>Ga0065711_1008289_pt1 | contig 25052 bp, 12 predicted proteins | sample Hoacrofraction12_FD_59098 | JGI IMG/M metagenome (GOLD analysis project Ga0065711, IMG submission 59098) | Hoatzin crop microbial communities from Cojedes, Venezuela - Epithelial fraction 12 v2 (version 2) | ecosystem: Host-associated > Birds > Digestive system > Esophagus > Crop | place...
GCCCGCGGACGAGCGCGGAGGCAGAGGCGCTGCCGCGGGAGCCGCAGCCCCTCAGCCTGGGCGGGCTGGGGCCGGGGCAGTGCGGGCTGCTCCGAGCACACGGTTGATTTGCAAGCGAATGCGGTGGGAGGGTGCAGCGAACGCGGAGCCTTTTTGTCAAAGCCCGTCGCCCTCCCTGCGCTGCCAGAATGGTTCGCTGGTTTTGGAGTCCAAGGTAATCAGCCTCATCTGCTTAGCTTGTCGTAATCATACATACTGGAAACGCCACCACTTTTGGCCGTGTATTTTTCTTCGTTAAATAGAACTGTTTTCCTATACCACCTGTTATCTTACAGTGCTGTATATAAAATTTATGTGTATATATATATTTAAAAAAAAATAGCACGGTGCCAAGTTGAATTACAACCTCAGAGGGCTCAGATGAAACCACAGAGAGTAGTTATTTTCTTCATTGAGCTGCTTATGCTACTAGATTAGAAACATTTTTTCCTCGTGCTTCGCCAGTTTTATGATTAATATAAAACAAGACAGATTCATATTAGGTATTTTCACATTTCCAGAGGTTACTGATAAAAATGTCAGCATCACTACTAATCCCCAATTAATATTTTTCCCCCAGCTGATACATGCAATGCCTGCTTTTATTTTATTTCAGTCACTGTATTTGGACTTCACATTTTGCAATGTGTTCCTTTTCATCAAGTTAATCTGTGCTGGTTTCATGTTTCTAATACAGCAAATTGGACTTAGCACAATCCTCCTTGGATCATATCAAGTCCAATCCTTTCATCGTGATACTGTAGAGGGTTATGTGTACATTAGTTAGATTTAACAAATAGTCACAGAAGATTAAACCAACGGATGTCAGTATTGCTCTATCTAAAAAGTGTCAAAAGGACGTTCTCTGGTTGTAAAAAAGCCTTCCTGGAAAAAAAAAAAAAGCCAAATTCTCTTAAAATAGGAGCTGAAAAAATGTTGTATTTGGGAGTGAGGAAGAAAGTAACAATGAAAACTATTTCATTATTAAAAAATCTAACACAGGAGTCACCGGCTGTTGTTGGGTTGGATTGCTCAGTGGTAACTATTTTGCTTGTTTTCAGCTGATAACTATCAGTCGTAAAGACAACAAAAAAAGAAAGACAAGTTCGTGATCGTGCCTAGTATCACTTCCTGATGTAACCAACTGCTGTCATTTCCCCAGATCTGTAACCGTCAGCAGGGAGAAATGACCCACGACCTAAGCACAACCTTTGGGCCGATGAGCAAGTCAGCATTTAAGTAACATGCGATATTAACACCCAAACGCATCATCTGGAGATAGAAAGAAGCAAAGAAGCAAAATACCAGGGAGTGGGGTGGGGGGAACCTCTGTTTATTACCATATATGAAAAGATTTGTTTTTGAAAAATTTATCTACTATGATAGATTATTAATCTTTCAAGGAGAGACAATGGAGTTCATTGGCTTTGTCTGTACTTGGGCACATAAACACACCGTGCAATGCATAAAACATCCGTAAAAAAAAATTCCATTGCCTTCCTTCTCCCTTTCCCATTGTTGTATCAATATAAAAATTAGAATTGCCGTATGTCCATCTGCTGCTGGTTTCCAAAGACCTTCATTCTCAGTCTTTTCACAGGAAAGAAGGTGACTGCAGAATCTAACTCCAGCTTCTTAATCTCTGCCACCAATTGATGTTACACTATGCAAAGATACGTTCACATTTCCCAGTGATCCATGTGGAACTGACAATACTGAGACATCTGCTCTGTCTTCCAAGTTTACCCATTTATTTGTGCAAAAGATTCTTTTATTTTGGGCAAATCCTCTCACATTCGTCTGAAGGTAAAGTTCATAGAACTTTCTTTTCTGGCTGTACAAACTGCACTACTGCCTGCTAAAATATTAGAACTAGTCTTGGACCTTACAGTAGAAAGTTAAATATTATCTTAGAGTAAAAGCTGCACTTTCAATTTGGTAATACAGACAAATTAAACTATAATGAAAGGAGACACAAAAACATGGCAATGTATATACATGGCTGGGAAGTAGCTCTTTAAAGGTGGACTGCTTTTTTAATGATGAACAAAATACTGAGTGCAGAAAATTTAGTTAAAAGGTTCAGTTCCTTTTAACATTTTGTATTCTGTTATTAAAGTTGCAACCATGAAGTGGGAAATAAACAAAAATTTGTATATATATAAAAAAGTTTATGCACACACGTACACACACAGAGCGCTACAGCAAATTCTGAAGTCAAAGAAAACAAATGATCTAGTGGAATTATTCAGGAGCAAGAACTTCAGTCACTGAATGTGTGCTTACTTGCTTTTCCACAGAGTATTTTGGTACATTTCTGCTATGGTTTTATTCAGCTACAATGAACCATTCTCATCCCAGAGATATATTAGTTTATTCAGGCATATTTACTGCAAGTCACACTTGCACATTTAAATTGGACTAACTTTGGGAGTTAAAGTTTAACTCTAGAAAAGCCATATTTTGTCACTAACTCCTGTTTCTGTTGGTATGGTCGTCTATTTAAAAGCCAGTATTTATTTATACTGACAACATATGGATATCTAAGGCACAACAGTTATTCAACCATGTACTTATCCATACACATGACAGTAACTTTAAAACAAGGTGGCATCATAACCTATTTTTAACACTGTCTAATACTTCCCATTAGAAGACTCCTTATATAGATGTTTATAAATTTACCAAAGAAATTATTTAGGATTAAATTTTCTACTCTGATGGTCTGCCTCGGGCAGAAATCATTTAAAAACATTTCAGCCAAAATGATAGTGAGATTTCAGAGAATGAGGAAAAATTAAACAGCTGGAATTTTCTCATAGGAGTAAAACAACCTTCATGCTTTGAAGGCAGAATGGGAAACTCCACAGGGTACATCTGGCCTTTGAGTCAGAGAAGCTAACCAATGGGGACAGATCAGGTCAAGGAGCATTAAAATAAAGGAAGAGTGGTAGGAGCAGAAGGAACAGAGGCTGGAGGAAGCATTCTTCTTGGCCAGCAAAGAAGCAAGAAGGAAGAAACAATGGTAGAATAGGGGTAAAGACATAAATTCACAGAGACTGGACAAGAAAACCTGGGATGGGAAAAGAAAAAAGAAAAAGAAAAAAATTTAAAAAAGGGGACCACATATGATAAAAAGTCAGAAAGAGAGGTACAGACCTTACCAGGGACCATGGGGTTGATTTTTGCCATTTCTGTCTTCAAGGTAGGCAGCTTTATCCTCTGAAATGACAGGTCTGGTATGATACCTAATCAGACTACAACGGAGATGCTTTCCTTGCTTTTAATTTCTGGTTACAAACTTGGCAGTGATCCCAGAAGCCAACAGTTGTAGGAAGATGATGAGGTGTAAGAAGAATGAGAAAGAAAAAATCGGGAATTAGACTCCATTTTCCTAAGTATCACTATCAGCAAATGTCTGCCAAACCTACTGGAATTCTCTCCACTCAGTGCTGGCTTATATGGAGTAAGAGAGCACATTAGCTGCTTCATGAGCTCATGAAGTAGTAATCAATATGGCGTTTTTAAAGACTACAACCCTAGCAACAAGCTTTATGGAACCTGATGATTCCATATCTCCTTGTTTTTATTCCATGTTTGACATATTTTTAACCCTGGAAAGTTGTACACAGAAACCTAGCATTACAATCCAAGTATCCCAAAATTAACAAAGGCCAGAACTGTTTACCTGTGTAATAACACATACTAAAAAAAAAAATAATATATTTCATATACGGAAAGAAGCCAATTTATTACACATGTGTTCTAATTACTTTCTATCTCACTTCATACGCTCCCAAGAGTACCTTTCCTCATTGCACAAGATGGACTGGTCTATGGGTAAGTCACAACATGGGAACAGTTGTCTAGAAAAGATTGTCTTTTATGGTGTAGAAGCCAGAAATTGATAAAGAATGAAGCTGAATGGAGGAGAAAATAGAAGTTCTCACAATTAAAACATTCTCCTTTGAACTAGACCATATCTAATCCTCGGCCACCTATGCCTGGATGATGTCACTTGAACCAGATTTCTTTCATGGCTGTTTTCCTATTATGTCCTATTATTTCTAAGTTTCTGACTTAAGAGCTGGCTTTGATGTAAAGAGGTGCTAAACACTCACAGTTTCAGTACACATTGTGCTATAATAATAATAAAAAAAAAAATTAAAATTAAGTCTGGTGCTCTGTCTTGACACTAAGTCAGCTTGTACTTCTGATCATGGTGCCTCTCTATGCCTCAAATTCTATTTTGTGGAAAAGAGTAAACATTATGGCCCCATGTCAGACACTTACTGAGAGGATAAGGTAATGTTTGAAAAACATTCACCTATTATAATGTTAAGCACTACAGAAGTCCCCAAGAAAGATATACAAATGCAGGATTTGAAAAGTGTGCCTCAAACAAAGCCATAAACTACACTGAATAATGACTTTAAAGCAGAATTGTTCCTAATCAAGAAAATATGTGCTTTCAATAAAATAATCTAGCAAAATACTATGATTCTCAGGCACCACAACACGTTAGCTGGAGGATAAGCAAATAATTTTAGCGTTCCATAAGTACTGCAAGCTTGCATCGGAAGTCTTAGTAGTGTTCTTTTACAACGACTGCATGCACATCAGTATTTAAAATTTTTATGATTTATTCATTAAGTGACTGTGAATGTACTAGATACTTGGGTACGAAGTCTAGTTGGAGGCCACTAGCTAGTGGTATATCCCAGGGATAAATATTGGGTACAGTTCTGTTTAACACCTTCATTCATATTCTGGATGATGGAGCAGAGTGTAACCTCAGCAAGTGTGCAGATGGTACAAAACTGGGAGGTGTGGCTGATATGTCAGAGAATCATACTGCCACCGGTGGAACCTCAACAGGCTGGAGAAATGGGCTGACAGCAACCTCATGAAGTTGAACAATGTGAAATGCAAAGCCTTGCATCTAGGTAGGAACAGCTCCAGGCGCCAGTATATGCTGGTGGCTGAGCAGCTGGACACCAGGCTGATCATGAACCAGCAACGTGCCCTTGCTGCAAAGAAGGCTAATGGCTGCATTAAGGACTGGAGCACCTCGCACATGAGGAAAGGCTGTGACAGCCGGAACTCTTTACCCTAGAGAAGAGAAGGCTTAAGGGGGATCTTGTCAATGTATATAAATGTCTGAAGGGAGGGTGCACAGAGGACAGAGCCAGGCTCTTTTCAGTGGTGCCCAGTAACAGGACAAGAGGCAATGGGCACAAACTGAAACTCAGGAGGTTCCCTCTGAAAATCAGGAAATGCTTTTATCCTTGGAGGGTGACTGAGAACTAGCACTGGTTGCACAGAGATGTTGTGGAGTGTGCATCCTTAAAGATATTCGAAAGCTGTCTAGACATGGTCCTGGGCAACTGGCTCTAGGTGGCCTTGTTTGAGCGGGGCTGCATTGGACAAGATGACCTCCAGAGGTCTCTTAGAACCACAACCATTCTGTGCTTCTGTGAGACCACATAGACGAAAACACAACAACAGGTCCCACACAGACAAAAACACAACAACATCAGGTCCCACACAGAGGAATTTTTTCCGAAAAGAAGACATGAAAGGATGGACCACACAACATAAAAAGGTGGCTATGTAAAAAAAAAACAACCAAAAAAAAGGGAAAGAATACCAATAAATAGCAGAGGGAAGTGGTGATAATAAGGGAGCAGAGTCTCCCATGTCAAACAGCCTAAGTGCTGTGGAGGAACACATAGACAGTACCAGAACAGAAGGCTATTCAAGAAGGAAGGAAGAGCAAAATATTTCACAGTACCATTAAGAAAAAGACTTCAACAGAGCAGTACCCAGTCTAAAATGTTACTCTTCTAGAAGTAACATCACTAGTTGGTTCCATACAGTAATGTTCATACCAGCTGCAAGGCCTGCTCTGACAATAACACCATTTCCTCTAATTCTCCATGCAGTTTCAGCAATGCCATGCAGTGCCCTAAATTCTGTTATAAATCTCCTTTGATCTGTTGAGATAGAAAAAAACCCAAGAAAGTTGTTTCAGTTCTTTGAGTTTCTGGTATCTCATTTTAACCCAAACACAATTTTTTTCCCAACTATTGAAAGCCACAACTACATAGCTGTCTCCAAAGAATTAACTACCCATTCTCTCATTCATTGCAGTTATTCCAGAATGCACATATCCTGGTATCTGCTAAAACTATTTTGTTTTTATAAATCATCTACCCTCCTACTCCTATATCTGAGCGTTCAGATGTTCTGATGTTTCAAGTGAACTTTAGTACAGTAAACTACAAAAGTTTGTAGTTACCTAGAAAACATCCATAAACATGGTCTAAATGGAACATAATTCATACAAAAGATTACACACACAAAAGATGAAAGTATTAAGAAGGATGTCACTAAAACATCTATATTGTTTACAAGCTTGTCTATGGTTTATCTAATGATTACAAAAAAATTTTAAAACAACCATAAAGACAAATCTTTAATTAATATTGGTAGTATTCTTCAAATAGCCTGTCATGTTTTTAGCAGCATGAACAGACAAGGTGCTTTTTGGAAATAATGCTGTATAAATACAACCAAGCAGAAGTCTTTTTGATAGAATAGGTATCCTCTGATTTGGAGGAAAAGTATTATTTCTGTCTAATACCATGAATATAAATATAAAAGAAAATACCTTTACTTGATTTCACTAAAACTGTTTTGTGGATTTCCCCTTTTCAAGTCAGTCAGGTCTTTGTTATTTTTCTGTTAGTACTTGCTTAAACATTGTTGAAGCTTACTTTCAGATATAACTCATTACACTGTCTAAAAACACCACTGCTATGTAAGATGTCCTTAGTAATAGTAATGTGAAAGTTACCAGATCTCTCTTTTCCTTGGTCTTTCCATTTCTTTGTTTCCATTCAGAGACAACTGCATCAGAAATGTTAAAAACAGCTCCAACAACTTCTTGTTTGATTCCCATCTAATATATTTCTCGGAATTCACAAGTAAATAATATGGAAAATAAGGAGGTGATTGGTGACAGCCAACGTGGCTTCACTATGGCCAATTGTGCCTGACAAATTTAGTGGCCTTCTACGATGGGGTTACCGCATTGGTGGACAACAGAAGAGCAACTGAAGTCATCTACCTGGACTTGTGCAAAGCATTTGACACAGTCCCACAAAACATCCTTGTCTCTAAATTGCAGAGACATGGATTTGATGGATGGACCACTCAGTGGATAAGGAATTGGCTGGATACTCTAAGAGATGCAGTCAATGGTTTGATGTCCAAGTGGAGACCAGTGATGAGTGGTGTGCCTCAGGGGTCAGTATTGGGACCAGTGCTGTTTAACTTCTTTGTTGGCAACATGGACAGTGGGATTGAGTGCACCCTCAGCAAATTTGCCAGTGACACCAAGATGTGTGGTGCGGTCAACATGGGATTGAGAGCAGCCCTGAGGAGAAGGACTTGGGGATGCTTGTTGACAAGAAGTGCAACATGACCCAGCAATGTGTGCTCGCAGCCCAGAAGGCCAACCGTATCCTGGGCTGCATCAAAAGAAGCGTGGCCAGGAGGTCGAGGGAGGTGATTCTGTCCCTCTACTCTGCTCTCTTGAGACCCCACCTGGAGTCCGGTGTCCAGCTCTGGAGCCCCCGGCGCAAGAAAAACATGGACCTGTTGGAGCGGGTCCAGAGGAGGGCCACAAAAATGATCAGAGGGATGGAACACCTCTCCTGTGAGAAAAAGGCTGAGAGAGTTGGGGCTGTTCAGCCTGGAGAAGAGAAGGCTGCGGGGAGACCTTATTGCAGCCTTCCAGTGGCTGAAGGGGGTCTACAGGAAAGCTGCAAAGGGACTTTTTACAAGGGCATGTAGTGATAGGATAAGGGGTAATGGCTTAAAGTGAAAAAGGGTAGATTTAGATTAGGTAGGAGAAAGAAATTTGTTATGAGGGTGGTGAGGCACTGGAACAGGCTGTGTGGAGAAGTTTTGGATGCCGCCTCTCTGGAAGTGTTCAAGGCCAGGCTGGATGGGACTTTGAGCAATCTAGTCTAGTGGAAGGTGGCCCTGCCCATGGCATGGGGGTTGGAAGTAGACAACCTTTAACGTCCCTTCCAACCCAAACCATTCTATGATTTTATGATTCTATGAATATTAGACATTGGGTTTATTCAGTTGTTTGCTTTAGCTGCGTAATTCTAATTTTACTGTCGTATACCAATGCTGTTATACCTGTCTGTGAAGGCTGGTCAGGAGGTTTAGTGCCATCCCATTACACTTAAATAAGAATGTGCATGTATATGCAATTGCAAATAAATTAACAAATCCATAGGAAATCCTTCCTCCCTTGAGAACATATCTGGAAGAATACAGATTAAATATATCAGTCTTGCATTTGGCAAATGTGATGGTGATATGTTAAGAACAGCTAAACTGCTAAACAGCTTTCGATCAATTGCTCACAATTGAAAGCAGCTGTATTTCTGCAGAGAAGAAAATCAAATTAAGTATACTTTTTCAGTCTAAATAATACCAGAAATTACATTTGTGGACAAAAGCAGACAGTAAAGCATAACCCCACTCAGAAAAAAAGAGACAAAAATACAAAGAAATTATACATTTCAACATGTGTGTAATGTTGTGGCTATAGCACATTTGGATTCAGAGGGACTTAGGGACATTTTAAGCTCCTTATTCATTGAAGTGTTCATATGCAATTAGCAGGATGCACACTGACTCTCTTTTCAGCTTTAACAGATTATGAAAATTGCTACTCTTGTGCTACTGTCTTATTTATGAAGACGTATACCTTAAAGTTAGGATAGCAGAAGAGAAGTGACATAAAGAAGGGACCTGTTCTTTTTTACGCTGTCCCTGATATGAGTCAAGCTTCCAATGTGCAAAGCAGTACACCTGAGAAAATGTTTTTTTCCAAGGAACCTCTCTGACAGAGGAAGACATTAACAGGGCACAAGCCAGATAAAGAAAAAATAAAAGAAAACAAAACCAGTCGCCCTATCCCCAATTCTTTCCTAACAGATCTTAAATAATTTGCATTTACCAAGTCCAACTGCAAGCAGCAGGTCTGGAAGTCCCATTAGTAGCCTCTTCTATTCCTTCCAAGTTTTAACATATAAATTCTCCTAATCAGAATCAGCCCTGTGCTTGTAGTACACCTTTATTTTGAAATACCTCTGTAGCAGAGATTAGACTAGGGACTAGATAAGAATTCATGTTCTGACTGAGAATACAAAACTACGGAACAGCAGAGTTCATAAAATCTTTTTTTATTTTCTTATTAGCACTGATTCAGGTATCAGTTCTTGGTTTGCAAACATAAGCATTTTCACAGTCTCTTCTTTGGTATCTATAATTCCACAGGGATAAAGTTAACAGAGAGAGGGAAGTTGTGTAACAACAGAAAAGCAATATGGCATTTAAAGTTTCGCATCCTACCAAAAATAAAAGTAACAAGTCCTCTGTTCAAGGGTACAAGATAAACCTAGGCTCTGGTTCCGAATAATTCAGGCAATATTTCTATATATTCTAGGCAATCTGGGTGATAATTCAGTCTACTTTTGGCAATAGGTAGAGGGGGCACTTCACTGTACAATTTCTTACTCATTATCACAACTCAGAGAGAAAAACATGAGTTTCAGATCATACACTTAAAATACATGCATTTAAATAGTACAGAAGCAGTGAGACCAAACTTAGGATCTTTACTAAAAAGCAGATCAGATTAACAACATGCAAATCAAATACTTCTAAATTGTAATTATAGCTATTTCATCCAATTTTTTTTGGAGGCATCACACACAAACCCACAACTTTCCTATGCATACAAAATACTTTGTGTATACAAACTGACCAAGACATAGTCCAGTACCTAGACATAAGGACTGAGAGATTGGTAGTAAATTCACCTACTTACCTTCACATCCTGGTGAAGTCTAGAGAGCCAATAGTAGAAACAGATAAAAACTTACCCTTAGCTAGACTATTGAGACGAACAGCAAATAAGATTTTCTCTTAATTCTGGGAAGCAAAGGTTGAATCTTTTCAATTATTACCATCGTTATTGAAGCTTCAATTTTATATTTCAAGACTCACCTATTCTGTGTGAGCAATGGGATTAACATGAATTCCAGATCTGCCAGATTGAAAGTCAAACATTGTTGTCAAAAATTCAAGCAACAAGAATTTGCACATATCTCAAGTGTAAATCAAAATGGGATGTTGTAGAACTTCAAGTCTTTTTTAAAAAGTATTTTACTCAAGTACATGAAAATGACATGCACATCTCTTAGCGCACAATATGACGGTAGTGGTTGTGCACATGTACTCTTAGTGTCAGAGTTCTCTTGGACCTCACAGGATCTGATCCACTGCATAAATGAAAGGGTTAAAGAGGAGGAGGAAGGACTACTGCATGTTGAAACTGCTTTTTTTTTCCTTTCTTCAGTGCAAAATCAGATTCTAACTGAGGAATGTGATGTTCAGAATGTGGAAACAGTCAGGATGCTCAGTAAGAGTTGTTTTGAATGAAATGTAGAATATTAATGGAACTTTTTTATCTCTGTGCTTAAAGCATTCATGTGGGAGGCAGAAAGCATCAGTAACAATTGACTTCTTGTGTTTTAATTATAAATATGTCAAAATCCAACAAGCTAATATAGGTATTATAGAAATGTGTTTCTCTTGTACTGGAAGACAAATACAGGTTTTATACCTTTGATTCCATTAAATTCCGATATTCTGCCACATTGAAAACTATGTCTTGGTCTGATCTTGTCGCCCTCCCTCATTAGAATTCTGGGAGCAGATCTTCCATCTCCATCCCACCATGTGTTCTCACTTTGACCTATTCTGTCTTAATACAATGGCTTGCTTAGCCAGGACAGTATCTTCAGTGTTTATTCACTTCATGACCAGAAGCTTTCAAATTGCTTACATTTTGACAGGGACCTGAAGAAACTAGTACACCATTGTGTGAGACCCCAAATGTAATCAGATAGTCTGCAATGAAACAAGACAGACAATGGATGAAAAAGAAATAACATAAACCTTGGCCATGATAGAACTGGAAATAAAATTTAAATTTTCTGCTGCCAAGGCTGTGTACTGAACTGCTTTCTCACTTTCCTCTCAGTAGCTGCTGTGATTTGGATTTAGTACAAGAAGAATGTTGATAACACTGATGTTTTCAGTCATTGCTATGAAATCAAGGACTTTTTCTAGTTTCTATTATTCAGCTAATGAGCAGCTGTGCAGGAGCTGGGAGGGAGCATAGCCAGACAGATAGCCCAAGCTGGCCAATGGAAATATCCCATAACATAGATGTCACACTCAGTTTATTAGTAGGGGTTGGCCAGGGGGCAGGAATCTGATTGTCTGCTCTTCTCTTTTCCATGGCTTCAAAATCTTTTCTTGCCTGGGAGTCTGTACTTTTCTGGGACTTCAGTCTTTTTCAGGAGTTTGTGAAATTTGCCATTTTCTGGGTTCCACGATCACTGCTCAGGGACTGGCTGCAAGTAAGTCTTTAGGTGGCAAGAAAAATTGTATTTTATATAGTTTGTTTTGCATTATTATTATTATTACTAGTAGTAGTAGTAGTAGTAGTATTTACTTTTGTCTTGGTTTGTCCGTGGCCAGCAACAAAGCACCACTTGGTGGTTTTATCACCCCTCCCCCCACTGGGGTGGGGAGGAGAATGGAAAGAAAAAGGCAAAAAACTCGTGGGTCAGGATAAGGGCAGTTTAACAGAACAGCAAATGAAGCTAACAGTAAGAACAATAATACTGATAAGAATATACAAAACATACAGTGAAATGCACAGAGCAACTCTCACCGCCCAGTGCCCCGCACGCTCCAGAGCCGCGACTTGCTTCCCCCCGGCCACTGGCACCCAGCATGGTGGCACATGGTATCGAATATCCAGTTCTGTTTGCCCAGTTTGGGTCAGCCCGCCCAGCTGTGTCCCCTCCTGGCTTCTAGTGAAAATTAACCCTGTCCTGGTCAAACCCAGGACAGTTTGTTGTCTTATTAACTGTCTTTATCTCAACCCACGAGTTTGACCTTTTATTAATTTCTTCTCCCCATCCCACTGGGGGGAAGGGGGATGGGTGGAGCGAGTGGCTGTCTAGTGCTTAGTTGCTGGCTGCCAGGTTAAACTACAAAATGCACGTTGGCAGTGCAATGATTTCCTTCTAATCCAAAGGCTACAATTTGCTTCTTCCTTTCTGCTTGGACTGTCAGGTGATCTGACTTTTTCCACAGGTAATGATGAATTTCTCCTCAGAAGGATATCCTTAAGGGTATTACTGTCCCTGATGGCTTCCAAGAAACGGAAGCACCAAGAGATATTAAATGCTCTGCCCTTTACCATTTAGGGTTAGACCATGACAGATTCAGGAAGAGTCTTATCAGCCCCATCAGACTGCCAGAAGTGTCGCTTCTCTATACATGCCTCTCTTCAGTTTCCTCTGCACTTGTATTAATAGGATAAATAATCCTAGTGAAGTTATGTTTGCAATAGAGACTAGTTTCTAAATCAAGATTTGAAGATAATATCTCAGAATAAATAGAAATAAATAAAAGCATTAATAAACTATGAAGAAGTATTGTAAAGGCAGAAAACTTGGAAGTGTCATGAACGCTGTAAAGAGAAGAGTAATATACAGTGTTACTGATATATTTTAGAGTAGAATTGTAGCAAAACAAAAGGGGAGGAAAAGTTGAAGTCCCACTCTAAAGCAAAAAATTATATGTTGCATAGATGGATGTTAAAAGGCATGTATCAAACAGCAGAAGGCAGTTTTGGTATTCTTGTAGTAAAGGAAACAACGCACCAGAGTAAAAACATCAGCACCTTCTGTTAACATTGAAGTTGACCCAAAGTTCCCACTCACAAAGCCATTATCTCTTGTCTGTATGATTTACTCTGAATTAAGGGAAAAAAACTCAACAACAGGCTCACATAAATTGAAGGATTATGCTTTAAAAAATATTGCCAGATAATTCACTGAAACTCTGCATCTATGCTAAAACAATCTAGTTGCTGCTGTACACAGCATCTTTTTTTTTTCCCCTCATAGTATCATGTCTTAAACTTCCTCAGTTGAGCAAACATCTTTGCTACAGGAATAGCAATATCTTTATCTGAGGAAGGGAGAAAAAAGACAAAGTCAAACCATCCATTGTAGTCTGCAAAACTGTCATCAATATCTGTGAGCAGAACTGTTTGTTTTCTAACCTCTGTATTCAGCTGTTTTACATATTCATATTATCTTTTTTTTTTTTTCTGGAAAATTTAGTCAAATCATCAGCTCTTCTATTCCAAATACAAGACCAGAGACAGATCAGTCCAAGACTTGCAGGGATTTAGGTATGAAATACCACCCTAGATTAGAATTTATACTCTTAATATTTCAGTGGGATACAGAAGAGACACAGAACTACAGACTACAGAAGAATGAGTGTCCTCATGGCAGGAAAGACTTCATAGTGCAGGTATGTGCGCAACTCTAACCCCAGGGGCAAATTACCTGAGCTGAACAAATGTTCCCATCCATTTTTGGGTGACACAGTTGTCCCTCCTCTAGCCTTGAAATCTCATCTTTCTGTGTTCAGAGAAGAATCCAACTGAAGTGTCACTGAAAGAATGTCTCATTTTCAAGCCAGTCTGTCCTTTACTGATTCCGTCTAAAAGATTAATATCTACATTGTGTGCAGAACTCGTAATTAAGCTTTCTGGAAAAAAACCCAAACATGTTAGTTGTCAAAAGACAACTTTTAACCTAATAACAGCATACTAGATTGCAATTCAAAATCATGTGATAGCTACAGGTAAGTCTCATTTTAGAAATGGATGTTGTCAGAGCAGGCAAAATATATAACCAAGGCCATGACTATGCAGACACCTCATACTAAAATTTAGTCTGTAGTTAATAGGAGAAATCTTCATCATTTAATGTCCAGCTACTGGTTTACATAAAATCACTTTATTGCCTCAGACAACTTTCATAGACAAGTTCTCTAGCTGGGCAGCAATATCTTGCACAATGAGGCATCCCAAATGGGCTTGGCTCTGAGCTGCCAGTTACTCCACTTCCACTGTTTTAACCACCCTCACAAGGCTTTTGTCCCCATCCATGAGTCAGCATAAAGTACTGGCTACTTTTCCCATTCAGCAATGTCTAGGGCTAGCTGTATGGCTCTTACTTCCGCAGACTGACTTGATTCACCTTGTCCCTCATCAGCTTCTGTGCCTTGTCATGTAGGACTCCATACTGCAGCTTTCCACTTACGATGTTTTCCTACAAGACGGCAGGATCTGTCAGCAAACAGGGCATACTGCTTTTTGTTCTCTGGCAGTTCATTATATGGTGGGGCTTCTTCAGCATGTGTCACCTCCCCTTCTTCTTGTGACATTCTGAAATGCCTTCTGGCCAGTCCATGATTACTTCTAAGATTCCTGGGCGACTGGAGCTACCTATTCGAGCCCACTGTGTGACTAATACAATCCACTTACTCCATGTATCATCAGTTGCATGGTGAGTAGCAGAAACCTTTTGCTTGAACATCCAGCCAAGTACTGGAAGTCAGGGTGCTAGGAGGAGCTATGCTTCAGTACCGATTACCTCTGAAGCAGCTCAAACTCCTTCATACGCTGCTAATATTTCCTTTTCAGCTGAAGTATATTCAGTCTCAGAGCCTTTGTATCCTTGGCTCCAAAAACCTGAGGGTCAACCCCAAGTCTCACCTGGTGCCTTTTGCCAGAGGCTCCAGGTAAGGACCACTGTACCCAGCTGCAGTGCAGACCACATTTTTAATATCTTGTCCTGCCTGGACTGGTCCAAGGGCTATTGCATGCAGACACCTCATACTAAAATTAATCTGTAGTTTATATGAGAAAACTTCATTAGTTAATATCCAGCTACTGGTTTACATAAAATCACCTCATTGCCTCGGACAACTGCCCAATGACTAAATACCCACATCATAAATACTCACACATAAAAATCATTATCAGTTCTAATTAGAATAATAACCTTGTTGGCTGATTCAATAGAAAAGGAAAGGGATTTTGCTTAGGTGACAGCATAACATCTGCTGCTAAAATAAAAATGGATGAACAAAAGATGGCACCGAAAATTGCCTATGAAATCAGATGAGTTTAAAACTTATAAATAAATGTGATACATTTGGTTGTCCCGACATTGACTGAAAGGTAATACACTCAGCGTGTTTCTTCCTTGCTGGTTTGCATGGCTTAGTCACAATAAGACAAGGGAAAATTCTTGCAAATAATACAATAAGACACAGTTAAATCTATGCTGTAAGATCACTGTGCATTACTTTCGTGTATGACTTTATGCCTTTTTTCGACAAAAGTGTACACTTTCAGGCATAAGCAAAAACGAAAGTGTTATTTTTGTGTTTTGTTAGATACTTTGATAACAGCAGATGTGAAATGTTTTCATTACTACTTGAAGCTTAGAAATTGTAACTCTGATATTATTCCAAAAGTAGTTGTAAAACTTTTCTGGGATTATTATGCATATTTTTTACCACAATGCTATTCCCAAATATTTCTTATCCTTTGAAAAATGCACTGATACATAAAAGGATATATTCTGAATAAAATAAAATATATATATACCTTTCTAGAAACATACTGCTCTTCAACAAGATATTTTTATGCAGGACGCAGGAAATGATGTAAAAGTTACAGGGACTGAATTTACCTTCAAGCTCTGATCCTTCATAATTTATCACAATATGGCCTTTATGGCAAGAACAGTAATATAAACCTCTAAAAAATTATTCACACTTCAGTCATTTAATGCTTTCTCTTTTTGTTCAAAAATGTCACAATGTAGCATGAAATAAATTTTGCATACATCTTTCCAAAAGACCATAAAATTTTATCCTCAGGACAGCAGCATAAAAAAATATATAAAAAAATTAAAATAACTTAAACAAGGAAGACCCAAAAAAGCCAGCAGCCTTTTATAGCTTATTTTCAAACTGGACATCAGCCAAGAAGCTTGGGTACGCTCTCTTGTAAGGTCATTTATTGTGCTATATTATCATCCCCAGGAAAGCAAGTATTAAAGAGTTCCAAGTTCTGGCATTTTCAAATTATGCTTCTGTGCAGTATAACATGAAGTTACAAGGTATAATGAAGGCCTACAGGAGACTATTAGCACAGTTTTTTAAGGACGTAGCAAATACTTTTTAATATTCTTTTTGTCACAAATACCATATGCAGAATTTGTAATTAAGAGATGCAGATGAAAGAACAGAACCCTGAAAAACAGAATATCATTGTATAACGTTTTTAACGTATTAGTTTTTTATTCGTTTTTGCTTGGAAGTAAAAAAGAAAAAAAAGGCAAATTTCTTCAAACGTAGGTCTCGGGATGGTTGAGTAGAAAATAAATACAGCACACTCAAGGAGACTACCATGGACTACCATGACTGCTTCATGGGTTTCATTGTGAAGAAAAGAACACTCGTGAATTTTTCAAAAATAGGCATAACTTAAATGAGTCAAAAAATGTAAAATTTAACACTGAACTGTGAAAGGTATGAGATGACGCATGGGACAAAAAATGTGAGTAGGAATAAGCTGGTAACAACAGAAAATTCCTTCTATAGTTATTATACAATATCTTGTAAACTGTAAAGGCTGTCTAGTCTAACAACCACACATGGCAAGTCCTAGAGACAATCACGTCTATTCCATCTCTATCATCAATGCCTTTTGTGAATTTTGGCCAATCACTTGTCTGTGTTAATCACTACATGGAGATATTAATTACAGAATGAATATATTTCACCTTTAATTTGCAAATTGCTCATGCAAAGCTTACAGTTTCCTTGCATTTCTTCTGCATAATTAATCATTCAACTTCTCAGCTGGCAAATTTTTTTCCACTGAAACTCATGCAGTGATGCCTAATTTTGTCTGGAAACATACATGATACTGTGTTTTTTCCCCTAATTGGGTAAATCTAGCTCTTAAGCAATTAAATTTTTGTTACTAGCCACACATATCCACAAATTCCTAATTACTTTCCACAAAATATTGGCAGAAAAATGGGAAATAACTTTTCAGCTATCATTAAAGAACATGAAATAACTTCAGTAAATACTACCAAACAATAATTTTATTTCTTTATTTTTTATTCATCAGCTTTCCCAAGAACTGCTGGAAGTGTCATGCTAATGTTTGTAGCATGTTATTAGAAAGCAATTGGATGTTAACAATAATAGCAACAAACAATGATTTACAATTAGTGTATGTTTTCTACAAAGGCTATTAAAATATACAGCATTTTTGTAAAAATGTTTTGAGATTTTTGGTTTATTTGGAGCTGGAAGAACAATTCTAAGGTTTGCAGTAAATTTGACAAATTTGGAAGGTCTTCACCCCTACTGAAACGTCAAAAGATTTTTCCCTAGAACCCAGGAATGTTTCCAGAACAATCTTTTACTCCACAGTGAAAACCTGTCCAGAGAAAGATGGAAATAATGCCTTCAAACAGCACCAGTTAGCCTTTCGCTGTCAAGAAACATATAGATAGGCAATACCAGCCAAAAGCAAAAAAAAATTAATAAGATCAAACAAAACATTCTAGCCTAGGGAGTTGAAGTCACTGCAAAGTTAGGATTAGACAAACCTGCTATGGATCACGAGAAAGGCAAAAAGAAATCCAAAATAAGACAACTGTTGTGTTTGTTAGAGACATGCTGCTTTTCTCAAAATGGCATTTGTTTTGGGTCAGGCTAGCAGAACGTCTGCTTTTCCAGAGAAAGCAATATGCCTCGTTGGTCTAACTTTTACATCATACAGGCAAGATAAAATTATGTTATTTCATAACAGCATGCTATATTTCAAAGGCATTTTGAATTTAAATCCCTGTTTATCACTTCAAGTCTTTACAGATATAAAAGGCAGAAATTAATCTGTTAAAATACCCAAAATATCAAAAGCAACACTCTTAGATTACAGTCTTATTCTGAAGTTTCTGTCCTTTTAGAATTGCTATTTTTTACTTTCAGGGTATAAATTAGAAATGTCCCTTCATATTCTGAGAAAATAACAACTGAGAGATACAAGAACCTTGTGTTTTATTAAAAGATGACAGGTATTGCTACAGAGTTAGCCTTGTAGGCTAATCTCTGTCATATGACAGAGGTATTACATTTAGGTCATGTACCTACTGACTTTCCTTCCGATATGCTGAAAACATCCACGTAAGTCAATAGCTGTATCAAGATCTACTTTGTTTCACTGTCTGATTTTCTGTGCATCTCTAATGTGGTATATTTTTAAAAATAAAAACCTTTACTTTTCTTGGGAGATTTCAGAAAGTAACCTTTGAACATACTGTGACAGAAAGCAAAATTAAACAGTACTTCATCTTAACAGTAATTCATGTAGCATATTTTAATGATTTCAAAATGTGTTGATCTCAGCCTTATTTGTAAACTCTGAAATTTGCATTTAGCTTTATTTTCAAGATAGAAATCAGCTTGAAACACTATTTGTCTTTGAATCAGGCTTCACAAAAACAGCTGCAAGATAACCCTTAAAAAAGGCTATTTCATTATCTACTTACCTTGAGTATAAGCAGCTCTATTCCATGGATTAGTTAATTTCTGAAGAACCACCATCCAGTCTCTGCTTCAAAACTTCTGTTGGATTTGTATTTACCTGGGGAAAAGAAGAGTAAAGAGGGCTAACAAGGGAAAATACATTACAGTAGATGTATTTGTTAAAATANGTGANAGCCAAGCTTCCACATGCTAACCAAATTTAGGGAATGTCTTCATCTAAATCATACACTGAATTTTAAAAAAAAGGAGCATTTCTAGTCTAAGCAAGTGTGCAGAAATCATACAATCTCTCTCAGCAAAACCTAAGCAAATCAATAAGCAACCAGGGAACACAGGCTTATTTCTTGTGCGTGAGTGAAGGAACCATTCAGGACAACGGCACGGTGTTTGTAATTTTAGTTGCTGTTACTTTTTCATATGAATCACAATCAAGAGGGCTTCCACATAGCAAAAGAACTTTTAAAATTATTTGGTTTAAACTATTATAGTTGCGACATTTTCTGTAACAGTAATTCTCTAATTACTATTCCCAAAGCCCCAAGTTACTAGTCAGCCATACAGGATACCTGCAGGCACATACAATAGGTTAAAATAGGGAAAATATTTACACCATTATTGGCACCTTCTCTTCCCTCATTCTTCTGTTTTCAAACTAGAAATATCTAGGCACATCAAAACTACTGTACATTGCTCAAAATAAGAAGAAAAGAAAAATGTGTCACAATGGGAGCTTGATACCCACCAAACCCAAGGTTATCAGATAGTTGTCAGAGAGTAAATAAGCCTATTGGAAAACTGTATTTTCATTTATTGTCCTGCTTTGACTCTTGGCCTGCTAGGCTTTCCATTATTGTCAGTCAGATATTTAGTTGTATGTCACCTCCATTTTTGCCCCAGTCTGGCAACAGGAGACTCAGCGAGAGTTACTGATGCAGAATAGCTGTATAACTCCCTAAACGTAATTTCTCAACATTAATCATACTGCTCTGCATTGCAGAAGGTAAAGCAATTTTCTGAATTATATCAACCACCTCAAAGCGATGGTTGTGGGACTGTGGTGCGACTGACTAGAGCTGGCATTAAGTAGGAATGAAATAAGCAAGAGCAGTTTAATCTCCCCAAGGTTCACTCCACTCTGAATTCCTTCTCTGTACCATTACATTGTCAGCTACTGTCTACCACCTCCAAAGATTCACCACCACTGCACATGTGGATACCCCAAGGTCAGAATGGTTTTTATAACTTAGTTTTTTCTCTTTCTTTGTCCACTGATCAATGTCTTCTTCTGTAGTTAAAGTGAATGCTACTCTTACAGTCTCTATGACGCCTTTCACAAATCTCCTATTCTTTCTCTGACTAAACACTTGACTTTTTCCAAGATAGAATCAAAGTGAGAACTTCTCGTTTTCTGCCCCACTTCATCTTTCTTCTCCCTGCAGACACATGAGATTCTTGTACAGATTAATCCATTAAGCTTCCTGCTGATCCTCTTGGTCTCATTCACTTCTGATCCCAAAATTTCCTCCATATGTTATCACCTCCTACTTTCTTTTGTGTATTCATTCACAACACATACATGCATAAATTTATCTCACGTCTCTTCAGTTATCACTCCATCATCTTTTGGTTTATACTCTCCCAGACTTGCTTTATTTAGTGAAACAGCTCTTCCTAGAAAATTGTAAGTTCTTAATTAACAAAAATTATAATAAAGTTCAGCATTAGTTATTGTAAAAAAAAACACCAAACATTAACTTGCTTCTGACTTAAGTTAGAGGGCCACAGAGTGTAGTTAATTCCTTACTTAACTGTTCTGGGTTTGCGTGGCAAGGTTTTGGTAGCAGGGGGGCTATAGAGGTGGCTTCTGTGAGAAGCTGCGAGAAGCTTCCCCTACATCTGACAGAGCCAGTGCCAGCCGGCTCCAAGACGGACCCAATGCTGGCCAAGGCCAAGCCAGTCAGTGACAGAGGTATCGCCTCTGTGATAACATATTTAAGAAAGGGAAAAACCTGCTGTGGAATGGCAGTCAAGAGAGAGGAGTGAAACAATGTGAGAGAAAACAACTCTGCAGACGCCAAGGTCAGTGAAGGAGGAGGGAGAGGAGGTGCTCCAGATGCCAGAGCAGAGATTTTTCCCCCGCAGCCCACAATGAAGACCATGGGAGGCAGGCTGTCCCCCTGCAGTCCATGGAGGTCCATGGTGGAGCAGATATCCACCTGCAGCCCGTGGAAGACCCCAGGCTGGAGCAGGTGTATGCCTGAAGGAGTCTGTGACCCCGTGGAGAGCTTGTGCTGGAGCAGGCTCCTGCCAGGACCTGTTGACCTGTGGAGAGAGAGAAGCCAGAGCAAGTTTGCTGTCAGGGCTTGCGATCCCATGGGGGATCCAATCTGGAGCAGCCTGTTCCTGAAGGACTGCACCTTGTGGGAAGGACTCACATCAGAGAAGTTTGTGGAGAACTGTCTCCTGTGAGAGGGACCTCATACTGGAGCAGGGGAAGAGTGTGAGGAGTCCTCCCCTGAGGCACATTAAATAAAGCTGTTTAATAAGTACACTTTTATACAGCGCACCACATAAAATGTGTTTATAATATGTTGGAGAAAATTATTACAAGAAACATTACATTACTATTAGTGTTTGTCTCCTCTTTTCCAAAGCAACTGTTTGTAAGAGTATGACACCTTGCATTTTAGATCTGCATGATCTACACAGCTCAGCTGAAATGCTTGTTCAATATTGTAAACCAATTTAATCACCCAGCACATATGTACATTTTTTAGAAACAAGATTTTCATGTTATACATAGGGTTGTCAAATAATTGCTTAAACTTTACACAGTAAGCTAATAAGGAAAATGCAAGGTCACAATAATAGTAAAACTATTGCAGACATGCTGGGTCATCTAGAAAAGCCAAGGAAGAGAAAATCCCATGCCAACCAAATGACTTTACCATTCTACCAAGTTGTTTGACTACATTTCACTGAATTTCTGAAAATAAAGCCCAGATTCTTAAAGTTTTGTTGAACTTGCTTTATTTTGCTGAGTTCACTTTCAAAATCTTTGCCTCTGTAACTCTAGTTACTAAGAAAACCTTGTTATCTTGTGATTCATTCTAATCTCAAGACAAAAGAGAAGAAAAAAATCCAAAGCAACAAATACAAATGCAAATAAGTGTTTCACAAACAATATTTTTTTCTTTATGTAAAAGTCAATGTCAAAAAAATACCTAAAGAAAACTTAAAAATCACAAAGTTATCAAAGTGGGTAACGGCACATGAAAAAATTAGACAAGGAATGTTTATTTTCTTTTGAAAGGAAAGGAAGAGTGGAAATCTGCCTTGGATGAAACTTGAAAAAATTTGGAAGATATATACTATGAACACAGGAAGAAAATCATCCAACCAACTGCACAGCATTGAGCAATTATTCAAGCCCTTTCAATCAGGCATTCATTTTTCTAATGACAGATATAGTTTTACTGCAAATTCAGACAAGAAACCAAAATTTCTTTTAGAATTCACAGTCCCAAATGTTATGCTGATGCAGCACAACCATGATTTTAGTGATGCATAGGCACAGGTTAAGGGACTCACAACGGTATCCCATGTCATGCATCGATCTGAGGCAGACATCCCCATGTCTCTTCCTTAAATGAAAATATCCTGAGATACCCAAGGACTTTCAGTCCTTTGTAATGTTTTATTGAAATATAACCTGGAATAGAGGAACTTGTTTAAGTAGAGAAGACTCAACTCTGTTGAATGAGGCAAATAAAAGGTTCAGAAAACAGACCTTGAGACTCTCTCATTTCAGCACTATGCAATGTAGCTGCATGTCCAATGGAGGTGCTCAACAAGCAAATGCCTTCCTTCAGAAGAATGCACAAGTTAAATAACACTAGGCAGGAGGAAAAAAGACAGCCTACGAGTAGTACAACCTGCTGAAATTGAAAAGTAATTACTGGAAGGCAAAGGGAGCAACATGAACAAGTAGGAGAAATCTTGTGATTTTTTTATTTAACTACATATCAGATCTCCAAAATTAAGCACCTAATATAGATATCTCAAACCATTTTATAAGGATAGTTTAAAGATGTGGTTTCTAATTCAAACTGTGATATTTTATTAGCTAACGAAATGCATTAGTGTGTTCAGTATTTCTCACTTTGAATAAACCCGATCTAAAGCATATACAAGAAATGTAAGCAATTCAGATAGTTTTAAGTATCCGAGGAAAGCATTTGGATAGAAACCATCTAAGGAAAAAACATTAATCACATATTTGTTCACTATTACAATGCAATAAATTGAAAACCAGAAATGTACAGCAGATAACCTGGGGAGAGATGACAGAAAGAGAGGAGAATTAGGATAAACAGTTTAAATATTTCTAATTTTACATCAACAGTAATAATTTTTATAATCTTTATTAAAAATATCCAGTTCTTGCCAATATATCTTTCAGAAACTATTTTGAACTTAGAAAACTGAAAAATTATCTATAGGAATATTTCACTTCCTTAAAGAAGCAGGAAAATTTGCTCTTTGAGAGAGAAGCTTCCTTCTCCTCTAGGAAGTAAGTAATGCTACTAATAATTTACTAAGATGGAAATTTCCCTCTTCTGCTCTTCCTTATCTAAATCCCATTATGTATAAGAAAATACATGAGAATATATACATACTATTTACATATATAAAAAATATAGAAGAAAAGGGTCCAGGGAAACTGATCTATTGGTAAGCAGTTAACAATAAAATCCCTTTGAAAAGGTACATTATTTCCTCTAAAATCTTGACAACTGTTCTTCTGATTTTTTGTTGCTATGAGATACACATTTGCACTTTGCTATTGAACTTTTTTAACAGATGCAATACTCTTAAGAAATGGAAATACTTTAATATAAAAACCTAACAATGTTTTTTGTGTCTGATCGCCATTTAGCAATTTTCTTCAAATGACCTAGAATACTATTGTGTCAGACAACCAGTGTCCTTAAGCTAAGGACTGTAAAAATCTGAAATGTTATGCTGACACTTTTACATAAGAATTTCCTGCAAACTTCCTTCTAGTGCATTTTTATGTGTGTTGCTGTAAAATTAATCTGTCTACAAAGAGGAAAAAAATAAATGAAGAGGTGAAAGTAATTCCTGAGATTAAAAAAAATCTAGCATACCTGGATGTGTGCATGGCAACATGCAATGGCTGGATTTTTTTCTTTTTTTTTTTTCCTTTAAGTGGTCAATTTAGTTAGGCAATGCAAAATCTCCCAAAGACATTGGTAAGATCCTTATACCTCTTCAATTTTTGCATTCACTTTGGATGCCTTTTAAAAAGGTAGTTTGGTAGTTTAAGGTTTATTAAAGCCTAAAGACAGAAATGAGATTCCCCTATGCTATTATATTAGCTGATCACAGTGGTCCCTTGTGACCTTCATAATTTACTCATTTCTTATTCCGTGTCTATACTGTTTTTCTCTGTCTACCCAAACATAAGTGCTATTTTGAATTTTGTGCATCTCCATTTTCTGTGACAGAGAATATTCAAATGCAAAAGTTTTCCTTCTAAATGATGACGTTAGCTTTTAAAGTTAGTAGAGATAGAACATCAACAGAAGTGGATGTCCCAGTAACAACAGGCACTTGGAAGACCATATCTGGAAACCACCCAGTTTCAGACTCCCCAGTACAAAAGAGATAACGCACTGGAGTGATGCCAGCAGAGGGCTGCATGGGTGAGGAAAAGACCTGCTTGGCCTGAAGAAGAGGAAGGGTAAGAGGGATTTAATTGCTGTTTACATCTACCATGAAGGGAGATGTGGTGAGTTCACCTTAACTAACGGCCAGATGCCCACCCAACCACTCTAACTCCCTCCTTTCAACAGGACAGGGGAAGAAAAAAAGGATGAAAAGGCTCATGTGTTGAGCTGAAGAGAGGGACGTTGCTTACGAATTACCGTCACAGGGGAAAAATTAGTATAAATTGTTGCCAATTGTGAGCAGTGAGAAACAAAACCTAAAATTCACATACCACCTTTGCTCACTCCTTCCCCTCTCTTCATCCCCAGGCTCATACTCACTCCTTCATCCCCAGCTCCTCTACATCTTCCCCTCCAAGCAACATGAAGGATGGGGAATGGAGGCTGCGGTCAGTCCATTACAGCTCCTCTCTCCTGCTCCGGCCTCCTCATGATTTCCCTGCTCCACCGCGGGTTTTCTTGAAGGGCTGCAGTCCTTCAGAGTAAACTCACTCCAGCGTAGGCTCTCCACGGGCTGCAGTCTTCGTGGAAATATCCCCCTGCTCCCGCCCGGGCCCTGCCCAGGGGCTGCACGGCAGCCCCAGCCCCGCCGGGGTCCCATCTCTCTCTCCCGCCGGGGGGCCTGGAGCCCCTCCCGCCCTCCTC
>Ga0065711_1033667_pt1 | contig 25051 bp, 16 predicted proteins | sample Hoacrofraction12_FD_59098 | JGI IMG/M metagenome (GOLD analysis project Ga0065711, IMG submission 59098) | Hoatzin crop microbial communities from Cojedes, Venezuela - Epithelial fraction 12 v2 (version 2) | ecosystem: Host-associated > Birds > Digestive system > Esophagus > Crop | place...
CGGGCGGCCGCCCCTTACATAACCGCTCCCGCCGTGCCCGAGGCGGGCAGGGGGTCCTCACTTGTTGCAAGATCCGCAACCGGCCTTGCGGGGAGCCCCCCCGCCCGCTGGAACCGCCGCGCTGCCCGGCTCGGAGGGGGGGAAGGGGAGATGAACCCCCCCGGGGAGCCCCGGGCGGTGCGGCGTGTGCGGAGCTGACCTGCGGAGCCGCGGTATGCGCATTGCGGGGCTGCTCCTCAGCAGATCTCGGTCGGAGGCTGGCGAACGCCGCTTACCTGAAGGTTACCCCTTGCATCCAGGCTGCCATTTCTGCGGGGCCGAGCTGGCCCTGCCGTGAGAGCCGAGGACTCGCCTGTCGTTTAATGTCGGCTGGAAGCGTGGCTGTGAGATGGCTTGCAGATACATCGAAGGAAAGTTCTTGATCTTAAGCAAAACCAGCTCGTTAGGGACACATCTTGCTGCAGCTTCCCTAGGCAGGATCAGGAGGCTGCTGCTGCTGTAGTAAGCGGTCTGCCAGCTGCTCAGATAGTGGCCATGATCTACCTGTACAGGATCTCCTAATTACAACCTATTCACTGATATTCTTGGAACCAGTAAGCGTAACGCGTACCACACCGCTACAGAAGCACGATTTCATTGGATTGCTAGGCTTGTCCACCATTTGAAATGATGACTAAACTACAATCAAAAACCATTTTCAAAAAAAGCTAATAGGTACTTGGGAGCGAAGGGCACATTTAGACAGCGTCGCACAGGACAGCTCTGCTAGCTCTTCTGCCGGCTGTCGGAGGCTGTGCTTGTTTTCAGTCGGGTCGACGGAGCTGCTGGACCGCAGGCCCCGATCTGCTAAACTTCATCACACGTAGCTGAGTTACGGAGCGAGGTCTGGTGTGGTTTGGTATGTGCAGTTGCCGTAGTCCCCGTGACATTCTGGCTGCTCTAGGTAGGCCGGTTCATAATGTTATGTGAAGACATTCAGTGGCAGGTGAGCTCTGGAGAACACCTGGAAGGCTGCTAGGGCACTTCCATTTTCCCGTTGTTAGGAGAAGCCTTTGTTTGGAAGCATTTATGGTAAACGTTCAGTTTTGTGCTGTAGTGCCAGTTCTGTTTTTTTCAAGTACATCTTCATTTTTTTCACCTGTGACTTTAGAAGTCCTTGTTGCTGAGGTTGCTAAGATTTATTCTCAGTCATGAGTGCTGAATCGTGCTTGGTTCCATGACGTGCAGAAGTGGACTGGGAAGGCTACACCAGAGTGGCGGGTTCCACTCTCCAGCCCTGCCCGTTCCTGTGGTTGGAACAGGGGAGTGGAGTGGTTTCTTTCTTGATGATGGAAAGAAATGGGAATACCTTTTGGGGGATGTGACCTTGCACATAAGTTAGGTGTGAGCTGACTGACCTACCTTCTTCCCTGTTGGTATTTTAAGGGGTGCAAAGAGTGGTTTCAGGTTCTAAAGAGGCACATTCCTGTCCAGCTGATGCAGAACTTTTAATTTAACTTGTCTTGTAATTGGTCAAGTTGACTCCAAGTATTTCTAAGCTTGTTGGACTAATGTTGCGGTGGAAAAGCAGTAGTTAGCGGCGCATTCAAATAGCGTTTGTCAAAGTGAAACAATTGGATATTTATCAGCAGAGCTGCCTGGGGAGTGGAATGGAGTGACTTTTCAGATGACAAGGCAGCGCATCTAATGGCTGCTTCTTCCGTAGCTACTGACCAGCTAGAGCAATAGGCCTCTCTTGCCTTGGGCCCTTTCCAACTTATTGTCATTTAGGAAGGGTATTGATCAAAACAGTACTAGCTTGGGGAAGTTTTGCTGATCTGTGATTATTTCAGGAAGTTATGTGGTGCTATGAATGTCTTAAATCCAAACCACAGACCACTTTCTCGCTACCATGGTCTTACTGCAGAGGTTTCTTTGACACAGGAACAGCCTTTATAGTACAGGGCTGTTGGTTAGGATTCTGTCTCCTTTTTAGAAGCAAAGAAATTTAAGACTACCCTAAACCATTATGAGAGACAATTTGGCTATTTTGGGGGACTGTTGTTTTTTTTTCCTGTAAGGGTTTATGAAAGTAAGAGAGCACCAAGAAGAGACAGAATTAACCAGTGCTAGACCTTTCTGTGATGAATAATGCTTGGGAAAGCATAATACACAGCCATCTGTTCATGCAAACAATTTTCATCTCTTTTTCTGTATATGTTATATAAAATAATACACTGCTGTGGAAATTGGAATGGAGGAGAGATGGTGTGGGCAAGCATGATTTACTTTGCGTGTTTGGAATACTGTCGTGCCAGTTGCCTTCTCCCATATTATTAGGCTGCAGGTTGTGCTGTCTGTGCCAAGTTATCAGGAAAATTTATTAACGAAACTTTTCTAGACTTGTAAATGTATCTTTGGTTTGAGGTCTTAATGTTTCTGCAGGCTTGAAATCAGCAAATCCGATTGTTGCAAAGACCTTTTTTAAGACGAAGAACAGAAGCTAGGCTCACTTACTTCAATTTCTCGTGGAAGTTAGAAGGCTTGAAGTTAAACCCAGGTCAGGCCACAAGGACAGCATCACGTGAGCATTTAATCTCAAACAGATTAGATTAGAATTCTGGTATTCTGGGTAAAGCAACATCTTCTACCATGAAAATCCAAGTGTCTGATAGCTTAGTGGTTCATGGCTGTGAAACTGTTCTGCAGAGGAGAAGAAACTCTGTAGTTATTGACTGTTTTGTTTTCTGAACAAAAGCACTTATACTATTTTTCTGAGCCTAGTCTCTCATTCTGTTTAGCTGTATTCAGAGAATTCTCTCTGAAATTTTGTTTATGGTATTGAGGGGCATGCATCTTCTAGCACTGTCATCGTTATCAAAGAGAAGCGATACCTCAAAACATGGGAGAGTTTAGTAAGTCAGAAGTCTTGGCCTTAAATAAATCTTGTTTTGCCCTCTAATGTATTTGATTTGTACTCGATTGACTCGCAGGAGGACTAAACCTCCTTAGGAACCTTTAGAAAGGATTATTAGAAACCTCAGCACCTTTGGAGAACTGTCTGTCTGTCCTTTGTTTGTAGTATTAGGTCTTATCTCACTTGCTTTGTATTCGGATTAAAAACAAGTTGCTGCTGTTGCTCCCAGTTGGTTTCCCTGTTTTTAAATGGAGTCAACAAGTAGAGCTGGGAGTGCCGACTATACGGAGATGATGTTTGCTGTATTTGTAAATAACATTCCCTTTCAAGGAGTGAAGTTTATAAACATGACAACAGTTAGAAAGTAAGTGATTTCCACTCTTGCACTATAATTAGCCACACTTAAGAGAACATTTATTAAATGAGTGTTTACAGTTAGAGGCTTATGTTTTCTATTTCAGTGTTCTGTTTAGTTTAAAACATTTTAAATTTCACTTCAGAAATTAAAGCTTTGTTGCCTTAATCCTATTTAGACTGTTTTGTGGTGGGATATTTCTGTTTTGCTGTTTTCCCTGCCAGGCTTTTATCCAAATTGAAATTTGGTCAGTGTATCCTCTGTCTAAGGTCTTTGGCGCTCTGAACGTTTCTTCTGCTGCAGTTGTGGATAATAAAAATTGCAGCTGGTTTCTATTCACTCGTTTGCATGTACCTTAGTGTCAGGCTTATAGCACAACTTCCATGTATCTTTGTACAAATAAAATGAGATTTGGGCAACCGGTTCAGTGCAGAATGGGAAACTGCCTGTAACTGGTGATAAACCAGAGATTTTTTTTCCCTAGGCAAAATATAATTCAATAAAACCTGTTGAATTCCTGCAGCCATTAGTTTGAATACGGTGTTTGGAGAATTAGTGTTACTTGTGCAGACTCAAACTGTAGGCACCTGGCAATCTATAAACATTGCTGTGTGCTCCCAGTGTGTGACAGTTGAGCTGCCAGAGCACAAATTAGAAGCACACCTTAACTGTGGCAGAGAATCCGAGACACAGATCTGACATGGTGGGATGAATTTCAACCACCTGATTTTCCTGCAGCTCAGAACCGCAGAGGTTAATGTTGGTGGATGCCCGTCCCCTTCCCTGATCCCTCTCCTAGTGCAGATTCATCCCCCTAAATTTTGGTACTGCCTACAGCTTTCGTGTCCCAGTAATGGAAATTGTCGTTTGTCTTGGAAACCCGTACTATAGATAAGAAAAGTTCCATGCTATCAAGAAACTCTGCATTTCAGCAAAACTTGTCTTCAGTTTTATCCCATTTTTTGTACCTGGTTGTGAGATGATGATTTGTGAATAAAATTCTGGGTATGAGAAGACCCAATTAAATAAATATAACAGATCTTTTCCTTTCCATTGATATATTTCACGTTGTTTATATACAAAGTTAATCCTCACCCTTTTCTAATGGAAAATACAGGCACAGCTCTGGATCGCAGGCAGGTTGAGTCTGGGGCAGGAACAGAACACACGTTCTAATCAGGCCATGCTGCACCCTTTCTTACTAAACTTTACTTTCAGGGTGGAGAAGGCATATTTTATTGTGTAGATCTTTACTCCTTGGCTGAGCTATATTTCTCTGGGACTATGTACTATACAAACTAGTTCTTTTAATGATATTGCTTGAAATTTCATCAGAACAGGACTAAATTACCGATATTCAAGGTAAGACATACTTTAGAGTTTTTATTGTCTCCCTAAAAGGCATGCTGGTATTCTCTTACATCAAGAGGAAGACAACTGAACAAAAGATGTACAGTAATCAAAATTTTTGTCACACCTTCAGGACAGGTGTAAAAGACTGCTTAGTCAGTTCATTGAGTGCAGTTCATCTGCATTGGCAGACAATATAATTTTCTTTTTATGTAATCTCTGGATTTTTCATGAAGTCTGAAAGGTGGATTTTAAAAATGAAGATTTTACATTTATCTACTGTCACTAGACTGAACACCTAGTGTTCAAACCCTAGTACCTGCTATTGTGTTCGTTCAGTGTGTTTTACCAGTTAATTCTTACGAATTTGTTTTGATGTAAGTCATCTTGCTCTAGTTCTAAAGGTGTGTAGCGTGGCTGAACAACGCTATATATTAGACGTGGTTACCCAGGAGAAGAAATATTTCCAGCTACAGTCCTTTCTGGTTGAGGTGCGTCTAAATCTTCAGTTATGTGGGTGTCAGATCCCATTGAAGTCAAATGAACTTCTGACCACTTGTAAAGAAGATAATGAGAGTCCTCAGAAAGGACTGTGATAAGTACATTTAATTTTAGTATTGCTGCATTCAAATAATAGAACTGAATTAATTCTGATTGTCTTAAGATTATAGCTTTTGATTAAAGTTTCCATACTAGCCCTAAGCCCTGCTGCCCTGCCTACATATTCATTTACATGCATTAATTCTTTTAAAAGGCAGGAGAAGGTTGCCACTAGTTGATCTGATGGATTGCGTTCTGCAGCATCAGCATTGCTCTGGGGGAAGCATCCTTTCTTTGAGGCGCATTCCTTTTCCTGCAGAACAGCCAGCAGTAGTAAAAGCTGGTCTGTTCGGCTTCACGAGAAGCTGAGCACATTTAACTAGAGCAAATGGTATTTCAAAAACCGGTGTTCAAGGCACACATCACATCAGGCACCAATTTCCTTTCCCCCTATAGCTTAGCAGCAATTATCTTTAGATAAACCGAGTCAGACAGGTGGCTTTGCAGATGCGTGGTCAGTCATTGCTTGGCAGCAGTAAAGGCTCTAGCATGACTTTTACAGTTCAATTTGCTACCTGGAAAAAGAGGTGCGCTTAGCTGCCTCTTAAATTTTTTTGGCCACTGAAAACGAAGTAGAAGTCGGCTTGCTGGGTTGTGCCAGGGTGGCTTCCCCCGCTTGAACAGATTAAATGCTGGTTGGGATTTATAGCAGATTCCAGTTGAGGCCCTTACAAATAGTGTGAATATTGTATTTCAAGGAAACCAGTGTAGTTTATCCCAGTTAAATGGTGAGAGATTAACAGCTCAGGGCACTTTGTTAGTGTCAGGCTTGGAATAGGCCAACTGTTTTGGTTTGAAATGAACTGTCTGGCTTTGAACAACTTTCTCTGTAGATTTCAGGAGTTTTGTGACAGTAAAAGAGGGGAAAAAAGGTAAAAGGGTAGTTTTCAGTTCAGCATTTAATAATATTTAAGCCAACTGGGCTCAGAATAATACCTGCTTCGATTTTGTGGTTGGTTCAAGCGAAGCAGTGATGTATCGCCCATAAGCTGTGCCTCCAGTTCCAAATGCCAGCTTGAGAATGTCTTGCAGCGTGTCGTTATGCTCGAGTCAGTAGATCGCAAATACGGAGAACGCGCCTTTCCCGGATGTTCAGCAGGGAGTTTGATGTTTTAAAATCCAGTGATGTTTAGCCTTCAGAAACACAAAGGGATTTAATCTTTATGTTTTAAAATCTGGTGATGTTTTAGCCTTTCTAAACACAAAGGGGTTTACGCTGTATGATTTTATTGTCTACAGCACAATAAAAGGACATGACTTTGCTTTTAACTGGGCCGGTTGTTTGAAGGTTCGCTAGACTCTGCAGATGCTTAGCATGCTCATAATTCTGTTCATATGTGGTTACAGTACTTCAAGCTTTTATAGAACTGCCTACCCGACAGTGGTGGGATTTACTGTAGGTTGCTAAATTAGAAGAAGGTTTCTCAATGCTTAAAAAAAAAATTAATTGTGATCTACATTCGGAAGCATTAGAATGGAGATGGAGATTTTTCTGTCAGGGATCTCATCCGTTATTTTCTACTAGGTCCTTGCAAAGACCAAGATGAGTGGATGAAAGGACTCTGCTGCCTTCAGTTGAGATTGATGCACTGGCAGAAAAATACAGAACGGCGTCCTCCCTGTGCCCTTAACAGCCGTAGCTGTATTAGTGCAGCACTGTTCTTCAGACCAGATCTGAACTGAGAGACATTTTTCAGTTGAGACTCGCACTCCAGCGGTTCCTGGCGCCTTCCCTCAGAGGGAGGAATGATGTGTTGGTCCCTCTGGGCATGAAGTTTGTTTTAAAACGTCGGGTTCCTTGGAGGGTGCTGCAGCGTTGTGCTCCTCTGGGTAAACAGAACAATGTGGCTGACATTTAGCTGGCGATTTGGTATGCCGAATATTGAAAGCATGCCCATGTGAGTGTATTGAGGCAATAAAGATAGTGTTGCCATGTTGAGTAAAACCACACGGCGGTAATTAAACACTGTTTGCGTTAAAATAGTTTACTGTGAGTTCTCTCTTGCTGCATTATTATGTATGAAGATATTATATCCCATCTAGCAGTTTGTTGCTACTACCAGTAAAAGATTGCAGACGAAAGCGTATTGGGGAGGGTATTATGGTTTCCTGTATGAGTTCTCTGCCTCTAGGTTTCATAATTTGCTGAAGTGTCCTTTTATCACCTTTTTTTTTAATTCCCCTGGATAAGCATATATCAGACATCATGAATCCATTTTAGTTTGTTGTAGAGGTGGGATTCAGAAGTCTAGGTTAGCCTCACAGCTCTGCCTCTCTTGACAGTCTGCTTGTATAATTCTTCAGAGAGGTGAAATAGCAGGACTCGGCCGTGTAGTAGTGTTCTAGCTGTAGTATGTACTGTGCTGTGATTGCACAGGCATTTATTTCAGCAGTTCTAAGTACTTGATCTCCTGCAGACCAAAATCTGGGCAGTGTCACCTATTGAATGCTGTTTGGTGTGTTTGTTACAGCCTCTAGCAAACTATTTCTTATACTAGACTGTACATCATTTGCTGATACCTGTCTGGCAAGGAGCAGTTTTCGGGCCCTCTGGGTGAATGTTTTCCATACCTTCTAAAAAGCTAGATATGTACAACCTCCCAGAACTGGATCTGGGGAAATAGTATTAATTTAAGAAGCAAGGGTATGCTGTAGCCTAAGAGGTTTTTTGAAATAGCAGATATACATTGCCCGGAACAATTTGGGTGAAACTGATGTATGTAGAACCTCAGCATGAAGAGAGCTAGACCAAGAGAAGCAGTATATTCACCTGTCAAGAAGAATTAGTGGTTACACCACATATACTGGTTCTGTGGATTAGAAGCTATATTTATCTTTGGAGAGCATAACATAAAGATAAATATTTAATAATCAAGGCTCTCTCACATTGGGTTGTCTCCTAGTAGATGGTAACCTAGTAGATAACATATGATTTTGTCTTGCATCTTTCATGATGTACTAAAAAAAACTATTTTGCAAGCTGACAAGGAAAGATGCTGCGTGTCTTTGCAGCAGAGGAGGAAGACCACTCATCTTAACCGTGCTGAGGCGATCTGTTTACAGATTCTTCTGTGTGGAGTTGAAGAATGTTTTTATGGGCGATCTTTTAGTGGAGTTTCCCAGTCTCTTAAAACAACTACTAAATATAAAAAGTAGTCTGTATTTTATGCAGATTTCAAGGCATTCTACTGGATGACAGAAAAGGACTGAGCTTTTGGCCCCCTATTCCAGTAGCGTTTGAAATCTGTGTTAAAGAGCACAAAGCACAAGTCCTCCAAACGCAGCAGGGCCTGGGACGCTTGGGTTGCGTCTCTGCAGCCGAGGGGCGGGACTGCGAAGCCGGTCTCTTGCACTTTTCCATTGCTTCTCCGCTCTCCCTCTTTCTTGTGTTTTGCGTAGTTCCCCAGCTTCTGCAGAAATCCTGGAGTCCTTCCTTAACTGGGATGCTGTATAAATGACTGGTAAAACCGGTAGCAAAGGTTCTAATTCTTACGCTGGGACAGAAATGTCTGTCACTCCCCGTTCGTTCCCTCGAGAAGAGTCCCTAGGCCTTGGGTAGAAATTAGTTAAGTTTGATCTCTTTTCCACCTGTTCTCTTAATGATAATAAAAAACCCCTTACAAGACAGAATGCTGAAAACAGAAAAAGCCTTCACCTTCAGAAGACTAGTCCAGCATCTGGATCCCAAGTTTTCCAAGCTGGAGAGAAGTAGAGCGGAAACAAACCCTTGCGTTCCATGTTGGCCGGTCTCTTTTCATCTGGTGCTGAATATAGGTTTTTCCAGTGTCACACTTGGCACCAATGGCAGTGGCTCACCATCTCTGTTAGAAGGTTTCTGAATTGCACTTCAGGGGCATCTTAAATCCCAGCATAGTTAAGAGACTAATTGAGATTCTCTGAGTTGCTTTTGGAAAGCCTACAGGGACACTGAACTCTTCTGAACGTACTTAGCCAGGATTTTGTCTCAATTTTTTCAATTTAGTAAAATGCTGTTTCAGGTTTAGAAAAATGAGAGAGGAATATATTTAAAATGGTATTATAAAGCATTTTTTAAAGAAATTTTGACTTTGCGCTTTGTTTTCCTTTCAGTTAACAAGCACAAGCCATGGATTGAAACAACCTATCATGGTATAGTCACAGAGAACGACAACACGGTGCTCCTGGACCCCCCTTTGATAGCCCTGGACAAAGATGCACCTCTGCGCTTTGCAGGTAAAGAATTCATCTGCATTGCTTTTTGAAGAAGTGGAGATACTTTCTTGATGACAAATGCTGTGTGTTACTTAGTGCATTTACCCTAACGGCAGCATACGTTTTTGAAGCTTTTAAACCCTAGGAAATGTCTGTGCATGGACCAGAGTTTTATTTCATATTTACAGCCATAAATATACAGCTGTATCCAAATATCCAGACCGGAGAGTGCTCTGTATTGCAGATAATCCATGCTTCTTTCAATTTCATCTGTGTATATTAATTTTTCTGTTTTGTTGAGATTTTTTGGGTTGTGTGTGTTTGTTTGATTTTGCATAGTGTCTAACCTTTTTCTCAATCCTCTGTATTCCACATTTCACAGTATTCAGTCTGGAAGTTCTGAAACAATTATTTTCTTACAATTCTGAAGAGAGTTTTTGGTTTTCTTAAGAGTTTTTGATTTGTGTCTTAATAGATTGAAACCAGTAATTAGTACAACTAAGACTGCATTACTTCTGTGCAGTATTTGGACTGAGAATTCCTGCAGAAATCTAGACCTACTGTGATAAGTTTGCTTAGTAGTTTGGGGTATTCTAAAAAACGGACAGTCCCTTCTGCCTGAATAAAAGGCTTTTTCTCCTCCAACAAAAAACGTAGAGAATGATACACAAGCCATTTGCAAAATGTAGGCTAACTCTGCTCTTTCAACACAGGAGTGACAGATGACAGTTTTGTTACAAACTTCGGCAGTAGTTTTTTTCTGAAACTCCGCTGTTTTAGGATACTGCATTCATTAATCGGCTGCAGTGTTATGGAAAGTACATTTATGGTTTGACAAAAATATTAGAAAACTGTGTTTGAAGAATACCGCTGGGCATCTGCAGGTATTTAAATTAGTTGTAGTAGGTAACACAAGCTTAAGTTGGGTACTTGCAGAAGCTTACTTGGTTAAGTAAAATTTTAGGGTTAAGAATCCTAGTGAAATGCCTAGAGGATGTGACATGAGCCATTTTTGGGAACAGTGCTTAGCCTGGCTTCAAGGAGGAAGTGGTGGAAGAAGAGAGTGATTAAATTAACAGCCATCCAAAACGTTCAGCACGCTAACTGCATTTTGTGCCGCAGCATTTCGGCAATTTGGTCACAATTTCTTAAAGTGGCACTTAAAATAACAGGTTTTTTTCCATTATCATACGGCTGTAATTATCTCCCAGGCTGCTTTACAAATTCAGGAAGTTCAGAGATAATGGTAAACCTCTGAAATTCAGACTTTCTCATGCATTGAATGCACATGGTAGAGGCTCTTAAGTGATCTTAACTGGAAAAAAAAGTGCTGTCTATGAACAAAAAAACTTAATTTCCCAGTGAAGAAGCTCGTGTTGGGATACACAAAATGTGTGAAGTAAAAAGGATTATGGGAAGACTGACTTGCATACTTGGTGATTAGGAGAATGTGAATCATCTCTTGCAGTTCTTAAGTGCTTTACATGTAGGCGCTGGTAGTTTGACAGCATTGAGCAGATTTTGAAAATGGCAGTTTCACACCTCGTGGTGGATAGAAAAGTTTTTTTGAGTGCTGGATATCGTGAAGCTTTAAGAAAGTACTAGCAGAATATCTCCAAATATATTGTCAAATTGGCAGAGGAAAATCCAATGTCAAAGCATCTCTTCAAATGAGAGTGCTTTTCCATTGTGTTGGTCTAAACTGTATAAACATGCTTTCATTTAATAAACATTTTTGCTAGCTGAAAGGTGGTTTTATTAAACATTTGTACAAACATTATATGTTTTGACTTTCAAAAAACTAACAATTATAAGTAGCAGCAAAGCAATTGATTTAAAATAGTTATCTTAAATTCTGGGTATAGCACACTAATGTTGTACATAAATTTTCCTGAATATGGCTCTGTTGGATTTGAATTGTGTAAATTTTGAACGACTGTGCTGTGGGAATCTATAAAAGCATTTTTCTGCCATTAAATGGAACAATTCTTGAATCTGTCTTTGAGGAGACCAAATGTGGGCAGCGTGTTGAGTCAGCATTATCAATCCGAGTTGGGGTGCTGTAGTCATGTCCTAGGACGGAGAATAGCGTTGTTGTTGTCCAGCAGCATCTATGTGGGGGTTTAAGTGTGAGAAGCCCATTAGATCAGTGACATGTTTTCGCAGCAAAACAAAGCATTTTCAGGATTAAATGGCTGTTTCAGCCCTAACTGGTATATTCCTGCTTATAAATCAAATTTATTCATATTTCAAAAGGTTGGATATTTTAATTAGCTGTGCCCCCCAGCTGAGCTGTGAAACTTTTGAACTGTCTGCAGGTTTAAAATATTTTAAGTAGAGCTTTTTGCTTTATTTCAATTTTGAGCATGTTGAAACATCTTGAAGTTTATTTAAATGCCGCGTAGTACTTGAAGTGTGGGGCAAGTAATATTTTATTGCCTTGCTCACTCCATGCTGTGGGTAGGATCCTAAAATTCAGGTGTGCAAAAATAAGTAGGGTTATACAGAAGTTTATTTCTAGGGTAATTTGCATGATTTTACATGTGAAACGTTACACCTTTGAATACAGCGTTTGAATATAGTCATGCCAGGTTGCCTTGTTGTACTGCCTGATGTGTAGTAGACCCAGTGGGATCAGCCTTTTGTACCAGGATTGTACCAGGTCTGCGTGAGAAGGCAGGGGCCATTCTCCTTCCTCACTGAAACTATTCTACGTTACAAAGCATGTTGGAACTTGATCCAAAATGGTTTTGCTGCAAAAAATAAAATAGAGGGTAGCTAGATTTTCTTTTTTATATTAGAATAATGCATGTCCAAAATCACATCCATGTCTGAAGCTCTCAGTATGGATTTCTCCTTTAATATCCAAAAAGGAGCTGAATTTTTATTGCATTTGAAATGACCGGTATTGTATCTGGATACCTTCACATCGCTGAATGTGTTTTGTTATCAGAGTGTAACGCAGGGTCTTGCTAGAAATGTTTCCTTGGTTTTTTGATGTGTCTGCAACAGGGTTTTAATCCATCTTCCCCCACCCCTAGAGAAAACCGCTTCTCAGCCACAGTGCTTTATTTTCCCCTTACTAATCTGGCATGCAAGAAGTATTTTTGTGGGGGTTAGGAATTTTTTGCCTTAGAGCATGAATATGCATAGAGCTTTGAAAGCGATGTTGCAGAATCTTGATTCATTCTTTCAAAAATCCCCTCTCCCTGGAGGTGCGCGGGGTTCCCGTGTTGGGTGGGTGAGTCCGCGCTGGTTAGAGAGAAACCGTGTGTGGAGACGATGAGTGACACTGCGACATCAGACAGATGGGATTTTGATCTTGTCACATCCACGGAGCGATTCAGTGAGTGGACAACAAATACGTCGCACAGCCGGTTGGCAGACCTAGGAGGAATTTTGTTACAATAGTGTTTCAGCCATTTTTGCATCAAATTTAAGGCATGCATGAAGTGACATTTTGTCCTGTACCTAGCATGCATACAAACACAAACTGAAATGGCGTTATGGCTAACTGTGACGTCTAAAATCGGTTTGCTTTTGAGCGGTTGTGTATGGTACCAAGAAACACCTGTTTAGGAGACATTCTAAACGTAGCGAGGTGGAAGGCTTGCCGTGATGCTCCTGTAGACTGGTGCTTGGTTAGAGCTGGGAGAATACACATCACCTCCGTCGGTGGAATGGAATTGTGGAGGGATAGCTGACTCTGGGGTTTGACGAGTGTCTAGTCAAATACTGTATGACCAGTTCAAATCTCATAGGAGAACCTTTTTTATAACTGTATAATATAAAGTGTTTTACATCAGTATATTGTAACAGTACAGAAAGAGACAGAACAGTAAAAATCAAGAAAACCGTAAAGTTCTAGCAAATCCTCACTGTCATTCGATGGGGCTATACTAGAAAGGAGAAATACAGAGTGCCTTTGGGATACAGAATTACTGTATGTTTTCTGGCTAACATCAGTTCCACAAACCTGTGTTATCTGTAAAATAAGATGTTTTTTCAACTGTACAGTGTTTCACTCAGCTGTAATTACAGTTCTATCTGATTTACAGCTTATTTAGCTGAACAGTTTCCAATATACAGATATAAGCTAATTTACAGATGGGTCATCGTTCTTTTGTAAGATTAGGAGAGGTAGATGTTTATTTCAGTAACATGTCTCAACTTCAGAATGGAAGGAGAAAAAGAATTAAGCACATACGACAGCATCAAATTTTAGGGAGCATGGTATGGGACTAAGCTTACTTAATGGCAATGAAAAAAATTCACTGCCAGGAATTCTATAATCACAGAAGAACCTTACCTATACTGTATAAATATATGCATTTCATAACTGAGATGAAAATGAGTATCGTCTGTGTATGGGAATATTAATCTGTAAATTGTCTTTGTCTTGAAACAGCTCTTTAACAGTCTGGAATATATTTTTGAGAAAGGAGGGGAAGCTTTAATTTTTTGAATATTTTTACTTTAGAGAATTACTCCATTTTGCTTCTTTTCATTGCAGAGACACTTTGAAGAAGGGAGCTTAAAAAGCCTGTTAGGTTGGGAGCTCTGCATTTGCTTATTTAGAGCACTTGCGTCACACGTAACGCCACAGTTTTTATGCATTGTAACGTTTTCAGACACAAGAACCTTGTCTGTGTAGTAACAAAAGGGCTTTTTGTTGATTTCACTAGTGTGAATCAGTGTCGAGTCGGTTGTTCTGAGAAGCTTCTGGCAGGGATTGAGCTATGGTACACCTCGAAATGAAGCTGTACACCTTGAAAAGCATCTGGAGCCCCACGGGTATTTACCGGAGAGCTTATTTATGTCTTATGGTCAGGAGCCAAAAATAAAATGCCTGAATTTCCTAGCAGCCAAATTGGGGTTGGTGCCAGAGTTAAGGGTCACTTCAGATGATAAAGAACTGAGCGGTTTTTAAACAGCCGGATAGATAATTGCTGCATTAATACACTTCTCCCTCTACTCTCTGGTATCAGGCTTTCTGCTTTAATGTTCCCTTCCATGTATTTTTTTTTTTTCCAGTAATCTTAATGTTTCACACACACTGCTTGACTCTCTAGGTTAGAGTTGCTGGGAGGGAGCAGGGAGGTGGGTGTACAGGAGTGAGAGATGGGGAAGGTTTGAGAGCTGGCAGTTGGAATGTCACTTCTGGCTAATCAGGGGTGTCAGCCACCAATTCAAGCAGTGTAAAATTTTCTTGAATGATCCTATTGCCAAAACACATGAAAGTCTGGGAGTATATTTATATCCTGGGTAAGAATAGACTGAAATAAATTATGTGGGTGCCACAAGAGAGAGCATACTTGGTGCATTAAAATAAAGAGCTGATTATAAATCTAGGGATTAACTGAAGTGAGTTTTGGGGAGAACTTAATGAAAGCTGTTTCAGAAACTGGCTCGTTTCAGAGTGAAGGACTACAAATCATGATATACTAGAAGGTATTTTTCCTTAATTATAGTTCTGCTTTAATATTAAACTGTAAATTTGCCTTTTTAGGAAAAATATTTCTCTAACTGTAGTGCCTCGTCCCTTTTTAAGGCCACTGTGGAATGGAGACTTGAGTAACTGTGTTACTGCAAGCTGTCTGGCATGTGTGAGAATGAACAGGGGATCTGCTAGAAGTAATTTTAAGGGTGCAGGTCTGCTTTCTTGCACTGGAGTTCAGGTCAAAGGTGATGGTAATCAGGAAAAAATAATGGATATGTTGGGTGATATATAAAAGGTGGTAGTTTGGGGGTTTAATAAATGATGATTTCCAGGGGAGTGAAGAACAGGGTTAAGTGTCTTTTCATTAAAACTGTGAAACCATTCCAGGTGCCTATCAGAGTCATCTAATATTGTAAAACTCCATTATAGCTGGGATCTGCTCATAAGCGTGGAATATCCAGGATGCGGTGGGAGCCTCTGCTTTTCTGGAGCTTTCAAGGCAGGCTACGCTAGGGCGCCCGCAGTGCTGGTACATGAGCATATCCGAGTACCTGGATCTCTTCTGTCCAGCATTACAGCATTTCAGCAGAAGCATAAAATGACAGCAGCTGTTGGTTGCTTGTTGGACCTAGACAAGCAATATGCTGCTAGGAAAATAGAACGGGCTCCCCCAACCCCCATTTCGTACATTGAAGGTGTTAGGTTCATTACGATCACAATTTAATATGTATATTTTTTGATCAGGAATTATGGCAATGCTATCAAGTTGAGTTTGATGCAGAATTTGAATTTTGCAAATCCTGGGTATTGTGCAACCTAGACAGATAAAAGTCTATGTAGAAACACAAAAATCCCATGACTATTTAAAAATTTTTCTTTTTTTCTGGAACTCAAAAGGGGAAGAGGAAGATTTTTAATTGTAGGAACATGGTGATTTCGGTATAATAGAGAAAAGCTTGTTCAAATTATTTAATATGTTCTCTTTAATTAGAATAGTACAAATAAATTCTGATGAAAATTCTGCTTTTTGGATAGTTCTTCATCAACATGGAATTTTGAACATATCTTTTATTTAGAAGTTGGTATTATTTAAAAAGACAAGAAAAAAAGAAAAAAGCATTTTGATAAACTTACTAAACACTTCAGAATTCTACAAATGACAACCTGGAATTAAAAGGTTAAATCATATTTAACATAACTAAAACTCTAAAATTGTAGCAGTTACAGCAAAACACCACTGAAATTTTAAAATACAGTTTTTCCAAAGCTTTTCTGTGTAATGTGTGCATCTTTGCCTTTTCCTTACTTGCTCCCTTTCAACTTTTCCTGTTACTGACTTGGGTTTATCTTTTCTCCCTTTAGAGAGTTTTGAGGTGACAGTCACCAAAGAAGGTGATAAAGGGTTCTTTCTATCCCTTTTATGAATATTAACCTACTAACTTTGGTTGTGAAATGGGGAATCGGCACTTAAACAGAAGATCCTGTCATGCTCTTTTGTCCCATTTATTCTCCCATATTTTTTTTCTATTTTAAAATATATTGATTAAAAACTGTTATGTAACCAAACCCTTGGTTAGAAATACCTGTCAATCAGACATCCATTTGAACCATTTGGGATTACGGTACATTGTGTGGAAACCGAAGAAGTTGGGTTTGGGGAAATTAGCGTTTTCTGATATTTTCACTGATAGCTCACTTCTTTGGGACATCTGAAGTTTTTTCATATGCTTTGTAGAGTAATACTTAACTGCCAAAGCATAGTATCACCTTCCCTGCAGTACACTGCCTTCCACACATACTCCAGCAGTTTAAAGTTGGAATCAAATACCTTTTTCTTGAATACCCCTAGTGCGTTTACAGTCGGAGTGCATTCTTGGTACTGAGATACCACTGCAACTGTAGTAACAAAACAGCATTTTATGTTGGTGTAAGAAACTCACCTTCAAAACCTAAGAAGTTGTACAGGTAAAAACCCAGCGTAGGTGATCAAACGGTTTATGGAGTGGCTTTTGTTAGCACAGCTGGGCGTGCTGGCAGACGGACCGAGCTGTGCCAGCGAGGGGGCTCGTAGGGTAATCTTAGGCTGAGATGTGGTTTAAAATGAGGTACTGGGGACTTCTCTTGCAAGCTTGGGAGGATGAAGAGTTTGTGTAGAAAGGAAAGCCTACTAAATCGTTCCATGTGAGAGCTTCCTTGACTAACATGCCTGGTCTGTGTTAGTAGATAGCTGTTGAAATGGATGCCTGAGAAGTTGGTATTTCTACCTTTCTCATTCGGTAGTTTATTTTGATTCCCTAATTTTAGCCAGGTACATTGCACAGGAAGACTTTGTTCTTTGATCAGTTGACGGAATTTCTGTAATTATGGTGCTGAACCTGTACTTGAAGCTTTTTCATCCCTTGACTTGTAACTGTGCATTTTAACCTTTTGCTCTGGTCAAAATAAACAAGCTGCCCAGCTATTCCCAGTAGCTTGGCATAGAAGATATCACCAGCGGCCTTGGCTGTGTGCTCTCCTAAGATCTACTCTTACCCTAGAGCTATCTCAAGTACTCCTGTGAAATGCCTGTCTACTTTTCTCTTTTTCTCTTTTGTATTCCTGCATGAGTGGATGCAAAGTAAACAAGTTGCTTGGAAGGCAGACGTATGCTTCTTTTACTAAAGTTCCCAGAAATCACCCATTTTAAAGCACAGTGCTCTTGCTTTGTCCACAGACCCTCACGAACCCTTGGCTGCAAAATATTTGGTCGTTTGTTTTAAAAACGTGTCGTGATTTTGACCAGTTCTGACCTCTCTTATTTTGAATCTGTAGGTGAGATTTGTGGATTTAAAATTCACGGGCAAAACGTTCCCTTTGAAGCAGTGGTAGTGGATAAATCCACTGGTGAGGGAATAATCCGCTCGAAAGAAAAGCTGGACTGCGAACTGCAGAAGGACTACACCTTCACCATCCAGGCCTACGACTGTGGAAAGGGTCCAGATGGAGCCAATGCAAAAAAATCCCACAAGTAAGTAAATCTGTGGTGGGCTGAGGGGAAGTTTGGTTTCAAGCGGTCTCCTGCTCCTGGTGATTTATGGTCTACATATTTAAAGTAAATGTAAACCAAGTGTTAATACTGGAAGACTTTCATATAAAGGCAATATAAATAGCAGCAAAATGGAAATGAATTGTTCTGACATCTCCTTAGCTGTATTCTAGATGATACTGCTTTATTTCTTGATGTCTCTGAATTTACATTAGAAAATAGTGTGGGGACAGAAGCAGGAAAACTGTTGATATAGTTAAAATCCGGCTTGAGTTGATATAAAGAGTTTGCATGGGACACCAAGCCTGGACATTGTTTCAAAATTCAGTTTCTTAACTGATACTAAAATCAATCTATATTAAACTTGACAAAATGGAAAGGAATACATGTTGCAGTTGTTTCCAGACAGCCTCAGCAAAAAAAGCTAGATCAATAGCATAAGTTTCATCTCTGCCTAGATTAAAGAATGGGAACAAAGCAATCCTTAGCTAATCTTTATCTGAAGAAAAAACCACAACGTAAAATGCTCTCTAGAAAATCCACTTGAGAATAACTGTTTAGCACCCTGGTGTAGACATCTGCAGAGCATGTGGAAGATTAGTGTTGGTGTGAAGCAAAGAAGGGCATAAAGAAGATGAGGCATAGACCGGCAGCAGTCATCTTGGTGACAAATACAACCTTGTTACGCTATAGCTGTGTGCTTCAAATAGGCAGTAGAAAGTTGTCCCCTTAAGGATTACAGTTGTGGAAAATAGGTATGACCTTAAACTCTTTCTGATATCCGATTTGACTCTGGAAGAAAGAATTTAAAGAGAAAGATGGCAACAAATATTTTATTGGGTTGGCTGGAATTATATACTTTGTTTGGTTTGATAGTGTATGGTTCTTTCTCTGCACTGTAGAACTTACCTATATTTTTCTACCTGTGCTGGTTAATTGAGATAGAAACTTTGTTCTGATAGGTCTAGTAAAAATTGTGGTTATCCAGATTCATGGCTGTGTAATGAACTGGCACAAACCTAGCAGCGTGCTCGGCAGCTCTTGTTTTCCCGCAGCAGAATGATGGGTTGAATTTCCAAGACCTGCACCTACAAATCGCTGTTGAAATTTCCCTGGCCCGTGGCTTGCTGTGTTACGTCTTTTTGCGGCTTTTAACCATTTTGGAGTTTAACTCTTAAAGTCAGGAATATCAATTATGTTTTGTACAGAATGCTATTTTTTGTGGCATTTGTTTAGCAGTTAGGATAAAATAAAACCTTAAAGAATTTTTTTTTTTTTAGCACAACCATTAAAAAACTTTTGCTTTTATGGAAGGACTGTAGTGATTGAATTCTTCATTAATTTATATTCCATATTCTTTTTGTTATTCACCTTTTCTCCTTGGTCATTAACAGAAACTGCATTATTTTCCTATTGTGTATATACCAGCGATCAATGACAAGCATGAAAGGACGGAATTCAAGATCCGATCTGTTTAGGATTATCTAGCTAGCTCTATGATGTGTTAAAGTGTATCTTCCACTTTTGTGATTCTGCCATTTAATTTGTCTGATCTCTCGTTCCTGCATCCAAGAAATAGGCCAGTTTTCACTGACATACACAGCTCAGTACTTTATTAGCAAAAGAAAGCTAATAGGATGCACTTGACTGAGCTCTTAGTCCAAGGCCAGTCTTAGCTGTCATTCTTGTTGACATGAAGTAAAAATTGGATTTTTATGTCAAATACTCTTGACAGCAGGAAAGAACTTGAAGGATTTACTGTTTTAACAGAAGTAAAAGCCTGTTTTGTCCCAGCTGTGTTTTGTGGTATTTCTGTAAAATGGCGGCAATTTAATAGTTGCAATACAAGGGTTTGGATTTGATTTGCAAATAAACAGCAATAGTAAGCAATAATCTAAAACCACAGTGAATTATATAGCAACACACTGGGAAGATATCCACTGGTTTCCTAGTTAGGGTAGTAGAGATTGTTAGTTTTGTTAGTCATTGGTCACTTCTTTCAGGGAGCTTATGTTCTGAAGGATAGCTTCATCTGTAGAAGGGGGAGCTGTTCTGTCAGACTCCTTGCATGGACAGGAGTTGTGCAATATGTAGGAGACTGACCTTGCTGTTTTATTTCCAGAGCGACAGTACACATTCAGGTGAATGATGTTAATGAGTATGCTCCGGTGTTCAAAGAGAAGTCCTACAAGGCAACGGTTATTGAAGGGAAGAGGTATGACAACATCCTGAAAGTGGAAGCGGTGGATGCAGATTGTTCACCTCAGTTCAGCCAGATTTGCAATTACGAAATTGTAACTCCGGATGTACCTTTTGCTATTGACAAAGATGGTAAGAATACGATGCAAGGTGGGCTGGGGATTACCATAATTTGCCACTCTAGGACTTCAGTCTGTCAGCACAAAACTACAGCAGCCCTATTTTAACTTTCCTACAACGTAGTTAAATGGAGGTGTTCACTTCAGCAGACCGAATTGATAATGAAAAGCGAGATGTCTTTCAGTGTCAATGCCATGTGCTATGACTCGTGTAAAGAGCAGATGGGGTGTTGCACATGTGTTGTTTCTTGTAAAATGCTTTGCAAAATAAAGGAAATGCAGTAGCTGTATTACGTTGTAAACCAGCTCTTAGTAGGCTTTTTTTTTTCCTATAGTTTTCTATTCTGTATTAGGATAGCTTTTGCAAATTACCTTTCAAAAAAGAAATTCCAAGTGTGTGTTTTTCACATTTGAGATGCTCATACGTGGCTCTGGAGATTACAGTATCATGGTTACTGGTTTTGAAGTGTAGTGACTTGTTTAGGTCATTTCCTTTCTGCTGGTTGTCTGTGGAACACTGGAAATCTAGTCTGCTTCTAGGGGTTCAAGCAAGCTGACTAAGCAAAGCCAAACAGTTTTTAGTGGGCTTTAGTTTGAGTTTTGGGGGATCCACATTGCCAATGGATAATTTTCATGAGTGTGCAAATTTAAAAAACGTTAGAAAGTCCTGGCACATGCCAAACAATTTATGTATCAGTTACCACCTAGGAACAGTTTCATTTTGAGTAATCTAATATACTACTAGGAGCCTGAGAAGTATATACATGCTGTTCTCTGTGTGTGTGGTCATCTCCGGATTTATGTAGTTCTTAAGGATCTGGGCCTGATGTCTGGCATTGAAAAGTCGTGTAGTGAAGGGCTAATTCGTTTGCAGGTGTATCTGCATAGGTGGTACCTGGATGAATTGAATGCGGCAGTCACCCTGAGAAATGAGTAGATATTGATGTCTGGTGATTGGTTTTTTTTCTCTGTGTGTCAGGTTATATAAAAAACACAGAAAAGCTGAACTATGGTAAAGAACATCAGTATAAACTGACAGTAACAGCGTATGACTGTGGGAAGAAGAGAGCTGCTGAGGATGTGTTGGTTAAAATTAGCATTAAGCCTACATGCAAGCCTGGCTGGCAAGGTTAGTTCGGTCTCCTTCCTATCTGTTTTAGCATTTGCCAGTACCTTCGGTTAAACACGAGACATTTTTAATATGATTTCTTTGGGTAAATACACAGGTTGGAGCAAAAGAATAGAATATGAGCCTGGCACTGGTTCGCTAGCTCTGTTCCCCAGTATGCGTTTGGAGACATGTGATGAACCAATAACCTCAATTCAAGCAACGGTTGAACTAGAAACCAACCATATTGGTAAAGGCTGTGATAGAGACACCTACTCCGAGAAATCCATTCACAGACTCTGTGGTAAGGATGCTTTTGTTAAAGTGGTCTCTTTTGCTGCTTAGTTTTTCTTTGAAGGTTAGACCACAAATTGATGAGTAGACATGGTCTTCGTTTGCATGTAGTTCCCTCCAGCTTTTTTCCTAGCAGGCAAGAAAAATCATGAAATTGGCTGAAGGTGACTTTTAAATAATTCTCAAATTTAGTAAAGAATTCCTGTGTTCTGCCTCTCCACTAGCTTATATAGACTAATGATTTCCCTCACGTGAGTCATGTTCAAGAGCTGAAAGAATGTTGTGCGGGAGGGTATAGCCATTAAAACCTCTCTGTTTTTCTGAGGCTTGATGGATGTGAGGGGTGCAGTATAAGAAATACATGGTGAAAAGGTAGATGGGAAAACCAAGAAAGCGTGGTTCGGAAAAATGAGTTTACCTGCATCAGCTGAATTTATACTGTGCTTGCCCTGGGAATAAAGGGCACCTTGGTATCATGCATGTTGCAGTTAAAGGTCTTATGAAAAGTTTATGAATCCTTTGTAGCCAGTATGGAAGAAATGAGATTACAGGACAATTTATCATTGATGATTTATGTCTTCAGCTTCAGCTGAAGTTAGTTGAAAGTGTGAATAGAGCATAACCCTAGAGACTCGGGCAATTCCAAAGCTATTTAGGCTTGAAGTGGGGAAAAAAACAGCAAGCTGAGTACCTCCTGGGTATCGTTCCTGACTGATAACTATGAGACAGTGGTCTGGGAGAGGATGCTTATGCAGCCCCCTTTGACTGGATGGATATTAGTCTTAGAACTAGTGTAGTGTCAGGAGAAAGGCATCATGTTCATGGGCTTGAGGGGCAAGTGGTATTAATGTAATGGTTCCTTAGTGCCACATTATTTAAAGGGAGAATTGCTTGATGTGTGATGGTAGTCCATAATCCTGACAGCTGGTGCTGAAAAATGAGTGCTCAGAAAAACAGTTTGGTTTCAAATTAGCAGTGATCTTCTTAGTTTCTACCTTTTTTCATTTGAGCGTTTTTGTTGTAGGTGCTTCTTCTGGCACAACTGAGCTGCTTCCCCCTCCCAGCAGTGCTGCTAACTGGACGATAGGACTTCCTACTGATAATGGTCACGACAGCGACCAAGTCTTTGAATTTAATGGCACACAAGCTGTGAAGATTCCCGATGGCGTTGTCACAGTCAATCTAAAAGAGCCCTTCGTGATTTCGGTATGGATGAGGCATGGGCCTGGAACCAAAGAGAAGGAGACAATTCTGTGCAATTCAGACAAGACAGGTTTGTCAAAACTTCAAATGTAAACAGTCTTATTGCTGGGCTCTGTTTGTTTTGGTATGCTGAGGCAGCCTATGTGAGAACCTTAGGTTTTTTCTCTAGGTTAGGTTTTTCTTGGAAGTGAAATGGACTGCAGAAGTCACTCTATATTGTGCTTACCTGTAGAGGCATGGGCTTAGATCATCTAGCTTCAGTTTCAGATCAGGCAGCCATGTTTTTCTAATTCTGTTCTATTTTATGTCATGCATTTGTTTTTGCTGTGGTAGATGACTTACTCTGGTAATGCAGTCTCGTCTTTGCGTCTCCAAAGATAGCCTTGTTCTTGATGCTGCCAAAAATCATGAAGATACATGTGTTGGGTTTAGTGACAGCATTAGTTACTGTATTTTTTTTTTCTAGGAGGACATAATTTCTCTGTTCTCCCATGATCAAGTTTTTTTTTCACCCTGTGCATAATTGCAGTCTCTGTGAATGCCACAGACACAATCATTTTGAAGATGCTATTAATAAGGAGGAAATTTGATAACTCTTTCCATAATTGCTGTCTAAAGGGGGTAAAAGAATTCTTGTCTTTGTCAGCTGGAGCAGTGGATTTGTTCAGTGCATTAGAAAGATACTTTGTTAAAAATGCTGCTAGGTTTTTCAGAGAAAATGACACTGAATATATAATAAATTTTATTTGAAAATAAGAAAGATTTAGCAGTATTTATAATATCCTAAAAGCATTTCTTTGAGCAGGAGAAAAAAGACTGTCATGCAGAACCAGGCACAAATATTCTCCTCTTTTCCCTACCTTCATCCATTCCTGTTAATCAAAACCTAAAACTTTGGATTCATGGAAGTAAGTGAACTGAAGAAAAAAAGAAATTTTAAATACAGTTTTCCCTGTTTTAAAGGACACAGGAAGCAGATCTTCAAAACAAGTTTTCCTTTTTAATTCCTTGGTTTGGCCTAACCATACAATTTTTGCGAACAGGTAGTTCTGGTAGTATGAATATCATTTGCCTTCATTTCAATCGTATGTTGTGCAACATTGAAAGACTGGAACTAGGTTTGTTGGAGGGAGACAATATTGAATATATTGCACTGGAACAATACAGTCAGGTTTAGTACTGTCAGGCTGAAAGATTGACATGATTTTGGTATTTTTTCATTCCCTCGTTCCTTCACTCATCTATGCCATGGAATGAATGATGTAGCTAAAATGTTTCTTTTCCTTATTCTTACCTGCTTTGCTAGCATCTCACCTTTGTATTTATTTAACTGATAAATCCTTTAGAGCTACAACTAAGTAGTTTTCTCTTAGGAAAGCATGTCTGCCTGCCATCCTGTGTACATGTTCCAAAACAGTAATTAGATGCAGTAGAAGCTACTCATTTGTAACAGAAAAGCTCTTCTGTTTGCAAATAGAGCTCTTTTTCTCCTGCTTACAGGTTTATGTTTATGAGTCTTCAGTCCTGTGCCTTGGTTTAGATTGGATTTGGAGACAGACATGTCTGTCTGTTGTACCGTGTATTACTCATGGGCTGTTCAAGAATGTTTGTGCCAGCTAGTAGCACAAACGTTTCTCATTCTTCACAAGATACCCGATTTACTTCCACATTACATTTGTTTCTTCCTATCAGTTATCTGGGGATTTATGTATGAAATTACAGAACGGGTAAATTTTGTGGAGTTCTTGAATTTTACAGAAAATAATAATGTTAATTAAAACTTGTGCAGATATGAACCGGCACCACTACGCACTCTATGTACACAACTGCCGACTTGTTTTCCTCTTCCGCCAAGATCCTTCAGAGGGAAAAACATACAAACCTGCTGAATTTCACTGGAAACTAAATCAAGTAAGTTTGGAAGGACAGTTGGTGGGATGTTCGAATGCAGTGAAAACCAGTGGAGACTAAACTCTGTGGTAGTATAATTATTCATAAATACTTTTTTCAACTCCAGGCTTCTGATGTCATGTTTTATTGAACCCAACAATACTTACTTTATTTGTGATCAAGTGTCAGAGATAGATGCAGCTGTTCACAGAATGACAGAATCACAGAATGGTAGGGGTTGGAAGTGACCTCTGTGGGTCACCCAGCCCAACCCCCTGCCGAAGCAGGGTCACCCAGAGCAGGCTGCACAGGACCGCGTCCAGGTGGGTCTTGAATATCTCCAGAGAAGGAGACTCCACAGCCTCCCTGGGCAGCCTGGGC
>Ga0065711_1033668_pt1 | contig 25050 bp, 13 predicted proteins | sample Hoacrofraction12_FD_59098 | JGI IMG/M metagenome (GOLD analysis project Ga0065711, IMG submission 59098) | Hoatzin crop microbial communities from Cojedes, Venezuela - Epithelial fraction 12 v2 (version 2) | ecosystem: Host-associated > Birds > Digestive system > Esophagus > Crop | place...
TGCCCAGGGAGGTTGTGGAGTCTCCTTCTCTGGAGGTATTCAAGACCCGCCTGGACAAGGTCCTCTACAGCCTACTGTAGGTGACCCTGCTTCGGCAGGGGGGTTGGACTAGATGACCCACAGGGGTCCCTTCCAACTCCTACCATTCTGTGATTCTGTGATTCTGTGGTTATCCAAAAGAAGAATATTTTCCCTACAGGTAGTTTAAAATGTCACAAATCTCAGTGAAAGCTTCTCCATTTCTTGTACTTCTTATTTCAGCTGTTGAACTGCCTTCCTGGATAGTGCTGTTTTTTACTGAGTTAGAATATAGACTGCAATAAAACCACTATTTCAGGACATCTTTGCAGACATGGCTTGCTAACATGATGGGATGAGGCACAGGAACCTTGATAAACTCTCTACATCTTGTTTTGTTTGCTTTTGTCACAAATTGACTCTGAGGAAAGAGTTATTAGGGGGTGGCTGGCAGACTTCTCCTCTGACATTTGCTTGGTGTTATGTGTGTTGTTTTTCCTTCAGCAGTAAGAGGTAGCAGAGGGATCAGAATCCTAGACTGCAACAGGCAAAGGCTTTTCAGATGCAAGTGAGAAATACCATATCTTTGTAATCTCTTAAAAATATAATCAAACAGGTGCTGCTCTGAAGGTGCACTTCAGTGGACTAGCAAGTGGGTAGCAGATTGACACAAGCCTAAAGGAGATATTGGCCCTTCTGGAGAAGCAGTTTGCAACCAGACAGGATGGCCTAAAGCCTCTTGAAAGGATTAGATGCTTGTGCATGGGCAACTGAATTTTATGCTTTAGTCACAGCAAGAGTCATGAGATAGGTTGTGAGAACTAGGGCTACAGATCCTGATCTTAAGCTATTAATATTAAATACAGATCCAGGCTTTGACAAAAGACAGTAAAAAAACAAAGCAGAATCACAGTCATAGTGAAGAACCTCTTTAAGACAAAAACTCTAGGCATTTTTTCTAATGTAAGGAGAAATTGATTGGAATAAATACCAGGTAAATATAGTCTGCTAATACTCGCCATAAGAAAAGATCTTCAAAGGAGGCTTCTTCAATGTGCATTTATTCTGTGGAATTCCTTGCTACAGGATGGTGTGGGTGCCAGAATTTTACTGGAGTTCACAAGGCAGCTGGGGAAACTCATAGAGGAAGAAACCATCAAAGGCCGTAATACCAGGAAATACCAGGAAACACAAGAAAGTCACTTCTGTTAAGAATCTCCCACAGCAGCCAGAACTGCGCACTGAAAGAGTATTGCATTTCTGCTCTTTGACCCTTCTTTATGCATCAGCTCTTGGTGCCTCTTGGAGCTGTATATGGACCTAGATGGATTTGAGGTCTCACTCAGGATGCCCATAATTATGTTTTTGGGCTGCCTTTCACAATGCTTGGATCATAATGTGCATGCAGTGCTTCAGGTTTGTTTCTAAATTCGGGGTTCCTTTGAAGAGAGAAAAAAAAAGTGGGGTCTGTGATTCATTTACACAAGTGCAGAACCCTCACATCTCTCAACCACCTCCTCTGTTACAGACAGCATTATGAATGGAGGTGCCCTTGAAGTTCCATTTATTTCAATCATCTCAATTAAAGTTACATTAAGTTACAATAATGGATTATTTGCAATTCCAGAATCAGAAAGTTATTGGTTGATGCAGTCATTCCTCTTCAATTGCGATGTCTTCTTCAGAAATAATTACAAGAGGGAAGAAAACAGAATACCTGTTCCTCTTCCATTATAAGCTTATATAACCTTATATATATATTGTATGTATGTATATGTATATGTACATATACATGTACCATTACATTATATGTAATGTTTTAAGTGTTATATATATAATACTATTGTAAGATTATAAAATTACAAGGTTATAAAATGAGCCCTACTGACATCCTTTTTGGTATAGCAGTATAAATCTTGGACAGGAGGGGATGGGCAAGATCCACATGATGGTAGAAAGGAGTGGTGATGGCTGTGCTTCTTTCTTGACAGAGCATTTTTATAAGAGTGCAATAGCTGAAAAATTGCGGAGCCTGAGCTGGCAAACTGACAGCAAGCTTGATGCAAAGTCTGCTGGAGTCAGCTGAAGGTTGAGGTTGCACAGCTGTGTGAGGGACACTTGCTGCTTCGGGACAAAAACTGCTCCAAGCCATTTTCTAGCACGAACATGAAGGAAGGCTTTTGTTCAGTTTGCAGCCTCCACTTCCTCTTCTCTCAGTATTTATATCTTCTCTGAGACAGTGGGACAGCATCTTGGATTTACAGTAGCTATGGCTGAGCTATAAAACACACGTCTGTGCGCTTGGAGTATCCGAGGCTTTCTTTCCTGCCATGGGGAATAAAAGGCCTGCTTAAATGCGGAAAGCCAGGGGCAGCAAATGGAACTAATGGGAAAGGTGCATCAGTGTGACCTAACTCCACTGGTTTAACAAGGCTAAAAATGCATGACTCAATTACACAAGAGTTAGCTAATGAGGAATGGGGAAGATGTTACAGTTTAAAACAAATGGCTACTAAATGAATTGGGTGCTGCCTTTCAAATCTATGCCATTCAACAAAAACCTGGCAAGACATTTTCTTCACAGGATATGAATCATCCGAAATAAAAAAAGCAAGACTAGGGCCACCTACATTCAGAGTTTGTACAGTATGACCTTAAGGCCCAACATCTACCAGAAGTTGAGTAGCAAAAGGCCAAGCTCCAAAGAATAAAAGGGTTTACATCAGTATTAAATAATTCTCTCTTAGAGATGCAAATTTCTAATTAGTTACTGTGGAAACTGTAGAGGCCTGGAAGTAAGCCCTGCACAATGAGAATGAGAGTTTACTTTTTTGATTTACTGCAGGGCTGCAGTGGTTGAGGGAGGGCTGAGAGGGGGAAATAAATTCATTGCTTTTAACATGACAACAGAATAAAGTGCAGCAGAAGAAGTGACTTTGTTTTGTGCGCTGCTGCTGCTGCTGCGACAGATCCCCGAGGAGCTTTACGCAACATAGGCTCCCTTAAAATGTCTGGCAAGGAACTGTAAAATGCTTTGTTTACAAACAAGTGACTTTCTCAACACCCTCACTTGTTACATCGCTGACAAAGCCTTGGGAGGGTGTTTTTCAAAGCTAGCAGGAGCTCGGTGTGCCTCTGTTGGGTAGGTGACCGAACCAAGATACCCGAATTTCAAAGCGTAGCATTTCTGAAAATTGAGGTGCCCTAACCCGACCTATGTTGAACACCAAGAATGTTTTAATGGAAATGCTTTTAGGATTCTGAATGTAGAATCTAGATAATTTGTTAGATAGCTCTTTGCCTTGATTTTCTTAGTTCTGTTTTATTTACTTCTAATTATTTAGTTTACATCTGTAGAATAATTTCACTTTTATGAGCATGTTGGAATGTGTGGTCTCACCCTGTACAGCCTAGAGTCAGGAGAGAGTCAGTTTATTTTTGTATAGATGAAAGAAATTTGAGATGCTTCATTCCTCACAAATTCAGGCAGCACAAATACCTTCAGTTGTTTTCATGGTAGTGCATTTTAATATAGAACACTCACAAACTCAAAGAGAGAATTAACAAATAAATCTCTTTATGTGCTTGTTGTTTTAACAGGTACCTACTCAAACTGTGTGAAAGGATTTAGCCATATTCCTTGTCAGAAATAAGTAACATTGCTGGATAGTCAGTAGTCAAATTCAGGGCTAGCTTGAACAGCCAACTGAGCATACAACTGAATATAAATTTAGGGAAGGAATGAAAAAAGTAATGTGTTGTAATTTCTGTGTAATCTGTTTCACTCTTTTAGCGGACTCTTATCTCCTCCCCTCTGAGCTAAAAGAAATGGTGTGTGCTCCCCTGCAGAGCTTGAGCTGGATGAGGATGCAGAGCATCGCTGCAGAGTCTGGTCCAGCTCACTGTCTGGGACATCCCAGCTCTGCGGGAGCTGACCTCAGGCCAAATTCAGTGTCTGCACCCAGCTCAGATGCTTACAGACCAGGGCTTGACCAGGCATGTCAACGCTGTTACCAATTTTGGTTGTAGGAGAACGGATAGGAAGGATCACAGACTGACATGACTTGCTGTAAGAAGCCTCTCATTTTGGTGCCAGCAGCAGTTTTAGAGAGATGCATTATTTCTGTTCAGTTCTGGTCAAGTAAATCCACCTGTCTGAGTCAAGCACCAGCAGTGGGTGTTTTGCCATCTGACCACAGAGATGTCACGATGAAGAAGACTGAAAGCACTAGTCTCCTTAGTAGATGGACCACAGCCAATATGAAGAATTGGTGCATTGCTGCTTGGTAGTATCTGCAGAAAGCTAGCTTGGTATGATTCAGCAAAGGCAGGAACATTAGCTCAGCCAGAATAGGGAAAGCATCCTTCCTCCTTGCAGGTCACAGACTAATGGCTCTGAATGCATTTAATTTGTACTATGCTTGCGTTAGCTGTATTTCCATCTTGATACGCCCTGGAAATTTCTGAAGCAAGGAACTACTAATGCTAAAATAGTAGGAAGCTGCCATTTTAATTTTAAACATTTTTCTAAAAACACAGACAAAAGCTTACAGATAGCACAGAGAAGGCAAAACAAAAAGCTAACAATTGCGGTACTCTGACTTTACCATGGGAAACCAAGAAAAGCTAGAAATATTTTAAACTGATATAACTTATATAAGCACAGTTCTAGGTCAGCGTCAGCGCAGAATTTCAGGGTACATAGCCCGAGCTGTTGCTGCTTAACACTCTGTCCTTACAAAGACCATCTTAGAAGCCTGAGTTTATTACGCTCAGTCCACTACAGCACCCTTACGTTTGTAGGTAGTGCAGGAGTGGAAGTTGCTCAGAGGTGTCTTTAGTATTTTGAATAGAAAGTGGGCTGAGTGTCATCTTCTTGTGTCTCATTATCATCCCACATCCATGTTCGATCCTGAATCAGATTTTATCAGTGACCTTAGCTGTCAGAGCCCTTTCCTGAACTGTACAATTAGCCAGACGTACTGGTGCACGGAGAGCATCCTTCTGCACATTTGAGTTACCTGTAATTCTAAAGAAAGTCTCTGAATAGATCTTTTTAATGCTTCCTGCAAGTCACTTCTCCCAGCAGTTCAGTTGCCACCCTGCCATCCTGACCAGCATGCTGTAATGGCCTGTATTCAACTGGATTTCCACTGCCCCTCAGAGCTGCATCCAGAATTGTCTGTCAGTCCCCTTGGATTGCTGCCAGGGAAGAAGCATTTTTATAGCACTTGTTTTCTTTGCTACTTCTGTACTAAGTAGTTTCTTTACTACTTTGCTACTTCCTTATGCAGGGGTTTGCATTTTCTCACTAGCAAAGCACCAAGCCAGTCGCACAGCCTCTTCCAGAGTCAACTAAACAATGAAGGACCACCATCTGGATCCCTCCAAAAACAAATGTGGCTTTGAGAAATTTTTTAGTTGATAGAAAGAATGAGACAAATCTTTAAAAAAAGAACTTTTCTGTGTACTTTGAATCCCTCCAGATCTTTGAAGAGCTGGCCTCAGCTGACGTGTGCTGACAATTCCTGAAGCAATATTCCGAGGGAACAATCCCATCAAACCTCCTCACAGATGATGAGCCATAAAGCTCTTATCTTCATATGGACCCTCCTGATTACTTTCTCCAGGCTTCTGCACTTTACTTAAGAAGCACATGGTTTAGATTGTATTACCGACATTAATCGAGTATCAAAAGAATATGGTGCTTTTTTCCTTCCTTCCTTAACTAAAAATAAAATAGCATTCATAGCTGAACAGTGCAATTAGTACACAAATATCCTTCAGGGCTCCCGGGAAATCTTGTTATTCACTTGTATTTATATTTGATATAAAGGTTGATATATACACTGTTTGAAATATGTTTGCATTCCAAATGCCACAGAAACCATAAAACTCTCAACATCAGTTCTACCCTAGAAATTATTTGTAAAGTATTGGTCTAAAATAGTCCGTCAAAGTATTTCTCATCCCTTTCTGCTGATTCAGCTGCACTGACAATTTTTCAGAGTTTGTTCAGAGTTCGGCATTCAAATTCAGAAAATTGCTGATGGTATGAAAGTCTCTGACTAGGTGACCTCCAGCTTCCTCCAAAGCCAGAGCTCCCAAAAGTGCTCAGATCCTCAGCAGCTCATTTGGATAACTGGCTGGGAGCCAGAAAGCCTTGCTATTTTTAGCTTTCATCTTCTTCTGGCTTCTTTCATGGTCCAGAATGTCAAGATTCATGGTACCAGGGTGTCCGTCAGATGGATTACCTAGGAGCTGGGATTTTATTCCCTTTTGTTTCCTATCGGAACAAAACCTAGATATGAAACTCCCCATGAAATGAGGTTACTTTTCTCTGACAAGTTCTGCTCCAAAAAACCTGACAATATGGTTTTCCAAGGCTTATATGAACTTTGGGAAATAAATCTTTCAATTCTTCCTAGGCTGAAGTGAGTAATAGTTTATTGAATCATTTCTACTGAGAAATTAAAGTGAAGGAGAAGAAAGAAGGAAGGAAGGGATATAACTAAAACTCCAGGGTCATGGCCTGACAAATTAAAATTAAGTCTGGTTTCTAAAAAAGCGTTGGAGGTGTTTTATTTGAAAAACAGTCTTAAAGCATTGCTGCCCCTGCAAGCTTGGGGAGGTGGGGGTAGTGTGGATGCAAGAAGAGAGGATCATTCCTCTCACAATGCTAATGGCTTTACCACAACTGTAGAGAGTGATTAAGAATAAAACAACATTTCAATCCGTTTTCCTAAGGAGCCTTCACTTAAGGAACAGAAAAAATTAAACCAAGACAGTAAAACTCTGAGGAAACAAAGAAGGGGAACTGCCAGCCTGTGAAGTCCTAATGCTCATTATATCTGGTGCGTGTTTAGCTTGTAAGTAGGGCTTGGGGAGGAAAGTAATTTAAGCAAACCAACCTGGGCTGTCTTTTCATTCTTTGTCATGCACTGCTGTTGTTACCTTTAGAAATCCAGCAGCGGGGCTGGTTGTGTCCTGTTTTAGTGCCCTTCGTAAAGCATTCCCTTTTCACCAGCTCCGATGGCCCCATTGGAGTGGCCATGACAATGGATGTTCATTTTACCGCTATAAAAGGGTTTAATGATTAAAAGGCCGCACCATTGCACTCAGCCACAAAACTCATTCTTCCACTTCTGTGGAGCCCTTTGATTCAAAATGTTCTTTTGACAGGATCAAGAGTGGTTTTCATTCTGTCGGGCAGCAGAAACATCTGCATTTTTTATCCTCTGCCTCCTCCTCAGTGCACATAGTTAATGTGTAATTAATGAAACATCCCTTCTCGGAGTGGCACACAATCGGCGTAGGTCTCCCACCAACCTCGCTCCAGCTCCAGTAAAGCAGGTTTGCTTTTATATCCTTGTACTCTCATTCAGCAGTAGTAATAAACCCAGTTCCAGGCTTATCTAGCCAGCTTACATCTTAATCTTTCTTTTTTCCCCCTTCTCTCTCTCTGTCTCCTCAGGGAAAAGGGATGAAAAAAAAAAAAGGACTTGTCTTTCTTTTGGGTTATCCGAGCACATTGGGAGGGGGGAACCAAACACACCGCAACATTCAAAGCAAAACAGAGAGAACAAGGGGTCTAGGAAAAAAGTCCCCTCCTCCCTCCTTTCCCTGGACAGAAGAATAAAGACCTTGGTAAGTAGTCAAGCAAGCTGAAAAGGCCGTTGCACAGGAAGGATTTCTAAGCACTGGAGGGTAGGGCCTTCAAGAGCAGGGAAGTGCTCTCATTGGTACAATGCATCTGAAATCTAGCACATAACGTGTCAGAAAAGTACTATGTTTACGTAACATACAGAAAAGTGCTGTGTACTGTATACACAGGAGTAGCCTCTTCATGTGATCTTCCATTTGTAGGGTTTGGGAGGACAGGAGTGTGCTTGCGAGCTCTAACATTAATGCCCAAGTACTGTCAAGGCGAAGACTACGTTCTGCACAGTGACAGCTGAATGTTTTGCAATCATATTTATTTACATAAGCTTTGCTAGGTGTACCATGAGTGACTATGTAGAATAGCAGAGAAATGTACTTCTGCATTTGTTCACCTCTAATAACGCTTTGGCACACAGCAACGCTGGAGTGGCCGTAAGTGATTGAAATGGACTCGGATAGATCACGATCCACCAGCAGCTCTCAGGTAAGTTTTCAGAGCCACATTTATGCAGCAGCCCTAGAGAGTATTGCACTGTGAGAGAGTTGCCATGTTTGGTAAAATCTTCCATTTTGGAAAAACATGACAAGGCGAGGACAAGTAACAGGTCAAAAAGAGAAATACATGGGCCCAAGCTCCTCTTAACTGAAATAATATAAAGTAGAATCTTTGTGAAGTCCAGGACATGTAAACCTGGTGAGGTGAAGCCATCACTTTTAAGCTTGCCTAAGTGTCCCATGGCCTCTTGTGGCTTTAACAGAGACAGGGGAGACCACTCTGTTCCTGAGGATTTAATTTTGAGCCAAAGGTTCAGCTGCATATGTAGCATGGAGAGAGAAATATCGAAGAAAATTATCTGCTTGCTAACAAATTCACCTCTGAATGAAGTCTGGTTCATCCCAATCTACTTAAAAATTCAGGTCAAATTCAGAAAGTAGATTTGCCTGGAAGAAAAAGTTCAGAGGCAAATCACCACAATCCCTCTCTCCTTTGTCCTCCTGCAAAGGGAAATTGCCTCCTGTCCAAGGATCCTGTCCACCTAGAGGAGCTGGAAGCCACACGTAGAAGTCATTACTTCAATTGAAAAGAATTGTCCCTTTGCTTCCCAGTTTTTAGGACTATGTCCTAGTCATTCAACTCCACTCTTTATAGGAAGTTTAGTCCTCACTATGCATTTGTCTGTGAGTATCAAAGAGACCTAAATACGTGACATTCATAGCTAAAAAAGAGTACACGCTGAAGAAGCTCAGATCCCCTTCTGAATTATACCCATTGGAAGCTTCCTCCTTCCTGCATGTGAAGAAGAAAGGAGATTCCTTCCCAGATGCCTTCACGTGATCCTTTTTATTTTCCTGGTTTCAAAGAGTTGAAACTAAGTGCATAAAGTATCATCTGATTTCTTACAGTACACTTACTCTGAAAAATTACTAATGTTCCAATAGAAACAGACTAATACAGGAAATTGTTGCAAATGTATATAGCTGGAAATATTATCTCTCTTCTTGGAAATCACAGCTAGAAGGAAGCTCTGCCTATGAAAATTCAAGGAACCAGTACAAAGTAGTTGGTATAAAAATGCCCACCCAGCATAATGCACAACAGACTCAATGCAGTTCTTTCTTGTGCCAGTCCAGTTCTGAGTAAGTCCCAAGACATCTGTAGATTTATTTGTATTTCCACCCATAGGCACACCTGCAGCAAAAATCCATTTTTCAGGCAAATACTTACTTTTACGCAGCCTCGGTTGCAGTCAGCTGTTATTTGCCTACAAAAATCAAGAATCAAGATTTGGAGCAGGGCAAGGGAAAACAGCATCTTGCAACATGACTCTTTGGGCCAAATTCCACACGCACAGCTCCCACTGAGATCCAAATACGGGCAACATTTGTTTCCAGATTGAGCACAGAATGTGTCTCTATTGTTATTGAAATGGAAAAGGGCATGAGCTTTGGAACATTATTCCACTGGTCAGAGTTGCCAGCTCAACCTGTGTCCAGTGATCAGAAATAATTTCACTAAATCACTTATTCTCTACTTCCACAATGGTGCAAGTCGCAATGCAAGGCAAGGGACATAGTGAACCGATAAAAATAGGGAATTCATTGCGGGTAAACTTCACTTGAGAATGTTGGCTGCAGCTGTGCTTAAACAAACAGCTTCCTACTTCTTGAAAAAGAAGCACATCCTTCTGATCCCGTGCCACAGGAAGACTGGTGTGCTGGGATGGCCTGGGACAATTGCTGCAGTCACTGAGCTGCACTGCGATACATTTGAATTCTGGCTAGAGACTGGGAAGTCCACGTTAGCTTGCCAGACCATTCAGAGAAAAGGGGCTTCAAAGAGAACTTTTTACCCTTGATTCCAAAGTGTAAGTGAGTACGGGAAGAGTATAATGTTTGCTGTTGGGATTAGCCCCCTACCGCGCCAGCCTCGTATGAACGCACTGAAAATTGGCGGCATGCAAGGGGAAACCTCTCAGCTCGCTGCAGCTGAGCTAAACCCAGGGTAGATTTCCAAGCACGAGAGCAGAAGGTGTGTGAACCTCATTATCATCTCCTGGCACAGAAAAGGAACAAAGCAGAAATCACATTGAAAGGAATGGAAACCAAAGACCATGTAAGATGGGAAAATATTCCTGTTTTAAGTGGTACAAGAAAAACTTTGGTACTATTGTGGGACTGCTTAAAAGGACCTGTTGCACAACTCTGTACAAAGCTAACAAAATGAAAAGTTAGAATTTGTGCTACAGGGAAAAGCATAATTCTGGTTAAAATTATGGTTTTCAGATTTTATAGCAATATTTTTGTAGATGTTAGAGGATTTTTCAGTTCCATGAAGTAACAGGATAAAGATTCCCGCCTATTAGACAGCCAGCTCTCTCCTCAGCTTAGGAAGGACTGGTGTCATGCTGCACCAGTTTTTGCTCATGCAGACTATTCAAGCATGACACAACATTGAAGAGTTACTCTGCCCAGTATGATCTCAAGGTTTTTCCTCAACTCAGGAGCTTCTTCAGGAGCCTTTTGCATTTCCAACTTTAAGAGCCAGTTTTGAAATCTATATCCACAGAAGGAACGAGATGCTCACACTTGGCACTGCTACTCTGCGGCCTCAGTGATTTTCCTCTTCATCATATTGAGAGCCCCAAGTGAGGGGTCTTGAGGGAAATTCCTCAGGCCAGGCGTGGCGAAGAGTTTTGCACCACAGAACAAGAGGAACAACAGCCAGCACACGGAACAAAAACGTGCCTAAGGTAGCGGGTGGCAATGCTGAGAGAGGCTGAACTAGGCACCTTGCACCCTGCTCTGTGGTCAGAGGGGACCGCAGGGATGCGTATTTCACATGTCAAGCCTCTGACATGGAGCCATGAAATGGAAACCAACTCGCCTGAGGAGGCGAGGATGGCCAAGAGAAACACCACCAGAGCTGCTAGCAGAAACAGCAGGGAGCTGAGCGCTGGGCAGCAGACAGGGCTGGCAGCAGGGGAGATGGAAGCGCGAGAGCTGCCCTGCCGCCCTTTGCCAGTCCCAGCAGAGGAGGGATCCAGTGCAGCACAGTCAGACAGGAGGCCATAAACTAGTTGTAAGAGAGGAAATTGCTCTGAGGACTGATTTAAGTCTATGTGGGCTATGGGTACAGTCAGGGAAACTTTTGTGATGCATTGTACTATTTAATTTTTATTCTGAACTCCTGATTGACATGAATACCAACGCCCAAGTGAAACATAGCCTAAAGGGTAGAAACTGCTGCGCCACGCCAGTTGACCATGAACAAAAACGTCTTAATGTTGCCATTCCACCTATGAGTTTCTGAAAAATTGTTTTCTAATTACTCTGTTTAAATATGGATCTAATTTGACCTTAGCTTGCAGACTAAGTAGCAAATAGCTCTCCAAACCTCATTTTGGGGGCCTGGGTGATGCCACTATGGAGAAAAACAGAGTTTGGAAAATTCATTCATGTATTGAGAGTTGCTAAGAAACAGGATTGTGTCTTCAGTTTAGGTTATGGAATTATGTTTTGAATCAGTAAACTGAGACTGTAATACATACTGGGGCAGTGCTGTTTAAACCACCTTTTAATTGTCCTCTCTCCAAATTTCCTTTACACCTCTACTTCCACTCCAGTGTGTCCCCTCCTGTGTCAGCAGAATGGGTTTTGTAGCACTGTGGTAAATGAGGACTTTAACTAATCTGGTTGAAAAATAATCCAGAAAAATATAAGAACCTTTTATTTCTCACACAGATCGGTTCCTTTATACGGTTTGCCGTAGGGGTCATGTGAACATCTGCAGCAGCATAGTGGAGGAGGTGATGCAGGAGAAATAATCAAATAAATCAGGACTGATGCCAAAAAATGTCTCACATTACCATGACCTGAAGAGCTACATTGTATAAAAACAGATTTGACGAAAAAATGTAATTGCATCTCAGTGATGTGGGGCTGTCCATCTTCAAAAGGAGATGTATCTCCCACATACTTGTAAAAGAAATATTAACTAATATATGTATTTACAGTTCTAAACCAAGAGGTAGCTGCATTACCCAGCACTGTCACAGGCCCCGTTGCTTGTCTGGACCTCATGGAAATTCGTGGGTGTTGCTGGTATCCCTGAACCTGTATCTGGTATCTCCCGCTCCACTGTTCTCAGTCCAGGACTGTGAGATCTTAAGCAACCACAACATGTTGTCAGGTGATCTTTATTTCCATGTGACAGGGTCTGTTTAATGCAAGGCAAATGAAGTGGATTACTTAATCCAGCATCGTTGTTTGCTGGATGCAGTCGATCTCTTGCCACTGCGCCAAACTGCTGCTGCTTGCATTAAGCGATGGAGCTGCAGCGATCTGGTTGTCCGTGGTTGTTTGCAATTACAAATCTTGCAGACCGTTTAGGAGCGTCTATTGTGCAAGGACAGAAGGTGCAGCTATGAGTCCAAGGTTACATTGATTTTAAAAGAGAAACTTGGGAAAGCAGGAGATAAACAGAGAATGGACTGTGATTACAAAAAGTCCTAGAAAAAATAATTTTTAGATGCAAGCTTTCCTGCAAAGACCAAGAAGAATAACTTGCTTTAAACACAGCACTACTTTGGTTGCCCTATCCCACTTTCGCCCAGTGTAAGCATTCCCTTGAAATGGATACAGCTGTAAGCTTCATTTCACTACTGTGGGTTCAAAGGTCTGATTTAGTAGTGCTTCTTTTTGAAAACCTAGTTGCCTGTATGCTCATTTAAAAGGTTGATTGCCTTTCCTTGACGGTTTGGCTTCAGAAACATGCTGTGGAATTTAAATTCATCCCCCTCCCATGCTAATGTTGACATTATTTGTGTGTAAACACATTACATGGGACAGCAAAAATGTAAATGAGATTTCAATGTTGAGTTGATTTATAAACAGCGAGTCTTTTAATTTATTGAAGTCTGCTTTGTGCCATTTGCACGCGATTAGCAGCATATACCATACATAGGGTGCCCTTCTGTAACATGTTACAGAAAGAAGAAATGCAAAATGTATACCATTACAGCACCAAATGAAGATCTTATTGAGCTTCAAGATGCTTTGAAACATGTAATTACAAACTTAACTCTGCCTGTGAACTTGTCCTCATTAACTCCGTAATTAGCAAGATCTTGTTTGATCTTGGAGTTCATTAGACATTGCAGATGGAAGATTGTTTCAGTTTTAACACATCAGAATAGACAATTAAAGTGATAATAAAGAATCAATATGACTTCCCTGTTTCTTAGGTTTTTCCAAGGTTGCAGTGTGCCTAATTAAACCTGGTTTGAAACAGTGAGAAATTAAAAAAGTAGTGTGGTCATATTTATTCTGTTTTAACAGGCTATTTAAAAGGCTGTTTGAAATGTGCCCTGGGACATACTTTCTACCTGCATGATGGGTAAATGGATGGGATGATTTCAGATTCAGCTGCAGACTTAACTGGAGACTTGAGTAGACGTTATGCTTACGTCCCCTGTATTGCCTGTATCACCTGCAAATCCCCTTCCTTCCTTTTACTCTGTGACTGGATCCAGCCTCATAGTTCACATTGGCTAGTGCTCCAATATCAAGAGAAAAACGTGCTGAGTTCAAGTTTTTTATGTGGCTCTGACTTTTCCACGAGGGAGTCCAGACTGATATATGTTCACCTTCCAGAGCAGCAGCCTGGTTCTCCAGGGCATCAGAACCTGCTTGTACAAGACAGCTGTAAAACTGGTGTAGTGTGGACAGTGTCTGCAGCAGAGCCAAGCCTGAACTCACAATCTTGTGGGGCTCCTTCTCCCTTTGCTTTCCCTGTAGGAGGCAGGCTGAGATCCTCTTACACAGCAAGTAGCTCTCCACTTGTCGTCACAGCCTGGAAAGCAATGTAAACCTGAGGACGCAAAGAGTGGTCTGTGCTCAGAAACCCCATGTTCAGGTGGACCTGATTCTGCTTTCTGCCTGTCTTCTGACTGGCAAGTAACTGTAATACATTTCTGCATCTCCATTTTCCTATGACAAAGTGAGGCTCTGAGATTTCACACTGAAAGAATATGTAGGAAACCTCAATGAAATTTCCAGTGTAATGAAATGCAATAACGTCCTAAACAAGATTAGAGAGATTCAACACCCTCCTTCTATGGCTGTACTTTTGCCTCAATCCTTCATCATTTCCATTTAATAAGCACAGTAAACTGTAGACACAAATCATGTCACTGAGGGAGAAATGGATAATGAAGGACCACTGAAGCACTAATCCAACTAATCTTGCCTTTGGCTCTTGAATTTGTGTAGATCCCAACAGTAAATATTAAGTTCCAAATTCACGCAGTTGATTTCGGTGGTTTTCCTTCAGCCTACAGGGTGCCACATCTCTTCGTTGTATTTGCAACCATTTGAAACTAAATCGTTCTAAAGGTATTAATGCTTCATTGATTTAAAATGAAACAGACTCTAATTGTCAGCATTTGGGGCAGATTATAGAAATAGGGTCAGGTCCCTAGCTGATGTGAATCCATCAGAGACAACAAACAGACAATGAGTATCCTAGCTTATGTACCCTGGATATAATGCCCTTGATTTATGGCAGTATGAGGAAAAAAAATTGCCCGTGCTTGAACGCTGATGTGCCAACATGACCATAGACAAGCAGAGATAGCAACATCTAGGCTTGATTTTCTTCACCGTGACACATTTCGGTGCATGTAGTACAGATCTGATTGCAAACAAGGACTACTCTACTGGCAGCAGCCCGCTCCCTTGAGCAGCTACACAGCAGGATGAGGCTGGCCTGGTCACATCAGCACCATCCTACCCTTCGGGAGTCATCCAGGCATGGCCCTTTGCCAACCGGCATTCAAAACACTTCTACAAAAACCTTTTAAATCTTGTCCTGAGATCAGTTCAGTTTTTCCCCATGATCTGTATTCCCAGATTTGCCTTGGCTTTGTGTGACTTAGATATTTACCTCGTTTACACTGTTACTGACTCTCACCTTGTAATGAATGGGCCTTTGGTTGGAGCCACACTACTCCTTCAGGGCCTATCCTCACTAACTGGGCAGAGTGACTAAATGAACGCTTAACGCGTTGGCCCTTGGAGTCTGAATGCCACCGGAGACCATGCTGAGTCCCCGCAAGCCAAAACCGAGCCTTGCCAGCTGCTTCCCGCACCCCTTCGGCACCACTCACCCAGGACCGACACAGAACCCAGTACCCGGGTCAGCACCCGCCCACGAGATCATGATCCAGAAGCCCCAGAGTTGCTGGCTGAGGCACATCCCTCCTCTCTGGCCGTGTTGCTGCTGTGAGGCTTCTGGCAGGACAGGCTCCGCTGAAAGCCACAGCCTACAGAAAAGCCAGGTCTCAAGACCCTGAGAGGAAGGGTCCACAAAACACAGGTGACACCACAAGAATTTTCTTTGGCTGCAGTCCTCCAAGAAGTACCTGTGCTCACAGGCCAGTGGCATCTGTATAGCAATGCATGCTCCTCTGTGAGCTTTGTGAGTCTGGCCTCCCAGCCTGGACTGATCGCTGCCTGTCCAGGCAGACAGAGTGATCAGGAGAGAGAATCAGCCAGCAGCTATGGCTAACCTGAACAAAGAGCGCGACTCGAGGCGCGTTTCCAGCTCCCGGCAGTCTCCTGCTGCCGTTTCGCAGACGGGAGCCGGCTTCCAGCTGAGCACTGCACAGCATTTGGTGCACACTGCAGAGGGCTGCTCAGCCCCCGCTGCCACCCCTCTGTGTGGGCTAAGACAGTGGGGACTGCTGTTCAAAATGGCCTTGGAGCAGAGGAGTCACCCCTGCAAGTCGGTGGGGGAGGAAATGGGAAGGGGCCAGCAGCCGCGGCGTGCGCAGCAGCAGCTGGAGGACACTGCGACACCACAAGCGCCGGTGGACTGGCTGGTGCCTGGGGCCTGAGAACAGCTGAGGGCTTGATCGGTCGTGCCCTGAAATACCCACACCACATGGCTGTGTCTTCTGCCCACCTAGCAGTGCCAACCTCTGCTGGAGGGCCATGGAGCCCAGCAGTACAGACACAGGTTGCTGCCTGCCTGCTGATCTCAGGGCCCAGAGATAGTCTGGGAGCCATCACACCTCCCAGCACCTAGACAAAATGGGGCCAGCAGCCTGGGCCGGGTCACCAGGACACTGCGGATGGCTGCCACCAGTCAATACAAACGAGGCCATCTTGCCTATAAGCAAGTTGTTTCCTTCTCTTTCCCGGTTGGGAAGTCTCAAGTAAGGGAACAAGTGTGCCACTGTACCCTGACGCCAGGGAGCCTGGGGACTTTCTCTGCCCCGAAGGGCTGGGCTCTGCCAGGCCCCCTCCCATGCCCACCGGTCAGCCGGCACGCTGGCCAAGCCACAGACAGGGCGGCACTGCTGGCATCGGAGGAGATGGTAGGGGCGACAGCAGCAGTCCCTCTCAAACGCCAAGACGACTTCACATGAGCGGTGTTTCTGTGGCAAGCAGCAGGGTCATGTCCACACAGCTCCTCAGGTGCTAGGCTTAGCTAACATTTTATTCTCATCCCATTTTATCCTACCTGCTCTCCGACGCACAGGTCAAAACTCTTCCCTGAGCTGTTTCTTGTTAGTGAAGTTATTTGAGTGCATTGTGGGGTTTGGCTTAGCATTTTTCCAAGAGACAATCTTGTTGCTTTATCCATGCAAAGTTAAGGATCTGTCCTCATTTTCCGTCTCTATGACATTCAGCAGGTTCATGTGCAAATAAAAAATGGACTCCCAGTCCCCAGGCTGATTTTGGGATGCTTTATACTATCTCTAAACAGCAGGTTAATTTCAGCTGACACTTATTTATGAAAGCACAAAGTCTGGTGAGGTAATAAAAAAGTCAACTCCCAGAGAATATATAGCCTTAGATTTTCTCACCTAACATGGTTTTATCTAGAGATTTATTAAGCAAAATAAAGATTTGGCTGGCAAATAATGTTATCAATTGCTCCATATTTTTAAATCTTTCGAAAGTACATGCAAAAACCAGATTAATTTCCTTGCACACTATCTACTGTGGGGTATAAACACGCTTTATTCAGTGACTAGCCAAGAAAATATAAATTAGCTGTCTGACATTTGGGAAATTCGCATGCCTGAATTATATGACTTGTACTTTTGGAAAACCTGTAGGGTTTGTTAGTATCCAGGTGGATGTTAATTTTAAGTAACAGCCTGGTCAAATGCTGAGGTTTCAGTATTGAATCAAAGACATAGAAACGTTGCCCGTCTCTATCCTTTTACCTATGTACAGTCAGAGGATTTGACACCTGAAATCAGTTGTCAGAGAGACCGAGTGAATAATACAACTGGCCCCTTGCGAGGTGACTTCTCTGCTGTCTTGCCAGTGTTTGGCAAAGACCTCTGCTTACGTGGCCCGATTCTCACTTCTGCGCCGAGTAAGGGAGTCCCCCATAAGAGGGAGAGCCAGTGCCCTTGGCTGGGGCCGTGATCCCAGCTCCCCTCCCTATCTTTGTGCCTGGGGAAGGACGGAGCGATAGCCCACCATTCCCTAAACAAATCTGCCATTCAGCGGGGTGAGGTTGGGAAATAATGAAGTCAGCACATTAGTGCCTAGCCTGCTGAGCTCACTCTGCTGAAAGCTGCCGGTGGGTGAATTTCCCAGCGTTCGGAAACTTTGTCTCAGTTCTGCGGGTTTGCTCAAGTGTGCGACGGCTGTTTGCAAGGGAGCTTTCCCGCTGGGCGGGTTTGCTTTCCTCCTCGCGGCCCAGGGAAGGTGAGAGCTCCCCTCCACGTCTTCCCTGCCCCCTGCTCACCCTGCAGACACAATGCTCTTCCAGCGGGTCCCCTCCCCTCGGGAGCTTTTCGCTCTCCCAACTCCCACACTGGGACATTTTTCCACATTTCCAGGATTACGGCCACTTTCACTTAGATCTATGTGTGTTGCCTCCACATACAAAGAAGCACTTGGGGACGGGATTAGCAGGATTAGAAGAGATTCACATATGTCCAGTTCAAGCAATTGGTATTCAAAGCTTTACACTTCCAAATGCCACCAAGAGAGAGAAAAAGAGCTGGGAGCTCGCTTTGCATTTCAGCACCTTCCTGCGGGGGACAGGGCTCTTTGTCCCGGGGGGGGACACAGGGGGGACACAAACACACCCGCCCCCCCAGTCCCGCACCCCTCAGCCACCAACCCCTGCCCTTCGGTGTCACAGTCCCGACGAGAAGACAGAAGTATGGTGGCTTCCCTCTTGCCTGAGAGCTGCCCTTCTGCGAACTTCTGGCAAGATCTGCCGGGGCTGGGTAGGCAGATCATGGTCCTCTCCGAGCGGTTGGTTATGGTATCCCTTGTCTGTCCTTGGAAGACAAGGAAGCATCATGGCGTTTACAATGTAAAGGCACAAGATTCTTTGAAGAGTGCCTTTGCCCATATAAGGTTAAATCCTTCACATGTAAGTGAACTGTTCATCCGGGTGAGGCAAGGCCTTAAGATTAAACAAATGTGTTAGGCATTTCGGATAAAGCAATAGAAAAATCTGCTTTTTCCCCTTCCATTTTTGATAGATTTCCCTCCTCATTGCCTTTAGGGCAATGGCAGTGGTGATTTCCTAATATTAGACGCATTGGTAAAGGCACAGTCGATGTTACATAGTTTGCCTTTTGGCAATCACTCCAAATGTAAACAAATCAAACTGCTAAAAATTGATGAGAAAGCCTTTAACATTAGTCAGTGTAACAAACATCACTGTAGTATAGTGAGAGATTTTTGGAGCAGAGCAGGTGGAGACATTTTTTAATACATTCATCCATTAATTAATTAATTCATTCTTTTGTTCAGTCTTTCTGCTCACTTTCTGCTCACTAAGATAAAAGCTCTTGTGGAATACTATATTGTTTCCTATGACTTATAAGAGACAAAAACCTATACAACCAGATAAAAAAAAAAAAAAAGGAAAACTTTTCATGGGCTTCAGAATATCTGTTAAGTGATTTTTTTATTTGCGATACGTGTGTATTTGTTTTACAATTTTCAGCCCTGAAATGAAATTTTAGAGTATATGAAATAGGCTGAAGAAAACTGGCAGACACTCTTAATTACTTACATTTACTTTTATCTTGAAAAGGCATGGAGTCCTGGGTGAGTATTAGCTGAAGTCAAAATATTTAACATTAATCTGCTAACAACCAGAGTAAACCAGTACAAAGCCCAGTGGAATAAAACGGGCCAAGTTTGAGCCAATATTTTTTTAATTTGCTGGTTTTGCAATTCCAAGTCTTACTTCAATAAAAGTATGCCGGAAAGGATGCCATGAATATTCGGATTAAAGGAACTAAGTGTATGAATTCTTGTGATTTTGAGAAGTCACAAAATGGCGCCGTGTACAAGTGACTCTATGGGATTTCAGAGAAGTGGAAACCCTTAAACCACTGAAAAGCAGGGAGGCTATCAGGTCTGTACACGCTCCTCAAATCTTCAGGGAGTTCTGAATAGTCCACATACACTAATGATGAAAGACTAAGCCTCTGCAATTTAGGAAAACTGTAGTAATATCTGCAAAATCTGAAACTGCAACACACTGATTGTTTATTTCAGGTGCCTGCCAGCTGTGGAGAAGAGGTTCACTTAGTAACAAAGCTGATATGAAGAGGACAAGACAAACCAAAACAGATGTACCTATGAACGTCATTTTAAATTGAATTGCATTTTCAGAAGTGGCAAAAATCATGACATCCCGCTGCAGCTGTGAACATCAGTCATACAGAGCTATAAAATTAAAAATACATATAATTTCTTGTTTCTTTCCCTTTACTTTTATCGTTCTGCTTATCATTGTCCAGTCTTGCCCATCAGTTTATTTACACTGTACTCCCCTCGGTGAAGGTTTTGTGTATTTCAGTGTATTGATCTGTTTTGGGTCCGTTGGTCTCACTGAACTACAGGTCATAATTGTTAGTGAGAGTTAATGATGAGTGGATAAGGTAAAATATTTATTTACCTTTGCGCAAAATGATGTTCTGGCAATTAAGAGGCAAAGGATTTTCCTTGTTTTGTGTGTGTGTGTCATCCCACTCCAGAATGATATCCTTTCTGCCTGGAAGAATCTTAGACTTCTTGCCTCTCCTAAGTATATAATATATCTGAAAGAAAACAGGGGGTAGCATAAGAGCAGCGCCGACTGCTTGTTTTGCCATGTACACACTGCTCAAGAAGGGGCTGCAGCTCCCGAGACCCTGTTCCACCCCACGGTCCCAGCCAGCAGCATTTCCGACGGCCAGGCAGAGGACTCGGGGCACTAACCTCTACCAAGGGGTCATTCACGTCGCGTGTACTCCCTCTCCAAATTCAATTTGCTGGCAGTATCTCGAGCCACAGAGTTCCATGTGAAGGTGGGGGTTTACCAGGGACCCAGCTAAGCAGCCCTGCGAGGAAGTGTCTTCCTGCAAAGCAAAACAGATAATGGCTTCAGCCTAGAGCTGGATACACAGAATTGCTGCTACAGGACGTTCAATTTTGGTTCAGGTGCAAAAGCATAACAGGCAAAACGGTTGAAAAAGTGGTATTAGGAAACTAGAGAAGATGGCCTGCTTTTCAGTCACGAGTCATTCCCTGGAAACCGTTTCGCTCAGCGTCAGCTCTCTTAGCTAAGCTTGGTGTCTATGGCTGGCATGGGCTCTCTTAAGATCTTGCTATTAACATTTCGCTAATCAATTTCCTTCTTGGGAAAAAAATATGAAAGGGCCTGTCCCCAATTAAAGCATTTTTGTTTAAAAACTAAGTGGTCTCATTGAAGTAATTAAGCCCTTCCTTACAGTACTCACTGGTTCTTTATTGCAAGGAACTGCACTGGTGGTTCGAATTTTAGGGGCCCGACCTCTGAGTCTATTGAAACCAAGAGACATCAGTCAGCTTTGGTAGGGCTTGGTTCTGGCCCTGACAGGCCTCATAATAAGCAAGCAAACACCACAGTTCGTCACTGTTTCAATAGTTAATTATTAACCTTTGCCATAAACTCGTGAGAAAAGATGGAGTCGGTGGACCTAGTCTTCTCCCCCTCTCACTGTCTTTTAAGAGTCTTTTGAGAGACAGAGGTGGGACTTTTATGGTACTCATTACTATTGTGTCTGAGCACTTCTGAGCCTGCTCCCAGATGCCGAGAATCGCGGGATCCCAGTGTTATATCCATAGCTTTGCAGGCTTTCCGGTCAAACGATGCGTCCTGACCCTACGTCCCGACCCAGGCTGAAGAACTGCAGAACCAAGAAAGGGTGCTGATGGGCCCTGCAAGCCACCGGTCTCCCACAGCCCAGCAGCCCTGTGCCTGGTCTCAACTACACGCCTGGCCCAGTCCTGTCCGTCCCCCCCCCCCACCAATTAGGCTGCTGTTTAAGGACTTCTCTGAGATGGGCCTACAGCTGTTGTGCCCCTTGTGCCAGATGTGAACGTTTCAGAAGGCTGTGTTTTTCTTTTTCCTGCAGGTGTGATGGGGCAATGACCACTGGGCTACGCACTGCCAACACTATCTTTTCCCGCGTGCCTGCTCTCTGACCATCATTCTTCTCCTCTGTGCTTGACGTTATTTTCCTCCAGTGTATTTTATTTTCCATTTGTGGAACCGCATTTACGTTAACGCTGCCATTGCCACTGAAAATGGACTGCCTTGTTTCAGCTGCAACTTTGAACGAGATGAGAATGGAGAATGTTTCAAATTGTGAGGGTGGGAAAATGCGATTTCAATGATGCAAAAAGCTTATTTTATATCGTAAAGCCTCCCTGAACATTTGAAGTTTCAACAGCTCGGCTAAAAGCGGTTTAGCAAGAGACTCAGAAGTGATTTATAAAAACAGTCTTGTGCCTTGGCCGGGCCAGATTTTACCATCGTTTCTGGTGTTCATTAGCATCTCATTGCACATGTCGTCCCATTGATCCCAATGGAACAAGCCCACACAATAGAGTTCTATTCAGGGGTGGTGAAGGCAATCCATACGCCCATCCCCAAACACTGAGGCATGGCAAAGGTTTGTGAATAGACTGCAGATAATTTTTGTTGTGTCTTCTAGAATTTGTACTAGCCTATTAACAACCCGTAAATATTCACTTGAGACATGCATTGTTTAAAATTGAGATACAAAATGAGACAAGGATTTTTTTTTCTTTTGCTTTAGTGAGTCTTCCATGCTTTCAAATGTGTAGTGTAAGAGTTATTCAATAATTTCTATGGATTTATTTGTTTCCACTAGAGCTACAAAAAATAAATTGCATTAAACTTCTTTGTTTCTGAGAGATATTTCAATCTTTAGTCGTTATAACACCGATGTTTTCACTCTGGCCTAAGATAACTTTAAACATTTGAGAAGCTTACCAAACAGCAGCGCATTGTGGGTTTCTGATGGGGAGAGTTTGGGGGCGGCGGGAAGGAGCTCTTGTGTGCTCTCTGTCCGTCTCCCACTTTGCTCATAGCTGGTATTTAAATATCCGACGTGACTTCAAGACTAAGTCGGTAACCGTCACCTATCTACTAAAGCAGTGAGGGAGACGGTTCTTGGAAATCAGTGGGTGAGTTTCGGTACCAAGTGTGGGAGACGGAGGAAGTTCACAGCAATGAGAGTGCAAACAACTGCAAGCGATGCGAAAGGCCAGAAGGAAAGACAAAGCAAACTTGCCTTTCTGAGAATGTTAACATTTCAGTTGCGAATACGGTCCAGAACATAAAGGCAAAAGAGAAAATAAACACAGGCCTTTGAGCAGCTTTATTATCCTTCAACACAGTAACAAGCCAGCCGTGATTCCAAAGTATGTGACGAGTTTGTTTGCCAGGAACACCAGGTTTAGCCCGTTCTGCGTGTGTGAGGAGTGCACCGCCGTCTGAGCGCTGCGTACGGGAACTGTGCATCATCGTCTCAGCTCTGTGACTGCTGCTGGATGCTTTCAATATTTTGGAGGTGGTGCAAGTTTTACCAAGCATTTGAAAGTAAACTATTTAATGGATGAATATTCAACAATACTGACGGGTTTTTCTTCTTAAATTCCGAACAGATCAAGTTATTTCACAGCTGACTAATACCACGGCACATCTTGTAGCTTTAGAAATATTCAAACTGATTTTCTATAATTTTTTCTGTAAATAAAATGCAGGTTTCAGGTACATACACTACAGAAGAAAAAAAAATGAATTATATGCAAACTGTTGAACAAGTGGGTTTTATTGTTTATGGAAACTAATTTCAGGCTTTTGGTAGCAAACGTAATATATTGGAGGGTTAGCAATTTACACCTCTCTAATTAATTAGTCTTTCGCGTTTTAGATTTTATCACTAAGGTTTTATGCCATATTTTCTCCGGAAGATTTGCAAATCAGTATTTAAATACCGAAAATAAAAGGCCACCCTTAATTGGGCACACTGGAACGCCCAGCAGTTATTTCCTTTAAGGTTATATTCTCCCCAGCAGCAGTGCCTGGTGCGGACCCGATCCTGCCGGCATCCGCAGGACTCTTCAGAGGTCTGAGTGAGGGCTCCGGTTTCATACTTCATAAACGGGGGGAATTTTGTTCTCACCCCCTGTTGCCAACGAATTTGAAAATATGTGAATGGAGGAGGAAATGTCCTGTATCCACTCAGAAGAATATTACCTCCTGGTTTATCTGACTGGAGAATTTGACTACGGCAGCCCAGGGCAGCCTTCTCATCCCTCTCCAGCCATTGCCCTCGCACTGCCCCGCTTCTGGAAAGTAAATTCGTGATAAACACAAGAACTAAAATAGTCTTTCACCCTATTCACTTCGGTGATGTCAAAGTGTCAGGCGACGAGATACTACCAATATGAACTATACCGTCAATCTAAATGCAATCCAGTAACACATTTTGAGCAAAACCACCGGGCGGCTAAGGAAATTTCGGCTGTCCTCTCTAAAACAAAATGAGCGCCGTGTAGAAACAACCTAATTTCAGCTTTAGCACCCAGTGCGGTACAGCACAGCCCGTTCCCAGCAGCGCTCCTCTCGCAGGCAGCTGGCTGGGAGCTCTCGTGGAACGCAGCGATCCCTGCTTCTTCAACAGGATCAACAACTGCCACACTATTATAATGCTAACACTTGTAACTATTTTTATACGGAAAGCACGGTTGTCAAACGTCCATTAAATTAAATTAAAAGCAAGCAGCGATAGCGACAACTGATAGCCACGAACCATAAAAGCTAACACGCTTCTAATACACCCACGAGAAAAATACAGAATGCTGACGCAGCCCGCCTTCCTACCACGGATCGGGTTCAGAGCTGCCGGCCGGGACAGCGCAGCCGAGCGGAGCGAGGGGTCTCACATCATTTCCCAGCAACGCTGCCGTGCGGGATCCCCTCGCGCAGAGCGCGCGTCTCCCTCCCGCACCCCAGCTCCCCGCCGCCACCAAAGCGGGACTCCGAAGGCGGGCGAGGGCGCCTGAATTGGTTTAGCTCCCACCCAGCGACCGCTTTTGCCCTGTTCCGACGCCCCGGCTAGGAAAAAGTCCGGTTTTCTGACTCCCCCCGGTTAATTTCGTTGCTGCCGGCGCCGGGGGGAGTTCTGCCGTTTGCCGAGAGACCGGCGCCGGGGCGGGACGGGGCGGCCCCGACGGGACGGGACGGGACGGCCCCGCGGCTCTCCGCCGGCTCAGCCAGCAACCGTCCGGGCGGCTGCGCCCACGAGTGGCACTTCCCACGCACCGCTCTGCTGCGCTAGGAACGTCCTTTCTTCTTTCTCTGTCTCTTTCTTCTTTTCTTTTTTCTTTTCTCTTTTTTCTTTTTTCTTCTTTTCTTTTCTTTTCTTTTCTTTTCTTTTCTTTTCTTTTCTTTTCTTTTCTTTTCTTTTCTTTTCTTTTCTTTTCTTTTCTTTTCTTTTCTTTTCTTTTCTTCTTTTCTTTTCTTTCTTTCTTTCTTTC
>Ga0065711_1033669_pt1 | contig 25048 bp, 14 predicted proteins | sample Hoacrofraction12_FD_59098 | JGI IMG/M metagenome (GOLD analysis project Ga0065711, IMG submission 59098) | Hoatzin crop microbial communities from Cojedes, Venezuela - Epithelial fraction 12 v2 (version 2) | ecosystem: Host-associated > Birds > Digestive system > Esophagus > Crop | place...
CTCCACTGGATTCTCTCCAGTAGCTCCTCATCTTTCTTGAAGTGGGGAGCCCAGAACTGGACACAGTACTCCAGATGGGGCCTCACTAGGGCAGAGTAGAGGGGGAGGAGAACCTCCCTCGACCTGCTGGCCTGTTGACTTAATAAAACAGTGAAACAAGTAAGTGTATAAATAGTGGAAGCCCTGGTGAAAGCAAGTATTTTGCAACTTAACTGCAAAGAGCATTTACAAAGCCCAAACAAATGCAGAGAGACAAAGACTCAAGGGCCCATGGCAAATGAATAATGTGATCATCGCTTTTAAATGGTTAATGTTATACACTACAGAGCAACACACAGGCAGGAATTCTGTATCTCGGGTACACTGATACCGAAGAATCATAGAATATCTCAAGGTGAAAGGGATCCAAAAGGATCATCAATTCCAACTCCCAAAGAAGAAACCTGCAAGGGACTTAAGCATGGCAGTATTTAATCTGAGAAGACAGGAAGTAAGAGTAGTAAAAATCTGCCTGTGTTCATGGATAGATGTGCTAGTGATGTGCTACTAATTTCAAAATCAGCACGCAGTCTAAAAAGCAGGTACAGCTCCTTGTAAAAAAAAGTTTTTCGCTAGCGGTGGGAAAGAAAGGGAAGATTTCTTTTCTTAAATACCCTGCAAGCTAGAAGTCTCCTTTCAGATACAGCAAGATATAACCTGACGATAAGAATGAAAGGGATTTGCCAAACACCAATTACAAGACTTGAAATACCCAATTTGACTCAGATTCAGACGACCTTAGAACTCAAGACCATTAAATCATCTGAAATCCAATTTTGCTGCAGATCTGAGATACACTTCAAAGTTCAGATGTAGTAAATTCAGTGTACATCTCTGCTTTTTTCCAATTTATTAGCATCGTAGTTAAAATGACTATTTCATTTGCAGTGGGCTGTGCTCTTGTCCTACTTTCCACTATTAAGATAGTGGTGCTTATCCAAAAGGATAAAAAAAATAACCATTAGCTAACTTCTCTCTTTCGTGTTCTACAGTGTTTGCAATCCTGTCCTTTCATCTGTTCCTACACTGGGCCTAAGAGACTAATTAAAATCTTGATAAGGAACTTTCTTTTGCACAGCATATATGCAAGATGTTTGTTTAGTCACTAAGTTCAAGCAGGAATAATCTTTGAAGTAATCTTTCCTTTTCTTCTTTTCATCCTCTGCCTGCTTGATACTGGGACCTACTTTTCTAATGCAGGAGAGTAATTTGCATCTGCTAGGTTAATTGTGTGTGCAAAGTACACATTGGGACATTCAGATCTAATTTAAATATTTTATGCCAAACTTGCACTGGATGTTTGCTCATGACAGGAAGACTTTTGTAGATGAAAAGGTCTCTTTGGTGCTAAAGTGTACATGTACATCGTGTCACAGAGCTGCACCAGAGGACATGAGCTGTAATTAAAGCTGAATTATGGTACAATCTGATATCAAAATTAGTGTGCCAAATGCTGAGAAATGCTGAACGACTGTTAATTAACAGACTCAGACTGTATCAGTGTAATGCATTCAGCACCTCAGAATTTAATCTAATTTAATTGCATGTACCTTCATCTAGAGAAAAGTTAATTTCCCTGTGGTCTTGAGCACTGTTTTCCAACCTGTTGCTTACAAACCTTTGAATGATCTCCAGAAATAATTCGAGGGCCCACACATGGCAATTGAAATAAAAGAATTCTGTGAGAATACTAAAATCAGTACATAATCTGGACAATTTTGATGGAACCACAAGATATTGAAAAACACTGACCTAGAGAAAACCACAGAGGTAGATGACTTGCAGAGGAGTTCTTCAGGAATTATCAAACGCACAGAGCCTTGGCATTTCAAAGGAGCTTACATTTAAGTCTCCTTTGAAAATATCATCCTAAAACCTGACATGAGAGTGGACAAAAATCAATCTATTTTCCAAGTATGGATTAAGTTGAAGGGAACCAGTTTGAAGCCAGGATCTTAAAAGGAACAGAGCTCAGAAACTGCATACGTTTGTGGAAAGGGAAAACATGAGCCACATTTATTGGACTTGGAAGCTTCATGAACACTTGGATGTCCCTTGTGTACAAATCACACCTCTTAATTACAGGCTGTGAATGACACAAGTCAGAAGAGAGATCATAGCAAAGAATTTTGTACACAATATGAGTTCAAATGAGTTTTAGAGCTTATGTCTGGATGACAGGGAGCTAATGCTCCTCAGAGAGTTTATTTCACTAAGAAATGAACTTTTTTTAAGTTGTCAACAAATTTGCTTTTATTTAAGGAAACAGTTCTGGATTTTTCATTGGAGAAGGAGATAAGGAGATAAGACAGTACACTAGGTTTTTTTCCTGGGGATTCTCCTACATCTTTAGCTGAGCAGGTAGCAACAAGAAAGAAACCTTGTTTAGAAAACCAGGATCTTCTCCACATGACATAATACCAAACAATAAAATTAGGAGAGGAAAAGATGGAAATGACCTTATTCTAGTCTCAAACTCGTAGCTGCTTTTGTTTATATTTTCTATACTTCTCTTGATTCTTTTCACAGGTTTCAGCTTTTACAGTAACTCCCCTGTACTGTGGTCACTCTCCTGTACTCTTCTCCCTCCAGATCATTTTGTACATGGATGTGTACCTGCCACCCTCTAGTCTGGATATCTTTCAGAAACTTGAAAGCATGTCAATGGGTGGTAGATAAAACTTTCAAAGGAAATATGAAGTCAGTGAGAATAGTAGTGGTATACAAGTACAGAAGAAGCAGCTCTAAGCAACTCAGTGTGAGTCATGAATCACACAGCTTGAGAACAGCTTTTTCAAATGAACTGAGGTGGAGTCTCTGAGCACTTTTATTCTCCAGCACCTTGGAGAAAACAATACAACTAAGCAATGGAGAAAAAAAGGTATTAGAAATAAGAAGACACTCGGTTCAAGAGCAACTTGGACTTCTCCTTCCCGAAGAGACACACTAGCAAGTGTTGTCCGTGGTGACAGTGAGGGGATATGAAAATGAAACTTTTTCATGTATACATTTTGAGAAAGTATTCAGCATCCAAATTTCATACAGAATATATTTATCTCTTTGTTTAGCTAGAACTAACACAAATGACCAGTTTAGCTTCATGAGGCATGAATATGGCACTTTCTTCAATGATTTTAAAAGGGCAGGAAATTGATGCTGATTTTTAAAAGTTTTTAAAGAAATACTTTTAGACACTCAATTACTCCCATTCTTTTCAACATGTTATTATTGTTGAAAATCATTCATATGTTTCCAAGAAAATTAATTACCACTTGGGTCTCAAAATCTATCTTTCAGATGTTGCATGTGTTAAAAATGGCTGTTTGCTTACCTTAGATTTGTGATCTGATGTTAGTGTCTGAATTTTAATTTCCGTTTCTTTCTTCATTTCAAGACAATTACCTCCTCTAAAACAAAGGAAAATTGAAAATGTGTGCCACAAGTTAAACATCTTCCCATTCAGTCAGCTCTTACTAATTAAAATGTTAATCAAAGTTGAAGTGCTGCAGCGTATTGGAATGAAATAATTTCTTCTGGCAATTTATTCACAACTTACAAAATATTGTTGGATTAATGATCACTCAATTCAAACACCACACGATTAATTCTAGATTGGCCCAGCAATTATTCTATTGCTGAGGATATATCAAGTATCTCCATTTATGGTACTTGGTTCCTTTTCCAGGCTTAAAATACCTTGCCAAGAGAAAACAGTTTCTGCCTGAATACTAACAGGCATATTCATTGCATTGCCATGAGTATACCCTCCATTTTAAAAGTAATTTTTGCTACTTTTTTTCATTTTGAGGCTGAGAAAAAGAAGTCATTTGAACAACTGCCTCACAGGGCAATTTGGGCATACTAAATTTGAATGCCTATTGAAAGTGTAAGCGCCCCTCTGTGAGAAAACAGAAGTGAATGGGTTGCAAAGAAGAGGACCTCATTACCCTGGCAGACCACACCAACCCACGTGGATGAATCCAAGCCATTAGATACCTCATATGACATGGAAAGCAACAAATCCTGAATACAGCATGGCCTTTGTTCTGGGTAACATTAATGGGGTTGAATGCAAGCTGCAAAGCTTGTTTAAGGCAGGAGTGCATGATTCTAAGGAACAGGCTGGTAAAATACCTGCGGGGGCCCATGCTGAAGCTCCCCTGATGTGCCTGTGGGTTAGGAGACAGATGACTTCTACCTCTCACCCACAGAATTTCCTTCACCAAGCCCAACTACTTGGGTCGTGAACCAACTCGGACGGATGTCCAGAAAAACTACTCCATTGCAGCTACAACAGGAATTTCAATTACTGTCTCACCAAAGTCAATAAATTTTTGAAGGCTGACAAGCTCCACCTTTACCAATCTTCTTGTTCCCTTTTCTGCAGTGAAGGGCTTTTACAACAGAATACAAATTCACACACTGGAAATCTCTGATTTTTTGTCTGGAATAATACAATATATTGAGAGGAGTCTATTTTAACATCACTGCAGTATTTCTGTGTTGGATCATCCACTGATGTAAAATGGTGTAACTCCACTGAGCGGATGGAGCCACATTCATTTTATCGTCAGAAGCTGGCCCTAGTAAGAATGGTTATTGCTTGACTGCAGTAACATTAATCCATGTTTGCTCTAGAAAACAGTATTTATGAAACTCTTAGAAAGTTTAAATCCCATTTTAATATCAAAGTACTGCTAAACTTATGGAAATTAGCAGAAAATTTTATCATCAAACAGTACCACGAAAGCCCTTACTGAAAATAGCAGTGTGATGTGCCTTGTGTTCCCAAGGGCCACCAGAAGGACTAGTAATTTATTTTCTAGTCATGGCAAGGAAATCCTTATAGAGATTTCTAGCACTCATTTGACACTTTGGAAGTAATACAAAGGCATAGAGACAGGTTCTGACCACTGTTACCTCTGCCTGAAAAATAAACAGCTGGAAAGAAAGTGTCTTGATTACGCATGTGGGTAGTGATTCGAAGATGAGAGTCTGCCTATAAGTCATATATGATTTGTCATACACTATCAAAGAGACTGCTTCTTAGGTGAGTCAAACATATTTTATCCTAAATTAGTCTAATTGGTTCAATCACTAAACTTTTCAGAATCCCAGACATCAAAACCACCAGCCAATCCCTTTTCTGGAAATCCAGCTTTCATTATATCTCATGGCAGCTTCCAGTCAGGCTGGACATAATGAGAATTGTCGCCAACTGCAGAGGCATGATCCATGGGTAAACCATCAAGTCACAGCTGAGAACAAATACCCAGGGAACAGCCCAACCCAATGTCACATGTTCATGCTCAGGCACACATATATACTTGAATTTCTGGATAGTCCCAATAAATCAGAAGGATCTTTATGTGCCCTCCATTTCTGAGTGGGAACATGAGCATATGTATCCCCACAAGCCTCTCCAAGAGTTGTAAGCATTTGAAGCATACAGCAGAAATAGCACAGGGAGTAAAATCTTGTCCATCTGTCAGTGAATTAGCATGTGATTAAAAAATTCTACTTTGCTGAACAATATGCAGTTGACATTTGTCACACCATGTGGCAGAAATGGACCACGAAAAACTGCACAACAAAATCAAAAGGAAGGTCTTCTATATACCTATTAAAAAGTCTTTTTTTTCAGGAAGTATCTGACAAATTCAATACAAATGCCTTGAAAACACATTTTACATGTTCTTTTACAACTTTTATTGCTTGTAAAAGTTCCAAAATGGTAGCCAAGGAAATGGAGCATGTCCTGTACTCACTGAACCCAGGACCTCTTATTCATCAGATCATTTCTCAGATCATTTCAGCCCAATAAAGTCTTTAAGTCTCAGCCAATGTGTTCAGTTTTAAGCATGTCCTTAAATATACTGTGCAGTTGGGGTGAAAAGAAGTGTATGCAGAAGTACCTTGCTGAATGGACTTTCAGGGCTGCATACACAATGACCCTGAAGCCCTTAAAACACTTTGATACAGAATTAAAAAGTGTTTTCACAGAAAGTCTGTGCTGATACAGGATTTGACTTTGCTATTAATTACATACCAATAGTTATTCTTGTAACACTGAAGAGTCATCAGATCACTGCGAGCTCTGGAGTCCATGGAAAGTATGGAGTCATGGCAAGGAACAGTGTTTGGCTGTGTACTGGACCTGCTTCTGGAGTAGTCATTTCCAACTTTTTTGTTTTCCAACTTTTTATGATAATTTAGAACTATCATAAAGGCTTTGGCATTATTATTAAGTTATAAAATTAAAAAAGACACTGCAAGTAGCCCCTGAAGTGATCTCAAACTGGGAAATCAAATTATCAACCACTTTTATACTTGTCCCATTTGGGGTTACTCTGGAAAGCAGTGTTACCCAGCACTTTCCACTGTTTACTGTACAGAGACAGCCATTACCACCTTTAACTTTCTGAAACACTTTCATTTGCTGTTTTGCCTAGACAGGCAGAGGCACTGGCTTCTTCTCAAGACAACAGGAATACTGATTCATGACTCTTCTGATACAAGATTCTTAATTACCAGAGCACAGGGAAAGCCTTTCTTTCCCCACGATAATTATGGTGCAACGTCCAGGACTTAGTTCACTGCCACTGTAGTAAATACCCTGACCGTAATTATAAATCCAGATACATCAATAACCTTCTACTGTGTTATATTCAACAGAAATTGAATCAAAGGCACATTAAATCAATTAGTCCTGCAGTTGTTCCCTCTCTGTTTTGAGAAGTAGTAATTTTCTTGAAAGAACTGCTTGGAATAGAAGTATTTGGGTGCTTACAGTTCTCCTTTCTTGGAGAAAACAACCCCAACATGAGCGTTTAAAAGAGTTTGTGAGCTTTTAATAGTTTAGTGAGGAGAATTCTCCTTACCTTGGTTATTTCTGACAGTTTTATTTCTGTTTCATTGCAAGTTTATGACATGCACACTCAAAAACCATGGCCATTGCAAATAATTTATAAACCAAAAAGTATTTGTGGAAGAATCCAGTGCCAAAGAGGCATCTACGTTCAGTATTCCATAAGTCAGCTGGTTGCCAGTGGTTGTTGCCAGATGTCAAAAATATGAAATTAAGGCTAACTATCACCATAGCTTGATATAGAACTAAATAAGGTAATTCCTCCTTTAGGTAAGAGCATTATAGTATAAACCCCTGTCTCAATGTCAGTCATAGGGTGAAAGTTGGAAAGGAGAAACTGCTGCCAGATTACACGATAGCAACAAGGCAATAGCAGGTCCTGCTACATAATTCCAGATGGGACAGTAAGAAGGACATTTTATTAAAGTCACCAGTATCTTCCAGGAACTTTTCTGGGACAATTAAGGATTCACACAGATAATGTCCCAAGCCATCAGCTAGTGCAAACCAAAACAGCTTCACTCAAGTCAAAGGAGTAATATTGATTTATCCCAGCTGAGGATCTGAAGGGTTTCTTTGTTAAAAAGAAACTTCAACTTGACAGCACAGAAAAACTGTTATTCTAAAAGGTTCAGGATTTAGAAGCTATTTTCCCAAAATCAAATAACTGCTGTTTTCTGGTCTTTAGAACTATTGAGGACCTTAGTCTGCTGTCACTGAACACAACAGTGACATTCCCTGGGGAATGCAGTGAGACCAGATCAGACCACAGAAATAAAAATTTGAGGCAACTCCTTCGCTTGTACTCTTAAAACTCTGATAGTAGAAGACTAGAGAAAGGCAAGGTAAAACATTTATGGCCCATTGCTAAAGCCTTCAAGCAGCTCACACTCAGTTTAATGTAGGATGCTGGTTCAAGCTGCAACTCATTCAATTAAATGACCTTTTTATGAATATTTCATTCCAGACCACAAAAGCATAAAATCTATTTTAAGTTTAAAAAAAATTTAAAGTAATATCTTACCCTTTCTTCTTGATTGCCTTCTCTAACATTTTCTCGTATGATACCTTTTCTTTATCATATTGTGCCACTATTTTGTCAATTTGTGTGCAGTGCAACTTCTGCATAGCGCTGTGCTCCTGGAAAACAGTAGGACCTCACAATTAGGTTGCTGGATTTTTAATGTTTCACTTTCTTACAGTGTAAAAATATTAGTGTATGAACAGATAACTTTAACAATGGAATTTAATCTGGTTTAGCCATCTGATAATAAAGGTTCCAGATAGTCCACTACAAGCATGAAAACATTTCTCCTGTGTTTGGAAAATGAAAATCTGTAGTGGACAATTGATCTTTTCGAATAAATGTCCATTTAAGTGCAATGTAAAAAATCAGTTTTACAAGCTCAGATCATATCATTCAAAGTTTCTGAATGCAGAGGAGAACAAAACTTAGCCCAGTCCCCCCTTCCTGTATATATCTCATACTGAATACAGTGCTAGTCCCTTGGCCACTGCAAATCAAATAGCTTCAAGTCCAAACATGAGATAGAGATCAAACCATTAACAACCGATGTTTTGAAGATCTGGCCCATGACCCCTAATGACAGTAGCCATCTTATCATGAAGAAATTCCACCTTGTTGCAGAGTGTCTCCCTTTGCAAGCGACAGTAAGCTGTGCAATACGACTTTCAACTACTCACGCAGACCGCAAATAGCCATTGCCCCCTGTTTTTCCCAACCCCCAAACAATACACCACATGCTGATAAACTGGACGTACAGGGCTACCTGTGGAGTATTACGTATCAATGCTAACCTGCTGTCACTACTATAGTTATGCGACTTACATTGGTGAAGTGGCAGAGGAGGTTATCTATGGAAGGGGAAGAAAAAGCTGTTCCTATGGTGAAAAGATGAATCACTAATGCATGCTACACACTAGGGTCTAGCATACAGACACTTCCTTTCCATTACAAGACTGTACCAGAAACAACACACTTCACCTAGTGCTTACATGTAGGCTTCATTGTTGAACTTGACTTCATATTGTCCTTTATCAGAACAGCTGCTCATAACGATCCAAATATTTAACTAGCACAGAGAGCACTAAATACTGAATTTACATTACAATAGGAAAAAAAAAAGTTGTTTGTTAATTTAGGCTATTTTATTAATATCCGATTGTGCCACATTTTATCTAATCATGACCAAAAGCCTTGCATTAATTAATATGGCCCCTTCTAGGAATTTATCTCTACTTTGTTTTATACCTCATTGTGCATTTATTCTACCCTCGCTATTCTAGTGCTCTTTGTTATTATTTTCTATACACCTACATATGCCTTATCACTATTTCTTCCTCTAAAAATACTAATTAAAGACTTTTACATTCACTTGTACCAAAACATTAATACAAATGTTGTGATGCTTTTAAAAGTCTAGCCCTGCGCTGTACTGAGCACTCCCAACACCTGCCAAGCACTTCCCCGGGGAACGCGTACAGCTTCCAAATTTTGTATTTAGAGTGGGGGACTCAATCTTCTGTTTTACAGAGGATTTAAAGGGAAACAAATAAGACTCCATCAACATTAAAACATGCCAGCTTCACCAGAAAGTACTTACACTGACTAATCAGGTAGAAAAAATATGGACAGTGAAAAGAATGACATAAGCTTGACAGCACCAGCCAACCACAGGTGAGTGGCTGAAAGCATCTCCCAAACTACCCACTCTCCCCTAGATTCTCCTCTAGATGAACAGAACAATACAATTCTTGCTACAAAAGACTAAGCACAAATATTGCAAAGCATGAGACACCTGCCCACTCATGTGACACTCCTCCATAATCTGAGAGGGCACATCACGTAGAGCTAGAATCTCTGCTTTTCCCTCACAGCAACCATGAGTTAACCCTTCTCTCTCTATCACAAATGCACTGTAATCTTTTGCAGACTCCTCTCTGCTGCTACTTACTGCTCATGCACAACTCTATCTTGTATCTGCAACAGATATACTGTGGACCCCTCACTATTATATCCCCCCTCATTTCCTTCCCTGGCTCTCTTCCCCATCCAGTTCATGGAACATGCGTTTGTTTATGCACAATATAAACAGAGCCAGAAGAGGAAGATGGGCTACTAACAACCTCCACATGCAAGGCACAAGGAGTACTAGAAGTCAAGTCCCTGACAGAGGTCTCTTGAATTATATGACCTTTGACTTCCGGAACCCTGTTGAAAACGGGTTAGCTGATGACAGTTTGATTTTCTGTCTGTGCTCAAAGGAAAATTCATCACAGCTAGATGCTCAAGGAAAATTGATCACAACTAGATGCTGCATCCCAAACTTCTGTCAAGATTCTAAGAAATACAAGTGGTTTTGTAGCATCTTAAAACACCCTCAGTATATTTTATTTTCAGATGCAAACAAAGTTACAGGTGGTAACGTTCTAGATTGACTCAGAATATGTTTGCAGATAAAAGTCTCCTCAGCTAGGTCTCTCCTCGGTTCCTCAAGTCCATTGAATTTTCAGTTTGAATTCATACGCCTTTTACACGAATATATTCACAAATTACATTTAACGATTATATTACAAACTGAAGCCACAGTTCAGCCAGGGTTCTGAGAGGTCACCTAACTGATATAAAAAGACTCAAATCACAGCAAGACCATCCATCGAGAAAAAAGTGAAGAATCACATATAGTTCCCCACTAAGGGGAGGGGCGGAAGGGAGGCAGAAATCACAGTTCAGTCTGTTGAACAGAAGAGGAAGTAAGTTCCTATGATACAACTGTTACTCCTGCGTGGGATCTCTCTAAAGCCACATAAATACTCCTGTGTACAACTAAAAAGTGAAGTCTGGAGGATTCTCATTACAGAATACAAAAATGAGGAAACAAAGAAAAGAGAATCTACCGTTTCCAAATCAACAAATCATTCTGCAGAACTTTATTAATCTAGAGTCCCATAGTCTTTTGTACTATCGCTTTTGCATTGTGAAGACTTTTTTTTTTTTACTAGGCTTTATTTCAAACAGTACATATATACAATGTCAATATAAATGTGCAAGAGATGAATTCTGGGATTTATATTTTTGGGTGGCAATTACACAATTCTGGTTACTGTCTATGGTCATATTAAATTCCTTAAGGGGGCACTTGTGGCTATCACTGTCTTGTCTGAAACGTGAACAATTCCCTTCTGTTTACTTATACCTTCAGCTCTCTGGAGTGTCTATGGTTAAACGAGAGCCAACCTATTTCTGGAAGTTCAGTCTGCTTAATACACAGGTTTCCTCAAGCTGATCATGGGTAACTAATTGCATAGCTCTCATGCTCCATCCCAGCTGATAAAATACATTAAAACCAGTGATAAGCACACCAAGCATTTCTCTAAGGTCATCTGTGAGCCAATATGGCCATAATTTTCTTCTCAGACTCTCCTCTCCAAATTCAAGAAGATGCCCTTGCTGGAGCCCTTTAGCAAGGCATGCTCTAGACAGGCACTTTCTTGTTAGGACAGACTCTGTACTTAAGACCAGCAGGACACAGGCTGGCTCAGACCTAAAATAGCTGTGCTTGAGCTAATGCTGAAAGCCCTTCTGAGTGCACTGCATTTTCAGACTGGCTGGCAATTTCTTCCTCAGATCAGAGAAAGCAAGTGCAAGCCTGAACAGATGGATCAATTTTTTTAACATTAGCAAGCGTGGTCTTGGCTAAGATATCCTTACACTACTGTGGGTCATATACATCAGGGACATAATTCATTGAGTATGATTGTTTTCTACGTAACCATGGTACCATTTTCATTTGCAAAAAGCTGCTACAGCAAACTGCTGGATGTTGTCCAGCGAATGAGAAAGTGGTATTTAAAAACAAGAAGCCTCCTAAAAGATCAATCCTATGAAGGTCCAGAAACTCTCCATGCCCAGAAATGTGGATGACAGACATTTTTTTCTTGAGGATAGGCTTTACACACAACACTAAAATGGAGAGATCACTCATTTCCCTTCTGCATAGAGTCAGTAAGGAGTCTGAAATGTAACTATTTAATTTTCTTGTACTACTTTTAATACTAAGAGCCCCACCAAAGTGCCAATTATTGAAAGTAATTTCTTCGTACTTTATTGTAGAGACATAGAGTTCCATGCCCAAACAAGTCATGAAAACAAACACAAAGACTGATACTAAAAATGCCCAGGCAACTAATTACGTCAGATCTGCAATGAAATCTGCAATCAAAGAGAGCAGGGGAATAACTGCCCCAAAAGCCCAGAATGGATTTGTATGTGTTGCCAAAATTCAGAACTTCACATACTTTCTTCACTTGTTATGCCTCTTTCTGTAACAAGAGTAAGGGTTTTCTAATGATAAAGGGTGGGAGAAAATTGGCTGTGACTTTCTAATGTAAAGTATACTTGTGATAATGTTGTATATATTCGGGACATCACTGCCAACAGTACCAAGCAAGAAGCTGACTATAAAGTGGTTAACACAGATGTAAGTGAGGAGGATTAGGGCATTTCATTTTTCAGTTACAAATGCCCGTTCTCTTTGGTGATTTTGCAGTTTCTCCAGTGCCTGTCTTCAGCAGCACACTCTTACGTCATTACTGCCTTTTCTTCCAAGGCACCTGTCAATACATCACGCAAGAGGGAGCTAGATAAAATCACTACCTGAAAAGGGTGAGCTTTGGATGCTTATATGGATCAAATAAACGTACCCCAAAACTCAGGAAGACATACAAAGGGTTGCTAAAGGAAAAATTTGCTCACTGGAACATATTTCAGTACATTTACAACACATATGCATTTCCTGGTCATCCAACTACTGTTCCTTAGTTTCTCCCTACAGTTTAATTAGGAGCTGTCTGTGCTAGTGACCACTGCAACTTTTTTTCAATTACAGTGTGTTGCTCAGGGAGCTCTTAATGATCATACCTTCGCATGCTTCTTCTTTAAGGCATTCAGCTCTTTCTGCTGTTTCTTTAAATGCTTTATATAAGCCTACAAAAAGAGAAGTTGGATCAATTTTTCTGTGGTCACATTAACTTTAACCAGACAAAATCCTGGCTACTTAAAACAAATAATTAGGAACACATCTTGAAAAGCTTGTATCCATACTTACCTTCATTTGCTTTAAATCTTCTATCTTCACTTGAGGAATAAGTTCTATACCTAGGAAGGTATTGATACAGTTTATCTAAAACTTCATACATACTTTCATCTCATACTTCTATATTTCAGCTTTACCACAGAAACCTACATTTAAGTTAGCAATCAATTAATGTTTTCCACCACATAAAAAATAATCGCAGGTTAATAAGAAAATTATTCATCAAGAGATAGCTGAGAACAGTTATTTCCTTATAAAATGCACTGCTGAGTCAATTGCCTTGTGAAAAAATAAATGAATCAATGAGTATATTTTAATCTCTTACAGTTCTGGGCTGAAGTGTCAAAACACAGCAGTCTAGGAATTTAATAAGCTCCTTTTCTGAAAACACAGCAAATCATTTATGTACATTAAAATTGAACCACGCAGAGTTCAGAATTTTGGTCCATAGCTGGAGGTTGCTCTAGTACCACTCATTTCAGGGGGGAGACTTCTTGGGTAAGGTCCTACTTGACTACATAAAGGGTTAATTGAGGTTAGGTATACTACTTCTCCTTAATTTAAAACACAAAGTCGTAGAAGTGGAAATTTACCTGCAGCCCGTATGTTAATGGAGGTAAAATTTGCATTTTGGTTAATACCAGGCTATGAGAAAAGGAGCAACAGTACACTCTAAGACTAAAGGAGAGTTAAAAATGGAGGAGAAGCATAAAATCATAAGAAGTTAAAATTCTAATGAAAATTCAATACAAATCTATCACACAAGACTAACAGTACTATTTAGATGAATGAAAATATATTTTGATCACCTTAACGGCAATACAAACAAAACCCAACCTCATTTCATGTTTATGTTTTAATAAATGTTTTGTGATACATTAGAATTCTTTTTAAACTACTAAGCACATCCTACATGTAATCATTAATAAAAATGTCAGTAACAGGCCATGAGAGTTGTAATGTGTAGATTTTTTCTGAGTTTTTACACAAAAATGTTGACCCGTACATAAATACACTGCAAAATGTATTTAGTTAACTGCTCTTAATAGTGTCTGTGGACTATAAGATTCCCCCTGCCTCAAAAAGGACTTTCTGCCTTTTAAGGTGAATTGAACTGGAAAATATGCAGATGCTGTAAAAGAAAAAAAGAAAGGTGCGGAAGGTAGGCAATCTCATTAAGGAACATGAATTTTTTGTTTTCTTAGAAGAATATGATTCTGCTCAATTATATGGTATTAACATTAGTCTAGTAAATGAGACTGAACAGATTTAGGCACAGACACAGGCTGAAGTTTTCAAAAATACAAATCACTTCACTATTACTGAAAGTCAGAGAACAAACACCTCCAACATTCTTGTGAATTTGAAAGCCTTCCTCAGACATCCTATCTTGCTGGACATGTAATTCCTAATAGTAAGGTGAGTTGTATGTTATAACAATGGTGGAATTATTCTGACCTTAAAAGATCATAGAGATAAGTAATACAAAATAAGGATCGTTACATGGGATATAAAAACATGCAAGAATATGGATAAAAACAGTTGCAGAAAAGAATGCGTAAGTACTGACATCTCAGCTTAAGACCAGGGCATGCTGTGCTCTGAACAAACTTCCTCAGGATTCTATTTTAAAATGCAGACTCCTTTACTTTGTTCACCAGGTCTGACTCTACGGCAACCAGGAATTAGTTGCCAACCCCAGCAAATTTCATGCTTAATTAATGCACAATAAAACTAACACTTGTGCATCTTGGTGATGATACATGAAGTATGAAAACACCTCACTGCATAAAGTAATCTGGGTTTTATGCCAGGAAAGAACTCTGAAAGAGTTCAGGTGCCAGAGATGACCTATTTTATTGCCAAAGTGACTCCAGAGAAATGGCATCTTGTTTCTCCAGAGATCCCTTCACATGTGTGTATTAGCCATGTCTGCTTTTAAGTTTAAGAACAAGAGCAGCCAGTGCTCCTTATCACTCCTATCAATCCCTGTGGGCCACGGTGGATGAAAGAGAGTGAACCAGACTCTAATCCTTGTGGCCCATTAACAGAAATACTTATTGTGCTTCATTCAGCTGTACAAATTCATTTTCTCACTTAATCTTCATTACCTGTGATGATATGTGAGAAACAAATAATCCCATCTGATTCTATAAGATGATTTTGTAGAGTGACTGGGAGGAAAAAATACTTATTCACTTATAAATGAGTACATTTAATATGGATATTTATTACAATAAACATGCCATTTCCACAATCACTATTCAGAGTAAAACGCCACATCGAAAACATATCTAATTTTTGGGAAATCTCTACAGAATCCAGTGAATTCTAAATACCTTCAATTACTTAAATCTGCGACTCTGCCAAGGGATTTGTAGAGGGAGAAAAAAGAGCAGAAGAGCTTCTGTGGAGTGTATCAGAAAACACTCATTCCTATTGGCGTTCATCCAGTAGATCTTTAGTAAACTACTCCCAAGCAGTACGCAGGTTACTACTATTGGCAGTGGGCATACAGGTACACAAATAGGTTACTTAGCGAAATAAAGCTCTACTGGCTTTATACAGCCATTTTACTAATATAAAATTTATTTGCCACTAGACAAAGACCATTCTCAATGGCAAAAGTTACTTTCTAAAAGAGTAAGCATGAATAGAAATGCAAAACTAAAATTAAGTAATGAATACTTCTCTACGACTTTCTGAATCACTTCAGAACTGAGTGAGTGGCACACGATTATTGTCTACCTTTCTTAGCTTCGATCCCAGATCCAAAGCCTGCGGTGGTACTTGGCCGAAGTTCAGAGCTACTCTGAGGCGTTACATTGGCTTTGGCATTATTGGCTTTTCCTTTTCTATCATTCTTTGACGTGTCATTTGGTACATCTGCTATGTCACTCTGGAAGAAACATTCACATCATAATGAATTATTTGTTGTTTTACCTGTAGCATAAAAGTTGGGGTACAAGAAATCTCTGAACCTACTTACTTTGAATGTAATTAAGGCAATTGCAACATACTTTCAAACAACACTATACTCAGTAAAGCATTTGTAAGCTATTTTAAATGACTACCTACTAAAATATGGCTCCCTTCTCATTTCTTAAAATTTCTAAGGGATGTGTTAGTATGATCCGTGAAAAGTCAGTTAGTGAATGGTATTTCAGTACATGTTAACTAACATATGCCAACGTATTTCATAGCAAGCCAAAGAGGCTTATATTTGAAAATGAGAAATGGTAAGGTAACATGCCTTAATTGGAGAAGGACCAGTTTACTTTAAAAAAAGAACATAGCAGGAACATAAACGGGCTGTGTTTGTCATTAAGCTCTACTTACAGTTTCGATACCCATAGCTCTCATTTGGTCTGCTCTTTTCTCTGTGATAGACAAAAATTTCTTTGGATCTGATAAAGCATCCACAATGTCTGTTAAGAAAAAAAAAATCAACTTTTTAAGATCTTCAGAGGCATTTGGAAAGGAGTCTTTTACAAGAGCTTTATCTTACCCCTGTTGTTACGAGCCATGGCTTGCAACAATAGCCAAACTTTCCATAGTGAGCTTGGCAGGAATGAAAGTGCTCATTGCCACAGTGCTTGAACACACCAGGAACATGAATCAGAGTATAATGCACCAAGGGAGTGGTAGTAATCCAAGTACCTCACTTAAGAAAAACACACTGACTCCATCAGACCAAAGTTACTCTAACTTACTCCCAGGTGATGACACTAGATTTGAGATCAGAATGGGATCTCCTGAGCCACAAAGCACTGACAACTTTGTCTCTTGGTTATTCAAGGGGGTGCTGACTGACTTGGGACTGCAGGGGATTGTAGAAAATGCCGTTATACCTCCTAGCTAAATAGCAGTTTCAGATGGGTGGATAAAGCAATTGGGGAAATCTGTTATCATTCGCCTTTGTGATGCTCCATGTCTGGAACATGACAGGCTGTGAAATGGATTTTCTACGAACCATAATGAACAATATTTGAATCTTGCACATGACACAGTACAACTAGTGGTATCACAGCACTTCCTACCAAACGATATTGTATAGATTACTGAATCTGTTTTCCATATGCAGTGATCAACGTGAAAGCATAGGTTTATAGGAAGACAAAGACTCACAAATCTTTACCTGCATACTGAATAATCCCTTTCCATGCTTAATTTCAACAGTTAAAGAATTCACAAATGGCAAAGGAGGTCCTCCCCAACAAGAAATAATTTTACAAATTAAACTGATTCAGCACCTACGATAATAATGCATTCAGAGACCAAAGCAGCAATCTGTTGTGATGATCCCTTTGAAACCTTAACTTCAGTATTATGGAGAAAAGGGTCACCGGTCTCAGTTAATAAGTGTTCCCTGTCAGAACAGTAACTTAAGAAAGGAAGTCTGAACGCTGCAGTCCAACTGACTCATCATTCACTACAAAATATCGTCATTTAATTAACTCAGGTTTTCTGTCACGAGGGCTGGAAGGACCACGGACAGCGCTTCACTTGCAAGGAAGCTGTTTCTTTGCAGAATACTGCAAAGCCCTGTTTTGGCTGCTTATGAGTAAAAGAGAAATGCTTTTGTACCCTTGTATTCTAGACAGTCTCACTAGCATAACAGGACATTATTTCTGCAATGACAGTTCGACACTCACAGTTTTCATAATCATTTGAATTTTGTCCACGTTTCGTGTCATCTCTTCAGCCATCTTCCAAGTTAGCTTACTATGATACAAGACAGAGAAGCCGGTCCACTGACCAGATCTGTAAGGATATCCAATCCATCAAAAGCTTTGGGAAGAAACTTGCTGTTGTTCTTCTGCAAACTAGGGGCTGGGCTATATTATCTCCCTTCCAACCTAAGTTGTTGTATAAAATGTTACTTTTAAGTCACCAGATGCATTTCTCAATCAAAAAAGCACAGACAGGGCTCCCATTCCAACAAAAGTTGTATTAAATACATAGCATTACCCTTAACAGCTCTGTTTATCTACACATACAGGCCGCCTCCAATAACTGTTGTGACCTAACTATGTCTTCTGAAACTGTACTTCACATACACAAAAACCACGTAGAATTTATTTTCAGGCATAACAATGGCCTTGTAGCTCAGCACTACCTGTTTCCCCTTTCCTTAACTTAGTAAGCATGTCTTTGTCCTTGGCATATACTCTTCAATGAAAATCCAGGACTACACTGCCAACATGATGCATCAGTTGAAAATGGAACCTGATTATCACGAGCTTCAAGGTAAAAATGACTAGCATGTTTGGGAGAACAAGACCTTTGTAAATTGTATTAGTAACCATACGTGCACATCACCAAAGGCTCAGCATTTCTACAAGGGGGATGTGACTCATCACTGCTTCTCACATTGTCATTTGTCCTCTGCTTACATTTTTCTTTCTCCCCAGTGAGGTAAAGTGGGGGTGGGGAACGGCACTTGGTAGAAGAATCACAGTTAAATATAAAACTAGGAAAATCACTGGAAGAGTACATTACAGAGGACTCTAACCACTAACCTTTGGAGAATGCTACTTCATTCGGATTAATTTGCACCAGTATTGTGTTCTACTGGGAACAGAGTAATTGATGCAAATCAACCACATGAAATTACTAAGTTATATCAAAAGCAAAATTATGCACCTTTTAAAGCCTACAATGCATTACCTATTCTAGTTATTATTCAGTGCAAGTTTTTAAATCTTACTCATATAGGTTAAAAAAGAAAAAGAAATAAAAAAGAAAGTAGGCAGCTATTGAATTGAGCTATACTTTCCTACAGGTTTGCTAAAACAGCCATGGAGATCCTAATGATAGCTCATAAAACAAGGAGAGGTTCACTGCAGATGATAAGTAATTAAAAAACACATGCCAACAGAATACTAATGATTCCACTGAGTGTCAAACGTTATTTCCCAGTTGTTCATCATGCTGTTTTTCTATGTCGATGAGAAAAATACATGAGACACATCAAAACTATCTGGGAAGGGAAAGGAAAACTAACAACTGAACAATTAGTTCACGTTAATATACAGTTTGTCTTTCCCAACACTGATAGTAAGCTGTGACAACCAGTTCTCTCATTCTAGTAGCACTCTACTGTAATGATACTGTTACGTAGGGGTAGTAATGTTTTTCTGTCCTTGCCTCTACCAGATAAACCATCTGTAGAAATGCTGACAATGTAGTAGATCAACCAGTACTGCACTGCACACAATTTGCAAATTCTAAGCCAGTGTTCAAATTCTCTTTCAAAAACAATTTGTATAATGCAGTTTAAAAAAGAAAATAAAAAATCTCTTCTTCCTACGTGACCAGCACACTCAGCAGCTTGAGCCACATCAAAAAGCTAAATTTAAATTCTACTCTTAGAAAAAGTGTGGTATCATTCAGAAAAACATCAATCTCAAATCAGAAGCACGTGCCTAGTTTAGAACATATTTTAACCGAGTCCTTTACTGTCAAAAGCTTAAGTTCAGGAAAGAATTAAAGCACATGCTTAAAAGTGTCCCTTAGATTCATGGTTCAATTACTGCCTCGAGAATTTCAAGCTTAAGCAGAAGCTTACTTTTGTCTTGAGACAAAGTCCCTGAAGTTAAACACTGTAGACTAAATATGCTACATAAAGGCATGGTAGTGCTTCAAGACCTGTGGCAAAACTCCAGCTGAACTGTCAGCAACCAGGATTTCATATACAAATACCACAAATCCTTCTGTAAATGCTTAACTTTTTCCATGAAATATTGTTACTGCCATCTAGGCCTGCTCATTTTTTTAAAGCCTGGATAAATACCAACAGACTTGAACATGCACTATCTAATATGTTAGGTAAGCCCTCCCTTTCTCCAGTCTGCACTATGGCAATGACACTCAGAGAAGTGGCAGTAATTCTTTGCATGGGCAGCAGGTTTGAAATAATTTTTGCAAAGAGCAAAACATCATTTTTATCAACAAAGTTTCACCAATCAGCTCTAAGGTGAACTTCATTTTGCTGCAGAGTCAGAGCACTAACATTCAGAGTAACTTCTATTTTACAGTTTTAAATGGTTTACATATTGTCTAACATACAAGTGAATTTCATCATCAGTGAAGAAAATGCTTCCCAGAGGTACAGCCTCAGGGTGAACTTACCCATTACACTGATTTAAGCGGTGTAATGATTATTCTCAGCTGTTTGTTCCTATCCACATGTGGCAATTTGCCACCGCTCAGTATACATGACTATGGCCCTGTCAACCTATCACAGAAATGGCTCACACTAAAAATGACTTTCCTGAAAACCCCCAAACACTTAAACCATAACAAAACCATGTAAAACTGGGAGAGAAAAAATGAAGAAAATTTTTGGATGCTAAATTATTTAACAGTTTATTTTTAACAATACGCCAACATTCTCAAGAATACAAAGTGTTTTTGTTTGGAAAAACACATGTCTAGATTCTGCATCAATTGTTTATACCTATAGGCCAAAACATATAGCTAAAGTACAGGTTAATCTTACAAATATTTATGTCAGAAAAAATGTAATTTAAAAAACCAAATCAAAAGAAGAATCTTCCTAAAATGCCAACAGAGAAAATAAAATTGAGCTAACTAGTATTAGCTTATTTTCCATGCTATTTCGTCATTTAACAGATACATGTCATTATAATTAACACTGAGGCAGGCAGTTGGTCTGAAAGCTGATTTCTTAACTGAATATTACAGGGTTTCCAAGGAGCTAAAATACTAAATCTTTCCAATCCTCCAGTATTGCGTGTCTGCTTCCAGCTGGCTTCAGTACTTCCACACCAACACTCAAGATTACAGCACACAGAGATACAGGTTTATCTCACCTCCAAACCCATCAGGCACATATGTTTTAAGCACAATGTTGCAGAAAACCGTTGGAAGAGAGAGTGGTTTGTTGCCCTCATTTCGAAGGGAAATGTGTCTGTAACCTGCTTGCAGGCCATCAAGAGGCAGGATTCTCTGACCAATCAACTTATTATTGTCATCATACACTGCTATTCTCAGGACAGCAAGATCAGGGAGAATAACCTGGAAAGCCACAAAATGAAGAAATTAAATGACTAATACAGTAACACACTCCCCGCCTCCCATGTTTGAACCGTTCACTTTGTATGCCAGAAACACGCTATCACGACTGTAAGATGCAAACTGCGAACTTTCAGATGACTCTTTCCTAGAAAAGCTTTTTTTCACCCTAAATAATAGGTAGATTTCAGAATATGCAAATCCTGCAGCTTACAGTTACACTAGCTAAATATTTTGCACTTCTATTTTTCATTACTGAAGACTGGTGACATCAATAGGAAGGCAGGTAAATACCACCTGGGAAATGACAGATACAGTGGCAACTGAAGGGTACGTAGTACTGAATCGGGAGGAACTATGACAGAAACATGGGATTTGGGATGTATCCAAAATGGCAGTGAAGAACAGAAAGAGTGCAAGCACAAGCTGATGGGGATGTACGCTGAACTACGGATTCTGCAGAGGGGAGAAGTAGACAGAGGAGGGCAGGACAGGCTGACAGACCTGCTGAAATGGCATGGGGCCAGCAGAAGTAGGTCTGCTGTGCTCATGACATCAAGTGTACATGGTATGCATGGCAGGCAGGGATGCTGCCAGCTATCTGCATCTGTCAGCTCCCTTCTGGACCGACCAGAACAGTAACAAAGAACTCCCCTGCCTTCCCTGGAACAAAGGTGCTGCCTCTGCGCACCGAGCAGTGAGGAGAAGACAGCCTGAGTGGTACAGCCTCTCTGCCAGCCTGCCTCAACTGTATGCTCGGACAGGTCTTCCCACTCCTTCCCTACCTGGCTCTATACATTGATGCTCATGGGACAAAAGGAAAAGACCTAAGTAAACTTTGTCTGCTGTCTCTCTTAGACCTTCCCCCTGCCGCCTTAATTTTCAGTCTTAGAGGGCACAAAATAAAGTATGCTTTTGGTCTGTGAACCCAGGTGAGCTATTCATGGATATGCTGCTCTACTTGACTGTAACTTAGTGCTACCAGCAGCACTCACCCCATCCTCCCCCTTACACAACAGAGTGACAACACAGAACTTGGGTTAGAACGACTAAAGCTTTATTTTAATTAAAATAAAACCACATGACAGAAGAACAATCAAACACATTACCTCAGAGCAACCGCGTAGGATTAAACATCAGCTTGAGGAGAACACTGTAACCCAAATAGGGCAGGTAAGGTCTCTCCTCTACAGGTCACAGATCAGGACATCTTTTGTTACATGATGTGCTCAGATATAGATTTTCTAGGGAGCAGAAGTGAGGACTAAGAAGTTTATCATTCCCTCTCCATGAATTTGTTCTATGGTATCCTGGCAGGCACTTCGACCCTCATGACATTTTAGCGCTGGGCACCCCATGCCTTCATTTCCTCCAACTAGAGGAATTGTTCCTGCTGTGTTTATGCCACTCATCTGCTTGGTCATCAATGTATGTCATGATCACAATGTTATGTCTGATATGATAAGGGCCTGAGATGAGGAAACATAATCTCTTGGCTGACTTACAGTATGAGTTATTCAAGAGAATGTGCAACCACGTGACTGTTCATTGCAGAGTAGAGCAGAAAGTCTGAGGAATATTTGCGTCAGCTACAATACACAGGTACCCCCTTTTAGACTGAAGCTGTGTGCGCACCCTGTAGTTTATGGGCCTTTTTTATTTAAGAAAGCAGAAAGCAGCAGATGCTGGCCATATGGCCAGCAAGCCATGGGCAGCATGATTGCCTGTCATTGTACCTAACTGTCTTCCCTGTGCCTCCTCATGTACTCTCATATACAGAGAAAGGCACTTGAAGTCACATTCATTCCAGAATATATGAGTCCAGAAAAGCCTCCTGCATTAACTACATTTGTATTAAAATTGGATTATACTGTTAAGAAAGCAGATTATGTGTGTAATATGCCCAAGTGTGAAGTGTTATCACTACTCGGCAAAGTCCGCCTCTTTGGAATAAAAGAGCAACAATTTTGCATGACAACAAAACAGGTATAAGCAAAACGGACATTATCAAAGACAGCACTGCTAACACATGTAGTCTGGATGAAACTCCAGCTGACAGAAAAAAAAAGATATATATGTGTATCATATATATATAAAGACTGAGAGATAAAAACTGAACACAGATGACTGATCTCTCTCTCTAAATCCCCCATACCAAGAAAAAAAGGTTTGTTTTTCTTTCATTATTGAAAAAAAAAATAAAGAAAAAGGTACATGATGCACGTGGACTATTGAAGGAGGGAGCTGGCAACATATGAGGAACACAGCACCCTTCCAACTTTTCCATGTAATAACATTGACCTTAGCTTTGGATGCAGCATCTCACCTGCCCTCTGGGCTGAAGGAACAGTGCAAGATAGCAGCCACTGCCAGGGCAGGGAAGAAGAAATCTCCAAGGAATGATGGTGTCCACCAGCGGGGGCTCATTCTGAGCAGACTGCATACCTTGAACACAGGCATGGCCACGGAAGAGGTGGCTACCTCCAAGTGGGAGGAGGAAGCAAAGGGGAGGGAAAAGCCAAACAGAAACAAACAAACAAAAAAATCATGTGACAGCTACAGAGGTTATCCATTAGAAAAATAAAGCAAAGCAAAATTAAAAAAAAAACAAAACAACCTCTTGAACCTTATTTCAGCTTTAGATTGTTTACTCTAGTAAACAGGAACCCTACAAACCCTTTTTCATGGGAGCCATAATTATTCATGTGAGCAGTCAGACTGAAGCAGGGAGAGGTGGCTCAAGTGAGCAAGGATGCTCAAGTGAGCAAGGATGCTCATGTGTAAAAGGGCCGGCAACAACAAACTGTGCTTTCCAAATATCCTACCTTTCGAAATACAAATGATTCTTCATTGTAAACGGGGTTCAGGCCATTATTCATCACCATGCGTGTTCGAAATTCTTTACGTATCGTGTCCGTGGGTAAACCATACATATCCACTTCTACATACGTACCAATTTTTTTGTCTGATAAGAACTGACCAGATATTACCTGCAACATAACAACAGAGCAGTAAGGAAAAGCAGAACAAAGTAAACAGCATTCTGTGAATACTGGAAATACGGGTATTTTTTTATTGACAGCAGTCTGAAAAATGCTTTATACAGAACAGATATATTTAATCATATGAAAATGGTATATTTAGTGCTAAAATTGCACTTCTTGAAAAAAGTTTTTGTGATAAGACCTTAAATATATTGTTAATTTGAAATGATTGTGCTCATTGTCCTATGGTATTAACATTTGTAAGTCAATCAGCCAACGTCTCACAGATGTGTTCACTATATTACTGAAAAACACTGAATGAAACAACCAGATTAGTCACTGCTATTCTGCAGCTTTAAACTCTCTGTTCAGAAGCGCTGTAATTTATTATATGTCTTGACTACAAAGAGATGAAAGGAACCTAATGCCCTTCTTTCACTTAGGTAAAGGTACTAAACTAATTACATGTCAATCTAACTCCATATTATGTGTCTGGGAAGTGTACGATGCTTAATAAGCAAACAAACAAAACTTCCACATCAATCCTCTATATTGTTATGTATATGAAGATTTGTTGCAATTTTACTCCAAGTCAAGATTAATCTAGCCATAGCAGGTGATTACTCCAGGGAAAATTTTTATTCCAACAAGATGATCTACTACTTAAAAATACAGCTGTTTTCGTTACTATGATCAAGGAGGAAAGAAAAAAACAAAAACTGATTTCATAGATTTAAGCTCATTTCGAGTCCTTTTCTTTTCATGATCTAACATTCTTCCAGGGAACTCTCAGGATAACAAATCTGAAAAATTATGTGGCTGAGGGTACCATCACTGGCTTTGGTCCACTCAACTGCTTTATAACAGAATTTATAGAATCATAGAAAGTTTTGGGTCGGAAGGGACCCCTAGAGGTCATCTAGTCCAACCCCCCTGCAGCGAGCAGGGACACCACTAACTAGATCAGGTTGCTCAGAGCCCTGTCCAACCTGGTCTTGAAT
>Ga0065711_1033670_pt1 | contig 25045 bp, 13 predicted proteins | sample Hoacrofraction12_FD_59098 | JGI IMG/M metagenome (GOLD analysis project Ga0065711, IMG submission 59098) | Hoatzin crop microbial communities from Cojedes, Venezuela - Epithelial fraction 12 v2 (version 2) | ecosystem: Host-associated > Birds > Digestive system > Esophagus > Crop | place...
GCAGCCTGCTGTAGGTGACCCTGCTTCGGCAGGGGGGTTGGACTAGATGACCCACAGAGGTCCCTTCCAACCCCTACCATTCTGTGATTCTGTGATAGAGGCATGCTGCAGAAAGGTATTTGTGTAGCAAAGGGAAAGATTCTGCAGGTCAGTGTAATCTCTGTTACTCTAAAAATTACTGAGAGTGTAATGTGTGTGGGTTGTTGGGGTTTTTTTCCTTTAATGAAGCAGTGGCTTATGGGAAAGATTGAGGACTATAAAATCTGCATCGTAATAGAGTCAGAATCTCAATGTCAAATGTCAGAAGCTCTGATGGTAGAGGCTTTTCAGTTGATGTTTTAAGTTGTTGCTGAACAAACTTTTCATTTAAATCAATAAAATGGCTTTGATCCTTCAGGCTTTTCCCTTAAAATTTCTAGACTAGGCCAGCAGTCACATGATGGAGTAAAAATTCCGTCATTTTCTTTGGGACAAATGCCTCTTACTGAGATGGGGTGTAAGGACAAGAGTGCTGAGAGCTTGCTTGCTCATGAACAACTCAGAATTTTGCTCTACGTAGGGAGCACATTGCAGAATCTGCACCCCAGTTCAGATTTTATCATGGTGAGGACAGCACGGCAGGTCAGGCTACGACAAGAGGTGGTACAAGAAAACCTGCCATTAGGAGGAAGATAAAATGTGAGGAAGCTCATGTAAGTAACAGGTTCGTTTCAGGTTGGAGGTTAGTTGTCCTTTTTTCATTGCGTGTTTTCAGGTTAAAGTCACTAAATGAAAACTGGGTGTATCTAGTGGGCAGTTGTTCTCCGAAGCTGACCAACAGAGGAACCCATTTATGAAAGAGGAAGCCATAGAAGTACAGCATCACGACAGCGGCAAAAACCAACTCACTGGAGACGGCAGATGGACAGAACATGAGTAGTTATGGTTAATATTTAGTCCTTCTCAATAATAGCTGTCCCAGTGTGGGGAGGAGCTGGAGAACACCCATGAGTGCTCTCGTGAACTGTGGTTAGCTCAACAGAGGCCTCTGCTGAGCAAATAGTAACTGCCTGAAACAAGCTCAAAAACAGGCCGAGCATCTACTTTATATACCCTTATAAGGACTGTATAGTACTCCTCTTACGGACAACATTGTGAGGAAAGAAAATTCCAAAGGGACAGATAAGTGCAAATAGAGCCATCTTATTTCCAAGGGGAAAAAAAAAGCTCTGTCATATGAAATAAGAATGTTCATACGTGGTTTGCAATTAGAGAGCATTTTATGTATTTTGCCTTAATTTTGTTTATTAAAGGTTCAAAAGTCATTTGAGCAATTGTACCAAAAAGACTCGTGATTTGCCAAAAGATTTAAAGTATACCTTTGCATCATTTCAAACTGTTTTCTGTCTTTGTTTAACTACGTATGCCATGCTGAAACTGAATCAAACCATTGATATATCAGAAGTGTTTTATTCTTCACTCTAGATCTGTGCAGATCTAAGCTATAAACCAGGAAAGCAGTAAAAACTTGCGTTTGTAAATTTTTTTACAGAAGACTGCTGTTCTGTGGAGCTGTATGCTGTTTTCTCTGGTGCTATTGAGTGCTTTGTAGAAGCTCATTTGGGAAATGTATTCTTTGATTTTGGTAATCAATTGATCAACATTTGAAGCTTTGCTCAGACACACAGTTATTGTGAAGAGCAGTACTTTCAAATATCCATTCGATTGTGTTTGTGATGCTTGCTTTATTTGACTCTGCTCCAGGCAAATTAAAATGTACTGCCATATAATAAGTATGGGAAGGTTAACATTCACACTTTAGGGATAAAACATTTTGACAGTTCTATTCTACATTTGCATTTAAAAATTGTAACGCTTTTAATTAGACCCTATGTTTATCGTAGGATCTCTTGTAGGCATTACTACTGTGAGATTGCTACCTTTCAGGATTTGTCCTGGGCTGCTTGTCTGTGGGGAAGCACAAAAGCCTGCTGGTTCCACATACATTTCATTTTCTGGTCCATGGTATGTCTCATTTTCTGTAATTTCTCATGGGGCTCCGCCTGTACCACTACCGCTGAGTCATTTGCGTTTGTTTCTGAGATTTTTTAATGTGCAGGCTTAGGGAGGTACATACGCATAGTTGTCTCTTGCATACTTGGTATTTGTTTCCACTGGTCTCCAAATTCTCAGTTTTTGGTGCAGAGTAGAATTCCAAAGGGGACAGAGGCAGACCTCTGGAGAGAGACAAGAGATACTGCCACAATATCCATTGTCATTTTAGCCGGTGGACGGGTGACGCTTAAACACAGCATACGCACAGACAATGGTCAACATTCTGAGCTCATGAAAACAACCACTGACACAGGCTGATGTCTGAAGGACTGGTCACTAAAACTGTCCATATGATTTGCTCCCCTTCTATTTTATCATTCGTCTTTCTATATGAGTAACGCTCAGGAGGGATTCAAGTAACTTGGTATAACATCTGCAACATTGCTATCACCAAGAAAACGTTAGTTGACGTAATAAGGCAAATGTACACTGTCTCAAAAGGCTTGTGTGTAAATTAGACCAAGCGATTAAAAAAAGACCAAAAAAAACACCCAAAACCAACAGACTGGCTAGATACTTCAGACTTTTCAGAAAGAACAGAGAGAAGCAAGAAAACTTTGTAGATTTTACCAGGAAAATGCATCTGAGCTGAAATGAGGTCTTATCCCTGACAGTTTAGCCAGTCCCTAGAGATTTTGTGTAATTATTATTAGATTTACCTGGAGAAGGATATGGACTTAGGTGGTGCCAGAAATCTTGTGCAGTGAATTCTCTAGGTGCTCCTTCCTTCATTAGGCCCCATTACTCTGGCTCCAAAACCCAGGAGACTCAAACACCCTCATAGACCGCTGTGAGCTGCTCTTTTCTGTACCTTCCTTCACTTTCGGGAGCTCATCCATCTGACTCAGCAATAAATAGCAGAGAAGTACTCCGGGAATTCAGATATATGCTATGTATAATCATGCTTTCTGATTGTGAAGGGGACCACAAGTAAATCCTCCCTGTGCACCCAGATTGGATCTTGCATTGAAAAACGTCAAAATCTGAATTATACAGAGGCTATGCAGCACTATGTGTAAGTACATTGGCCTTTCATGTCTTATTATGTTGTTAATTAGTTAATGTTTGTAAAGCACTTGGAAGATGAAAAGCCCTATATAAGTTCTAAGTGTTATTATCTCTAGAGACCTGGGTTGGATTCAAAGGTGCTTAATTACATATGCCATAAATTAGACTTAATGAATTGTGGAATCATACACTTTGTGATGCACACACGTTTCTCAGCTAGATCTAGGCCTTATGGTTTTCTGCGGTGCTTCTTTAGGTATTTAGAGCTGTTAAGAAAAATTACACAAAAATAGAGCAGATAATTTCTAGAAATTGGATTGCATTGCAGTACCATTTAGGACTTGGTGAAGCAAATTACCAGGAGCTTTGCTCTGCTGTATCTAGGGATTTTCCAGTAACCAACTTCAAGTCACTGGAGGTAACGTTATAGTTTTTAAGTTGTGGTATAGACATAATTCTAATTCTCATTTCCGTTCCATATTTTGGCATAGCAGAAGGGAGCTGAGAGGTATTAGTATGACTGCTGTCCTTCCAGTAATGCACTGAAAGGTCCCGTCAGGGCTGGGGACCTCTTGGTGTTGGGTTATGTTCACAAGCATAAGAAAAGAAGTTCCCATGTCTAGAGATACTATCGTATAATTTACAACAAGCCATTACAAGCGGGTAACGTGCAAAAAGGGGAAGTAACGGTTATAGGAAAATGTGGTTTCATTGGCTTTGCAGAGCTGAGAGTTTCCATGTTATGTAACTTAGATATTTTGTGGCCAGAACGCTACAGAGTTTGCCCTGCTCGAGCCCAGACAGTGGGGCAGCTACCGGCAGTGAGTGCAGCCGGCTTCTCCTGGTCGTTCCTCAGCTGGCAGAGTTCAGAGACACAGAAAACCAGCAGGATCCTTCACCTCTCCGAAAGTGGCTCCCGTGTGTTCCTGCAGCAGAATATCTCCATCTCACCTTGGGCCTTTCACAGGCATACAGAGAGAGGCAGGATTTATCCTGCGTATAAATATGTTAGAAGTGATTGTGTTCATTAGTACAACCTAAGTAGACTGGAAAAACTAATTAATAGCAATTTACTATAAGTGTCTCTAACAGACTTACTTGAGAGTACTTATCCTGAAGTGAAAGTCATTTGATTTCGTTAGTGTTTATTGTAAGCATACACAGACTATCTTCCAGGGGAAAATGTATTTCTGAGTACTCCAGACAACTGAAACTAGTAGCCCACTGTCTGGAGAAAGCATCTGTAACCGCAGCCAAAAGAGGAACGAGATTTCCGACATTCTTTCAAGGCATGTGTTTGAAGCATGGGTTTCCATCACTTTCAGAGTGACTTGTGGGCCATTTTCTTTATATAGATTTAGACAAGTCAATGTGGTCCTAGATCCATCTTGATAAAGGCCTTTGTGATTTCTCCCTTGTCCATTTTCTTCTGTTATTTTCTTATTTCAGATAGAAATGGGACAAAGCATAGTTTCGGGCCATTTTTACTGCTCGCATTTCTGCATTCCTAAGAAATGGATCTGGTCTTACAGCTCAATTACTGAGGTACATCTTCAAAAACAAGACAGGGTTTTGCTGAATGCTTTTTGTGTACTTTAATAAATAGGAACTTCACATGAATGCTGATTTGAGCTCCAAGCTGTGGTTAAATGTTTTAATAGTGTAGCAAACTTATCAACAAACCTTTCCTTCCCCACCCTACCCCCTTCCCTTTTTTGCAATGAACAGATTTTTATCCGACTGGCTCATGCTTGGGGATTTTTACAAGCAAGTTCGTGAACTTCTCAAATAATTTGAAATTTGCGTCTGAAAAGAAAACAAAAAAAATCTTTTAAAAATGGTATTTTATACAGTGTGTATCAACTGGATAAAATTTTGACTTGCTGAAGTACAGACAGGATTCTGTTCTCTAACCTAACTATCACTACTTAATGAGAAGTTACCAGTCTGATTCGTTTTTTCAGTATTCCAAGACACCGTATATACTCGCGTAACTCCACTGAGGTACCAAATCAATGGAGCTGTAAGACCCTCTTCATTTCTGCACTACCGTAGCCTTTTGCCAAAAGGTGATAAGGATATTCATATTGTTGTAATTTCATCTGGGCATTTTAAGTCTGTCTCTTTTCCTCCTCTGTTTCCAAGATGTTAGTGACTGACATACTCTAGCAGTGAAACCACAACTGCGTAAACAACAGCGAAGAAGCTCTCCAAGCAAACGAGAAGGTTGGAAGCTGTAGCGGCTGCACTGAGCTGCCTGTTGCAGAGACAGCAGGCAGGAGAAACAACTGTACAACGTTGTGAAAGCACTTTATTACAGCCAGGCCTCCAACTCTGACCAAGTGTGCTAATGGCTGATAAGGGTGCCCTTGGAGAAAACAATTCGGGGGTTACAAGAAGCATTAGATGTGTCTGCAGAAACATCTTGGTGAGTTAATATCCAGTAAAAAACTCTGGTCGGTTGGTGGTTGTGTTTGGTGATCCAGTTAGGAGTCTCACAAAAACAGTCACCATACTTTGGATTTGTGACTTCCCAAGTCATTTTCTCATATTAAGTTCCTAATTTAGCAAAGCCTTGATCTCTCGCACTGAAAGTCTGTGACCATGGAAGCCCTGTTCATGAGGTCTGGAAGACTTCTGGATCATTACTGCCACCAGCTTCTGCTCCCTGTCTGCAAGCGAGGGGTTATCACAGGTCAGCTGCAGAACAGAAAGCATGGCAGTGAGTTGGGGTAAGCTGAGATTTCTGTGCTGGTGTGTCTGATCTTGATACCAGAGTGGATGAAGAGCATCCATCCCTTCTGACAGAATATGGCGCACATACGTGTGAATCATCATACACTCATTGATACCTGTTGTTTCTTTCAATGCGGCTGCGGATTTTATTTCAGCAGACCTGAAAATTTTACAGATGATTTGCTGTATGATTCTTGAATTTCTCTCTACAGTCAAGATCTGGTGCAGAAAGGAAGAAAATAACAGGCAAAATGCAAAAAAACTGATTGATTGATTGAACTGTTGGTCTTTGCGGGGAAAGGGTGAGAAGCAGAAAGGGCCTTGGAAATTACTAGTATCACTGGTGTAATATGTGATATGTGAATTTTAAACCGTGTAAAGCTTTTGAAAATCACACTAATTCATTTCTGTTGTTCAATATTACTGTAATACCTATTACAGTGCTGGGAGGAACAGCTTAATGTGAAAGCATTAAGAATTACGTTTACAGATATTCAATTCCAGAAGTACTTTTATGACACCAAATATTTTAGTCTCTTGCACAGGCCTATTTTCCCCGACATATTGCTTCAGCAAGAAGCTCTGTCCTCTGTGGTTAAACAATAGCTTGCCTCAGTTTAACTCTTGGTTCAGTAAGGCATTTCTCTTCTGAATGTAACTTAGGCTTAAGTTTAGGCATATCTGTAAGTCCGTTATCTTTGATGACTGAGGTTTATAAGCCTGGAGTTAACAACAGGCTGAAGTGTTGTTCTGAACCAGGGCTTGATTTGACAATATGGCACAAAGTACATGTGCACAACAACACGTCCTATTCTTTTAAAGTTTCCCCAGGAAATAGACAATGAAATTATTTCATAAGTATTCATGAGGAAATCTGCATTTTTTATTACGAAGTGTTTACAGTTAAGCCTAAACTTAGTTCTGCATTAGGTGTTCATTGAAATTTTGACTTAAATAGGAGCACAGTCTGTGACTGTATGCATCTGGTGAAAGAGCTATTAGTTGAGGTGGTCAAGTCACATCGTTGCCTGACAAAGGATATCAGAAAGCTTTTAGACTTGAAAATGAACAATTCCATAAAGCTGGAGTTTGTCATGGAAACATCACACCAGCTAATTGATGTTATTCGTTTACCCCATTAGAGTAATTATTTGTAATTTTTATTATTGTACCATATGTCCAGCACTTAAACAGTGCACATTACTGGGAAGAGCTGCATTTTTCATCAGAAGACACCAAGAAATTGAGTTGAAAATGTCAAATCAGGCAGGCAGATGGAATTATGTGGCATTCACTCTTTAAAAAAAATTTTTTTTTTCACTCACTTCCCCATATTTGCAAACAAGGAAGTGAATGAACACTATCTTCCAGTTTCACAAGAGAGGAGTAAGAAGTCAGAAATACCATAACCACTGAAAGACAGCTCGAATATAGAAACACTTTGATGGACCCAATCTTCAAGAGTGCATTCAGTGTCTCTGACATGGAGAGGTCCCTCTGACCTGCCGAGACATGCTCCCATGAGCCGGGAGCTCTGACCCAGTGTCACTGAGAAAGGCAGAAGTCGCTGAGAAAGGTGGAAATAGCCCTTTAGCCATTTATGGGCAAAGAACAAATCCACAGAGAATTTCAAGCGCTGTATGTACCACTCTTCTAGTAGAAAAAAGTAAGCGTATATACAGAAAATCTGTCACCATTGTTTTTTTCAGAAACCCCAAATCCTGCAGAGTTGTTTTGGATTAAGAAGGAGGAAAAGGATAGGACTCTTGTCTAAATGCCAGGTAGATTGTTTTATCTCCTTCCATTAAAATAGTCAAAATTAATGAGGAATCTGATTCTAAATTTGTTCTTAAAAATAAATCACATCACATGTATATTCTTGTGTATCATTTCCCCTGCATTGATAATGTGACTCATGCTAATGTGATTTAAGAGTCAGAATTGAAAAAGATTCAAAATCTGCAATTGTTTCATCCAGATTCCTGAGAGGAACCTGAGGTCCTTTGCAAGTTGGCTCAGAATTACCCAATATTATGAAAAAAATGCCTTCTTTTTTTTGCATTAATTTGCTTACAGTTCGCTTTGTAATATCTGTAAAAAATATTGATGTTACAGCCATCTGCATGCACTTAATCTTGGTCTGCTACAATGTAATGCTTGAGCTCATGATGAAAGCTACAACAATTGTTTGCCCTCACAGTACGAAAGGAAATAAAATGAAGGGTTGAAATGGACTAACTGCTGCAAATCAAGACTTCAAAATCTCTGTTAAACTACTTTTTATTCAGTATCTTTTATTACAAGAAGAGGCACTTATCACAGATAAAGATGTTTGGGAACAAAACCGTAATACTGAATGTTTGTATCATGACAATGATAAGGCAGCATTATTGTCTTTCCAGTGCCACTAAAATGAAAGTTTCCATTTATATCAGTTTTTTAAAATCAGGGGGTTTAGGTCTTGTTTGACAAAGATCTCAAACAGCTAAGTTAAGCCTATTAGCCTGAATGTGACAGTTAATATGCTGCTGTTAAGAATGTGCTTAAAGTCAAGAGCTCTTGGCTAGGCATTTTGACTCATTAAAGGGGAAATAAATGTCAAAGTGAAGAAGGTAAAATCGTAATACAAAATGTATTAATATAATAAAGTATACAGAAGATATTGCCTGCCTCTGTTATTTGTTAGCAAAGGGGATGGTATGCATTTCTGTAATGGATAAAAAGGTTATCTGTAAGAAAATATTCTGTTCCCTGTCTTACACTGAAAGCATTTTATACAAAGTGGATAGAGAGCTGCGCGTTCATTGTTTTAGTACCCAGGCTCAGTGTCCGCTGAATGGCAATTCATGTGGACCTATGGTATGACATCATGCATCCAAGAAACTTGTGGGAAATAATGGAAAGAGCTTTTTAAAGGCTGCAGAGAGGTGACAGCCTGGAAAAAGCTAATTAAAGTATGTTTTTAAAATTGTGTTTCTTAAGATCTTTCATTAAAACACAAGCTCAATGTAAAATAACATAGATTAAGAGCATGCCGATGTCACTGCAGCAGCAGTAGTCCAAGTGCAGATTGTATATGCTTAAGTGATTCAGATATCTTAATGTGGTTTGGCAAATGAAAACCTTGTCTTACTATAAGTCATTTTTACTATCTGAATTTGCATATACGTATGATATCTGTTATATTAATTATATCTATTTTCACAGGTATAGACAGACATATCCTAGAGTTGTGGCACCCATTAATAGATCAAGCAAGCCTGTGCAGCTGTGTTTTGATCAGTGGAAAGGTTTCCTGGCATCCGAGAACTGAAATCACCTTTTGGGTATGACAAGTGCATCTAAGTATCTAGCAAGTGAAAATCAAGGGTTTCTCTAAGGAAGGAGTAAGAACACCTACCACAAAAAATTAAAAGTAAAATAACCTTTAATAATCGCAACAATGCAAACTCAATTGTATGTATTGCTCTCAGTTGGCATTTAGCCATCCATCATATGCTAGCTCATAAAGCTGATTTGTGCTCTTCCCTCCCATCCCTGTTTCCCGGAGCTGCTGGGCTCTCTTCACCACTCCTTTCCCATAGGCACATACAACTGGGACCCAAACACTCTTTTGTCCCTTCCTCTGGAAGGCTGCTTTTTACCACACGGGGAAAGGGAGAGTTATGTGAGCAGCTTGCTTTCTTCTTCATTGTTGAATGCCACTTATAAACTCTGTCGATAGACACTTGGAAGGTATCTGAAATGCTAGACGAGGAAACAGGTATAATTCAGAGGAAAACTGACCTTGACTGAATAGGGTCAAAATGCTTCAACCACTTCTTTTATTTGAAACTCCTCATTTACGGGCTCACGCTTCTTTCATTGTAGCTTAGGGTTGACATAAATACATGTGGGATCTGTGTTAGTCTCAAAGATAAGAAGTTCAGCTAGATTTAGTGATTTCTGTAACTAGTCAAACTCTTTGTGAAGAACATGCAACAGTTTCTCCCCTCAAAGAGCTGTAACAGCAAAATTGTTGAGAGCACCAAAACTTGTTTTCAGAAATCCGGTTTGGGTATTTCCCAGGTATTAGCATCTAGCAGCCGAGTTAAAACTCCAACTTCCTAATTCCCAGGTCTAATTGTATATGTTAAATAAGCTCCTGAGGAAACACAAAAGGTACTGACCTCTAAATTAAGTGTCTAAGAATTTGAACTTTCATCTTGGGGTTTAGAAATTTAAGGCTGTTGTTAGGAACATTTAAAGGCTGTAAGCCACCAAAGGCTTTTGAACAAAATTCTTGTGGTCATTTCTGGATTTGGTCAGTACAGATACTTCTTTAGCTTTCCGGTGCTGTTATCCCAGGCCATTTTTGTTGAGTAGGCTAAGAATGGAGATTTACCAAAATGTTTTATGAAGTTTTATATACCCTGTGTGTCAAGCATTTATTTGCTACATTGTGCACCTCTTTTAAACGAATGTTGTCTGTTATTATGGAAAGCCATGCTAATGAGAGCTCTTTGACCCATGAAAACTTTAGCCAGCCAATCAAGATTGCAGCTTTCAGGTAATTCTCGGTACTTTCGTTTTCATATTCATTAAACAGCATCTTTCTTACTGTCCAAAACTACAGATGGCACAGGCCTGACTTACTTTCTCATCACTAGGATGACTTATATTGTACAGGCAGTAAAAAGGGACCTGCAAAAAGTGAAGATGTAATTAGAAGCGCTTTAATATCCTTTTACACTATTGGAGTAGCAGAGGGGAATCGTAAACCTGTGTCCCTGTCCCTTCTGTTTCTTTGCTGGGAAGTGCTTCAGCTAGGACTGATGTGGATTGGGAACTGGGAATTCCCCCTCTCTGGTTCCGAACTGCTGAAGAACAGCTACACCAACACACTCAGCACAGGCACGCTCCTGCACATTTGTCTTAGGTTAGCACATTCCTTTATTTAACTGTCTCGGATCTGACTGTATCTGATCATTTCTTCATCTCATTTTCACTTAACCTTTTGCCCTCTGCACAGACTGAGCATCCTATCAGATATCTCCCAAGGGACCTTCTTTTCCCCCCGCTCCCCCTTCCTCCCCTCTTTCTCCAATTTAGGTGCTTTACACCTCTCCTGGTAATTTACCTGATTACATGGAAGGAGCTGTAGATCTTCTTATAATTGCTGTTTTTCTTAAAACATTGATTCCTTAGCTCCTCTCTGTTTTCAGGTCATCACACCTCACCAGAGGTTTCCTTGGTTTAACGAGCAACTCAGAAACCATAGAGAGGACCAGAGGGTAGAGGCTGTTGTACATTCTTATATTTGAAAGCCGCTCCTTAGCATCCGCAAGAGGATTCTTGGCACCTGCCTAGTTAAACTGGATGTCCAATGTTATGTCTCCAGGCAAGTAAGATTCTGGCAATTGCTGTAGTCCTATTTCACTTGTTCTCAGTCTTTTTGACACAAACACATTAATTCTCCCAAGCTCCTTTGGCAGCTGTAAGAAGTTCTCTCTTTTTTTTTTTTAATATGATTGATAATATTGAATATTTCTTTTAACCTTTTACTGCCATTCCCAGGCTATGTGATAGTTTCTCTATTCGGATGTTAATCTCCAGCATGCAGTAGCACATCTTCCAATCCCATGCTCATTATGGAGCTCATTTGTAAAATGCTGCTATTTAATTTATGACTGCCTACAAAGCTCCACCTAGCACTAGCCCTACAACACATAATGTCGTTCTCCCAACACTCCCACAGTCAAAGGTCACATAAAGCAAACCATTGCTTTATGCAGAAACTCCTTCTAGTTTAACACAGAAGGAATAGCAGCCCTTGGGCGAAATTTGACTGTACAGTTTCACATGATGCATTGGAAAGAAATACATTTTGGAAAGGATGCCAGTAATGCAGTTTCTCTGGTGTAATGCAGAAAATTACCTAACTGAAGTGCACTGGCAAAAATTGTCATCATTTCCTTCACTTCCAATTTCTCAGGAAGAAAAAAAAAATGTCGTCTGAGGAGACACAAATATAGAAAAACAAAAAGACCTCCCAGGCTGACTTGAAATATGTTCAAACTACACATCCACTCCCTGCTCCCTAGAACCCAGTAAATATTTCCTTGGCCCCACAAAGTGTTTTAGTCTGAACCCAGGAAACCTCAGATTGAACTTGGAAATAAGATTCCTCATTTTCAAAGTAAATTTACTGGAGGAGTTGCACTTTTCTGATTGAAACATATAAAACTTGTCTCTTTTGGCAAACGGGGTAGATCATACTGTGGGGAACTGGTTGTTTTCCCAATTAACTGACCGTAGGCACTTTCAGTCTCTCTTTCTTAGTTTTTATACCCCAGTACAATGCTGGTGGCAAGGTTAAAATATCTATTTTATGCTATTAGGGACAGGGGTAAGCCTGTGTAAAGCGGTAGAGCCTATCTTAATGGAGATACACTGACCTACCTTGCTGAGTATCTGGTGTGTGTCTCTGCAGAGATTTTGTTCTGTCTTCTCTTCGAGTTGTGTTGGGTGGTTCAACAGCATTTGATGCTGTAGTGTCCTTTTAGCTTACCTTGAATCCCGTTTGAGATTTTAGATAGCATATGTCTGGGTTTGATTAGCTTTGCCAATTTGTTTTCTTCTGAAGTTTTTCTCCTCTGCTAGCTGTGTTGACTCTTGTTTCACCCACGACAAGATCTTATTTGCTGATGAGATATATTGAAAATACGCTTTTGAAACAGTCTCCAACATCATCTTCTGACAACATCTGACTTGTATTCAGGTATAAGTTTCCCAGGTCTGGTTATCAGTTCTCTGTAGAAAAGTATAAGTGCATGTTCCACATGGAAGGTAAGGACAAGAAAGGTCTCAAATTCCTCTTCTGATGACTGCTTGATATCTATCAGTAGATGTCGAAAATCATTGTGACCACAGCCTTCCTTTGAATATCATAGCTTCTTCCAGGACCTCAGACATAACTGCCTTTTGTCCAACAGTCTTGTTAAAAACAGACCAAAATAATTAAGATGGACACTTTGATTGGCATCTACCTTATTAATTGAATTAAACTTGGCTTTAATTAGAACAAAAAGGCAAATGCAGTATTGGGTGTTGAATAAAATAAGGTGATGCTTTTTCTAAATGAGCGTTTTAGATTTTGATTCAGCTTGAGTTCCTCACTTGAGGCCAACCAGAAATGTTGTAATGCTGTCAGCTAGTGTTTAACAGAGGCTTCTGGTCCAGGGCACCAGCACAGACATCCAGCTGCCCAAGATGTGGCACTTGCACCCTCACCGGCTCCTGCTGGATCCTGCTGCATGTGCTCGGGGTTTCAGTAGGTTACAGGTTGTAGCCATGTGGTGCAGATTTAAGGCTCCGTTGGGCTCAAGTGTAATATTCATACATCTGAAAAGGACAATGCTATCCAAACAGAACGAACCTTTGAACTTTGTTAGGTTTTTGATATGATGTTAAGCCTCAGATTTGTAAAATCAAAACAGAACAAAACAAAAGCGTGCCTTCTTTCGTTCTGTTTTCTGATTTTGCACTAAATCGTCAGCAAAGCAGACCTTTGGCCTATAAACAGATGGCATGCAATTCTATGGGATTTCCCTACATTTGATGAACACACATCAAGTCCATTTACATGAGCATGGAAAATACTAAAATGACTACCAGGTCTGTGTAGTTAAGACACCTGGAGCACATTGCTGCCAGGAAGCTTCTGACGTGGGGATATTCTGGCACACAGTCACAGTTCTGGGGACTGGGCCATTTTTGACTCAGGTTATTGCATCTTTTGACACCTAAAGACATGTTCACCTCTGACCCAGAAACATCTGCAACGTCCAACTATAAAAACGGGAATGGAAATGTAGCCTCTTTTTTTCCCTTACTGTTATTTTTATTTTCTATTGAAAAGAGTTTTAAAAGGCCTATGAAATGTAAAATTGCTTTTTTTGCCATAGTTGCAAAACTCATTTCACTTTGTATCTGAGATGTGCTTGTAGCAAATTTCCAGAGTTGAAAAACCAATGCAATAACCCAGTTTGAGGACCGCAGTCCAAAGCACCGAGCACAGCGCAGCCTGCGTCTCTCCACGCTGGAGGCAAAGGGGGAACCGCCGCAGCAGCCAGCATTGTCCTTGCTCCCTCCATTCACCCTGACTTCTTCTCACCACTTTATATTGCCTGCAAAGTTCTTGCATATTCTGACTTTGCTTCCTAAAGTAACAGTGACTGATTTTTACCCACCAAGCCCTAACTTTTACTCCTTCTGTGCAGGATGAATTTATTACTGCTGCTCTGCTGACATAGCCCATCATCAGAACACCAGCTCTGCCTGTGACTGCGTGGGTGACTGTAGATTCTTATATGAGATATCAGTATACTAATACCAATTTAACTCTTTCTTTCACCTTTCTTGTTAGAATTTGCTCCTACAATTTATATGTACACAGATTTTTTTTTTCTTTTTTTACTTAATTTTGCCTAGTAACTTTTGGCTGAAAAAAAATTGACCTGGGACCTTTTTGTGTGTCACTTTGCCCTCCTGTAGAATGAACTTGCATGGTTTGTAGTAGAATGTGACTATCTTTGCATGAATGGCACTATAGAAATCCACAGAATTATTATTTTGACTTTTAGCTATGCTATAATGTAGTGATTTTTTTATTTCATTTAACATGAGAGGTAGTATATAGGGCAGAGCGACGTATTAGGTTGATAGATGGGGTATTGCTGTGGCTGAGTTTGCCAAAATTAACATGTTTCCCATTGGAAAAAAAAACTTTGGAAAAGTTTCTCATTTCTGAGTACAGGCATTTTATGTTAGAGCCTTAGAGCTGATTCTGTCTCTCCCAAGTTATAAACCCTTATGGATGTACCATAAAGATGTCCACCTAATGCAGAGAAGAGCAGATTAATTGATCACAGTAATATATTCTTATCCACTGAATAAGAGCATTCCGCACATTGTTTCTTGTTTTGTTTCTGGCTTGTAAATCTTCGTTGTAGAATACAAATGAAAATGACCCAAATATGTATTATTTATGAATAGGACTCTCAGATATTATGCTTTAGATTGATTGTGTTAGACAGGATATAACAGAAGCACAATAAGTCAATGAAAAATAAAAAGCAGCAAAAATGTTTCATGCTAAAAATGTAGTTCTAGTGACACCTCTTATATAAAGGACATTTCCAACACTTTGACATTTATATTTATCATGGCTGTGCATGTGATTTACAGTTGTCTGAGGTACTGAATATCAGGAATATCCATGCACATACACACCCCTTTTGAATGATGGTAAGTCATAGACTGCTGCATTGCCCCTTAGACAGCAAGATTTTCCTCCCCTTTTTATTTTTCTTCTTTAGCTTGAGGGAGGCAAAGGAAGCAGTAGATCAATAGGGTGTCTTGACTGAAGTTGCCTGCAGCACTTCCATTTCTCAGACTGGACACTGATGCTAACTATCAATAGCAATAAGAGGCTGTCTCAGACAGAATTAAGGCTCCTTCTTCTGCATGGCTGTCTGGTGCTTACTGATAAACATCTTGTGCACAGGATTGCAACAAATAAACCATTTCAAGTGTGCAAACTAGCCACTGTCATTCTTCCTATTGATACTTGCTGTGGGGTGAAGGGGCTGGCAGTTATTTTCATACAGCTGATAACGCTCTAGATAAGGGTATAGATGGATAACAGTACAAAGGCGTAATGCTGTAAAGTGTGGAAAGATCATTGATGAAATTCTCTGTGCTCCTGTAGAAACCCTGAGACAACAAAAGACAAAAATATTGACTTCTGTTTAAACTACTTAGGAGAAGCTACAGATAAATTTAACTATTTATCAACCTCTGATTTTTAGGTAATGTTAAAGACATCCCGCCAAGCTATTTTATTCAGAAGTTATTTTTACCACTCCTCTGGATTTGCAAGTTTAGCCTGGAAATAAAAGCTATGGTACAGATGGAAAGGTGTTGCGCAGCATCACGGTCACTTGTCATTTGACCTGACCTATCCACCACGCTAGCGGCTGCTAATTTTGGAAGAACTGAGCCTCTTTAGCCTCCCTCCGTGCAAAAAAATCAATTTCTCAACTCATCTGTAGCTCTGTAGTGTATTCCTTGTTTTCAGCCTGAACAAGGATGAAGAATCAGGTTCTTGCCCACCCACATGAAATCACCATTAAAATACCCTGGACCAGATCTTCTTGGTGGTAAGTCCCATTACAACTCTGTCTAAGTCAGATATTCAGCAGAGTTATGCCAATTGGCATCAAATGAAGAGCTCGAATGCTAATTGGGGTTTATTTTTCTTTTAATTTTGCTTGAACAGATGAGGGTGGGGGAAGTGGTTCAGATGCTCTGCTGGAAAATCAACAGAGCCTTATTTCATATCCTCCCTCAGTGGAGCTCTAACCATTTACAGGAGCAAACAATTTGGCTCTGAGACATCTCCAGCTTTATATGAAGTGGTGCTTTTCAGATTAGGAGGCTGGTTTCCTGAGGGAAAGTTCAGTGATCCATTTTCGAGTTTCAGACTATCCCAAACAAAATGCTTAAATAACATTGTTTTCTTTCATAATAATTTTTATGTTAAATCTGACAACGACTGATGGGTTCTAGAGGATGAGATTATTCTGAAGGTAGTTCTTATGTTGCTGAATGCTTAAATTAGGATGGTTGATGAGAAAATAAACCAGAGCTTCCAAGACTTTAGGGACACCAATTATGAATAACCCTACTAAAAATATTTGCATAAGACAACCTATGAATATATGTCTATGAATACATGTATTGGTTTTGAAAGAAGTGAAATAAAATGTTAACTGGAATTCAGGAAAAGAAACCCACAGTACAACTTGTAGATTAATTACTTACTGATAGACATTGTCACTTTTTTTTTGTCTTTGTACCATATGCTGCAATCAGACTTGCCCACCACACACCAGCAGCATGGAGGTGGAATAGTTAATGGTGTAGACTGCTCAGAATCACTACTGTTATTAATTGTGCTCCAGTATAGAACATGTACATTTTACATTAATCCGCTGATTAGCAAGACAGAGCATGCAGTTTCTAGCTAGGGAAGCTGGAATTTCTGAAATAGCTCGGCTCTTCACTTTGATTACTTTCTGGCTAGAGAGTTGGAGTCAAACTAATTCATTTTGTAAACATTACTGGTCATTCATGTACAGTACATTGCATGAATCAGTGCAGGACAGTCAGATGGGGGCAAGTTCAAAAGTCCAGATGACAATTACTGTTTCACTGTACACAGTATAATCCCTGCACAAAATGAGAGGGATCATATCTGTGTTCTTCACTCAGGCAAAATTCCCACCCCCCAAAAATGGAAGGTTTCCTTGAGCAAGGTGAAAAGACAAGGGTCCTAACTCATGGCTGATGAGCAGTCCATCGCTTGCACCCTAACAGTCAGCTTTCAACAAATATTTATATAGCTTGGGGATACAGATATAGCCTCAACATTTTAGCACAAATATTAGACCACAACCCAGCAAGTCTAAATTGACATAGTCCTGTTGGCTTCAGTGGCATTGCAGTGATTTACAATAGCTGAGGTTCTCACTCTTATTTTTTCCTTGGTGCCTCTGACGGAATATGCTCCGCATACTTCTTTCAACTGAAAACTGGATTAATTTTAAAGTAAAAATTAAATTTAAAAACCCAGCTCTTCATCCTTTTAAAATTTCTCCCCAATTCTAAGAGGGGCTCAGCAAAAAGGAAGATATGTTACAAAGGTGACTATGAGTTTTCTGTAGCACAACAGTACTCTGCTGAGTTGTGGTGCTAAGGCAGAAAGCCATTAAAAAAAAAGGTAATTGGCTCTTTTATTAAAAAAAGATTATATATATATATTTATACACACATACATAAAATCTGGTTTTACTGCTCCCACTGAGGAACTCTATTGTGTGTGTTAGTTTTAACAGCAGTTATGCAGCGATAGAAGTACACAGATGTGTATTATAATATTTGTTTCTCAGTGTCACTAAGACAGAATTCTTTAAAAAGATACGACATCTTCATTTTTTTCCCTAGTTTTTCAAGACAGGAAACATTAGTAAAGCAATTTTTTTTTCCAATGGTAAGTGACTTGAAGCTGGAGACAGAGAAGTGGATTACATTACGTATTTTCTACACAAACAGAGGGATTAATTTAAATGATTCCCCTAAATCAAAATAGCTAGACCTTTTGGCAGCCTTTGAAGTTTAATGAATGTTTATTCTTGCCATCAAGCGTAGGTTTTGGGACACCCTGCAGGACCACTAAAACAGGACAATCTAAAGCTATTTATATAAAATAAGCCAAAGCCAAGATGTTTGTATTAAAGTTATGAAGAAAATGCAAGTATTTAAAAGTAACTAATATTTTGTTTAACAAATTCTAAGTTGTTCCCACTGTGCTGTCGATGTCTATAGACTAGCACCTATACATTAACTACAGTTCCAATGGTTTCAAAAGTCGACTTGATATACAGCAGGTCTCTTCTGTAGCTTGTATGCTCTCCTAAGTCTGGTTGCCACTCTTTTAGGGACACAGAAAAGCTAACTTCACTCTTATCTTTCAGAATACAATTGGAATTCCTTTGAAATGTCTCTTATCAAAGTTGACAAGAAGCACCTATTACTTACAGACATTTCAATGTGGGTTTTCTGTAGAAGAAAATTAAATCAGGTCATGAGATGTAATAAACCAGACACAGAATTTCCAAATACATTTTATTTCTTTCATAGTTAATACTTATTGAACTGCAGTGCTGCATAAATGTAAAACCTGGTTTGCCTCTGATGACTGTGATTGACTAAAACAGTAGGTAACGTTTTTGGAGATATTTAGCTTCTGATAATTCAGCCATACAGACGTTGTCTGATTTTTATTTTTTTTCTGAAGGGCCATTTTCACATGTACAAAAATCCCTTGAAAACTAGATATTTTTTATATCTGAAATTCACAGCGTGTCTTGCTGTTAAATTGCCACCTTAGAGGCCTTTTTTAAATTTCACTGAAAATGCATATTAAATCAAAGTGATAGACACTTGTAATGTAAAATGTCTGTCAACAATTAGAATCCCATTTGGAAGTTTGTAAAGCATAACAATTTAAAATAAATTTAAATTGAGAAGGAAAGTTTTTAGATTGAGGAGAAAAGTTTTAGCCTGCAGAATTGCAATTTGGGCTTGGTTGAAGGGCTACAAAGTTTGTGCTGACACGTGGATTTTCCCAAAGTCTTGAGCCTAGCAAAATCTGGGATTAGATTAAGGCTTTATGGCTAATATTTATTGAATACACGGTAAACGTCTACAATATGGTTTGTCATAAAATGAAAGTATTTTCAATGCATTTCAAATTTTGCAGCATATATTTGTTTTTAGTTTTATAACATGCACGTTTCCAAGAAGTATTCTGTAACACCATCATTCTACACTGAAATTAGTATCATCTTGTAGATATATGCCAATGCTTCAAGCACAGAGCATTGCATTCTCTGTAGTGATACATAGCTCCTTTAAGCAGATACACTTCCAGTGCTGATATGCTTGTGTATAATTCTTCCAGATTAAATTCTGGCTGTTTCTAGACATTCCAGTTATCACTTTGATTGATTTTATGAGAATGACAATAAGGAAGCAGAATAATAAGAAATGCAAAGCATATTCTACAGTTGATTTCTGAAAGGAGACTCAATCCCATGAGAACTTTCTGTAGTGTCTTACTGGTTACAATTATTGCAAAAATAAGTGTGTGCTATCAGAAAAAAAATGGATGCAAATTACCAGTAACGGTTTTTGTCTTTGGTTGTTTAGTATTTATATCGTCTTTGAGTAATCCCCTTGAAGAGACAAGATTACCTGCGATAAGCAGATTTGACCAGGTGGTTTAAGGAGCTGTACTCCTGAAATGTCGTGGCTGTTTTGCTTAGAGAAGGAGTGAGTGCTCTGCCAGTCACCAGCAAGCAATTCCTGCAGGCTTCCCTGAATATGGCAACCAGCACCAGTTACAGGATTTTGTTGCTCTAGGCAAAACGTTAAACATAGGCCCCTCACAAGGCACAGTCACTAGCGCATGAAAGTGTTACTAAACATTTTGCAGCCCTAGGCAGCTGCATGCTCTGCGTGGCTGGTGGTGGCAGTGCTGGCCCTGAATGTAGATTTACCTGTCTCTCCCCCATTAGGCTCTCGTCCATCTCACTTCTTACCTTTGCACTGAGTTTACCTACTTGCTTCTGCTCAGCGTGACTCCCATCGCTGAACACATGCAGGTCTTGTCCTACTTTAGAGCAATCCATTACCAGTGGGGCAAAGGAGTAGCAGGTCTGGCAGCCCTTGGAGAGCAACACGGGCTGAAATTGAATTTTACTGTTAGAAAATTCTAGGAGTGAAACAAAGAGTAATGAATGATGCTGCTTGAACAGAGCGGGTGCAGCAGTGTTATTGTGTTGTGAGATTACATGTACAGCGTCAGAGAGAACACTACAGAATGGGGAGGAGGGAATGAACCATATTTATCCTTTGTTTAATTCCACTTAATTCAGTAGGTTTATAATGCATTTGGCTCTGTGTTTTCATGGAACTGTTATGCTTACATATTACAGCTTTGCTTGTGCTATTGCACAGCATAAAAATGGAAGCTGCTTCAGCTGCAGAAGAAGCCAGGTTGAGTAAACTTTAGAAATAGAGCAAGTGACTTCAAGCCCTGAAATGTATGGGAGTGCAAAGGTATGCAACTGTCAAAGTACTAACAAAAGACATCTTACCGAGAGGTATGTTATTTACATGCTAATCGTTGTCACTGGTGCCTTCTCTAGATCTTTTTTCTGCTAAGGGTTGTTTGCACTCGTCTGAAGTTAGTAATGGGCCTAATCTGGTGCACTCACACAAATACAGCTCGTCTCAGAAACCAGTTTGTATAGACTGGGGGCTTAGACGCATATTTTATTTGCAAACAGCTGGAACAGCTTAAGAAGTTACCATACAGTGCGCTGTTGCCCCATGCAGGAGATTTCCATCCCTTGCTGGCAGAGGATGTCATGCAAACATTTTTGCTGATGCTAGTGCAAGACAGGCTGGGAAATCCCACCCCACCAGCCACCGATTGCCCCAGCTTGGCTGGCAGGACAGTGTCTTCCAGGCATGGAGCAGTGGCAGATGGTGGTGGGAAATGCCATACTCCATCACAGTTAGCCCCTGATGGAAGTCTGCTTTTGTGCAGTTCCAGACTGAAACACTGCTCGTGCTACCCGGTCAATGCTTTGCTTGCTGCGCAAGGACAAATTTCACCAATATTGTGTTTAGGGTCAGGCACTTGAATTGAAAACTTCTGGGGAGAGGACAAGTGGCTTTCCATGGTCTCAGAAGTGAGTATGCAAGGTATCCTGCAGCTGTACAAATGGGTGTAGAATAAGCACTAGTGTTTGATGCAAGTTCTTCCTAAATGCACTGTGTTGTCTTATATTCTCGTGTGATTCTCCCCCTTTTGCTCTGCCCGTTGCAGTACGTACATGACATGATGATGGTTGAATTGCTGAACCAGTACAAACTGGGGCTATGTTTGCCTTTGCATGTATGATTTTTGCACCAAATGCCTTTAGTATGAGCTAAAACTTAGTCAATCTTTAAATTCTTACTCAGGCAGTGCTTCCAGGGTGTCAGTGGCTAGGAGCGAGCTCCGATGAGCTTAATGATTGTGTACAGTGCCGGGGAGAGCCAACTAGACTGCAGAAAACTGCTTAAAACATGCAAATAAAAGTGTTCTGCAATCCTGAACACTCCGTTTGGGATGGAATTTTAAGTTCTGTCAGGAAGGACCATAAGACAGAATATGTAACTTGGGGTGAGATTCGAGAAATAGATTGTACAGCCAGGCTGAAAGTCCAAGCTTACCATCGAAAGTGTGTAAAGGATGGAAACAATTTCTCTAAACCCAAATCTGGTTACTGGATTTGTGAGGAAGGATCTTTTTTAAGTCTCTTTTTGAGGATTGCTCTTTGAATCTTGTGACCTGAGCTTTTCTTAGGGAGGGAAAGGAAATTGTGAGTTTCATTTTCTAGGTGGTAACTGTGTGATCTTGGGTTTATGGAGCAGTAGTTTTCAAGGCTATCTCTGGGTCACTGATGTAGTATCTGCTGATAGTTCAGTAAAAGCTGGCTGGCAGCTCCGTGCTCAGCTCCTCCCCCTCTTTCCTCCTGCAGAATTATGCTAAGAAATCAGAAACTCCTGGAGTTACCTTTTAGGGTAGGTGATGGCTGTTGTTGCCATCTGAGCATTAAATGATCACTAATGGGAGGAAAACAAAACTGCAAAAATGTGGCTGGGGGATCAGATTGCTCCACGAGGAAACGGGCGCCCCACAAGACGCAGATAATATGTGTGCAAGTCTGTGAGCAAGCATATTTACGCTCGGAGGGATAAATTTTGCACACTGCCATTGCAGACCAGTTCTATTAACAGGCTGGCTCAGACTGGGGGCAAAAGGTGGATCGCGAGGACTCTGCTTAGCTCAGGCATGGAAAGCAGCACGTTATTCATCAGGCATTTACTTCATCGCAACGAGTGGCTGCCAAGCCAGCTTCTTGTGTTGATGCAAAGAATATGACAATTTTCACGTTGTAAACACCGTGCGTTAATCAGGGCACCTCAGTATTATGCAAACAAAATGTACGCGTTTACAAATACTTCCACTGTATTTGAATCAAAAATATGTCATGAAAATAGAGGGGTTGTTGGGTTCATTCCATCAGTCAAGGAATTTGGGACTCTACAGGCAACACTTCCCCTGAAGTCTGAGACATAGTTATGCTGTAATCGCTGCATATTCTTCAGATTATAAATGAAACCTTAAAAGTAAATAAAAATGCATGCTCTGTAAATCTGATTTGACAGCAAAAATCTTTTTGTGACAACAGGTCTTACTTTGTTAGATGATTACCTCGTCGAAAATCATCTGTACGTTCTGTTTCACAGACAATTGCCATGTGAAATTTTGGGCTTGTATTTGCATTTTGACAGACTACAGAATTTTTATGTAATTTTGTTTCAAAGGTAAGCAAATCCTAAGGGAACACTTTTTTAAGAACACGAGGTTTTTTTTTCCTTAAATATCCTAGAAAATACATCCCTCAGTCTTACTCGTTCATTTTCTTTTAAATGGCTCCATATTTTACACTATTTTAAATAGTGCTTCGATAATGAAATTATAGCTATGATAATTTTTTAAAAACTGACACTATTCACATCTCATGAATAGATACTCGGGTGCACAGCAGTTGTGACTGTGAAGTTTCCCTACTGTAAAGGCATTTTTCTTAAAGCAAGATGTTTGGAGGAAATCTTCACTGATAGTTATATCTCATCATACGATTTCAGATGTATTTTTTCATTACTCTTCTTTTGACATGTACATATTTCAGTCTCTCTTTTTTTTTTTCTTTCCTTTTTTCTGTTCTACCAAGAGTTATTTCTGTGATGAGAGACAGCACAGTGTGTCTTTGGAAGATGTCTTTGCAGCCCAGAATGGCTTTTAAAATTGTGTATCTAAGGAGAAATCTGTGTCACTTCATTTGTAAATTTCTGTTTTTCTGGTGGAGGCACATGGTGGCTTTATTTGGCTGTGATATACTAGGATATATTAAAAAAAAACAAGACAAAACACCAAACCTGTGATGTAAAGGCATGTGGCTTGCAGAGAAAACTTCCCCTGTGGCATCAAATAAAATTCATGGTTCTCTATAGAACTAATAGACTCATTTTGTACATACATGGTGACCACTGCGTAACGAATCGGTGGGAAAGATTTCTGACCTAAGCAGCCTATCTGAAATACCCTCTGATTTATTTCATTAGCCTAAAAAAAAGGTATATAGAGATATAGAGGATAGAGTGATACCTTGGGATCAATAACAATATTAAAATCAAGATATTTTCTGAATTGTATGGTATTTAATTAAAAAAAGCTTATTTTTTTTAACATGGGAAGTAAGACATTCTGCTATTAAAAAAAAGATATCAAATAGAGGAAATAGCGATAGGCTTTAGGATGTGAGAGTGTTTGTAATTACTAGCACTCTAGGTTCTCTGTGTAGTCACGTAAAAGTGTAGGGAAGTCTTTTGCAGTGCTGCATATTTATCTTTCTGTACGGGTTTTTTTCTGCCTTCTGGGCTGTACATACCGAATAGTTGCCTATACACTGATGTGGGGTATTGCTGGTATTTTTTTATTCCGCTCTGTTTTTAACTCTCTTGCCCGATAAAGAGGATTTTCCATCCAGCTTGTTTACTTCATGATTTATGTCTAAATTGACATCGTCCTTCGGAGGCATTCGTGTTAAATTTGAAACAAACATATTTAATGCTCGTGTTGTAATAAAACAGCTAAAAGAGCAGATTAAAAAGATATGCACAGAGGGGTCTGATTGATTGAGGGATTGATTTTACTACTTTTCCCGTAGGTGGGTAGTGATGGCTGTAAATCTCTTGATAATCATTTCAGAAGCACCTTCATCAATAAACTCGAAAGGGACAGCTAGGTGTAAAAATTTGCCAGCCATCGGGTCAAACAAAAGGCAGCGAATGTGTCGAGAAAGAACTGAATTAAATAATCCCACCTTGGCCGGTTCTGGCATTAGTCACGTTCGTTCTGGTCTCGGGGGCGGAGGAGTTCCCCACCGCTGCGATTCTGTGGGATTCGGGGGACAGAAGGGGGGGAGGCTCTTCCCCTCTCTTTTTTTTTTCCCCCTTTTTCCTTTAGCTCAACCCGTCTTGCTCACGGTTCAATTATGCGGCTAAAAGCTCGTGTTTGTGAACAACGATCAATTATTAGTTGTCAGCAATAACGGAGAAGGATTAAATTCTGGTGACCCCCCCTTATTTTTTTTTTCTGTGGAATTATCATCAGAAAATAAATCAGCAAAGGAGGGGGGCGGGGTGGGGTGCTGACAGCATCTCCGCAGAAGTCGCCGCACCTAGAGCCGCGCAGCCCCGGGACGTGCGGCGCCCGCGTGGCGTGGCGTGATCCGGGGGGGGGCTGCCAGCCCCCCCGTCCCGCTCGCTGGTGCCCGGGGCCGCCCCGGGAGTTCGCTGCCGGCTCCGCGCTGCGCGTAGCCTGCGCCGGCCGGGAAGGTCCCGCCGGGGGCTCGGCCGGGCGGCGCGGGCAGCTCGCTGCTGTCGCTGGGGAGCGAACGGGCAGAGGAGCCCTCGGAGG
>Ga0065711_1004082_pt1 | contig 25044 bp, 15 predicted proteins | sample Hoacrofraction12_FD_59098 | JGI IMG/M metagenome (GOLD analysis project Ga0065711, IMG submission 59098) | Hoatzin crop microbial communities from Cojedes, Venezuela - Epithelial fraction 12 v2 (version 2) | ecosystem: Host-associated > Birds > Digestive system > Esophagus > Crop | place...
GTCAACAGACGAAAGTCCTGGTTATGCCAGTGATTTGTTACGCTGCCTTTCAATCTGTTGCATTTTTTCTATACTTGGTGTTCTTCTGGATAAAATATATTCCCACTTCTAACACAACTGCTTTTAGAGGCTAATTTTGCCCATGAGCACTCTGCGAGTGAAGTGTTGTGTTGCTGTGAAGTGCACAGCGGTAGTTTATTCCAACTTATTTGCTGTGAGGAAAAAATAAACTTGCATAAACATTGCTACAGAGCTTTACAGTTCACAAACACACAGAAGCTTTGAAGACAGAATCACTTCTTACTGCCCAGAAGACAGTAGACTGTTCAAGCAAGGGTCTTGAGGTAATGCAACTGGTGCTGCGGCCTCATCATAAATTTACCAGGAGACAAATCCACTTCATATTGACCCTTGCTAAATCTTTAAACAAACATCTTCGCAATCTTTTCCAGCCATCTTCAGAGAAACTCATTCCTTTTACTATTAGACCAACTAACATGAGTACAACCAAAGGCAAAATGTGTTCAACAAGACCAAAGGAACAACAGTGCAGGAGATAGACAAGCCCAGAGCACAGCCCAGAACCTATTAGCCTACAGGTTCCGCATGAACAATCTTGGTTTATACGAACAGCCTAGAATTTAACAAACGTAAGGCAAGTAGCAGCATTTTTATTTACATTTCAGCTTTTTCAATATCTAAACAAAAATTAGTCTCCAAAGATCACTTAAAGATTTCTTGCCATTTGTCCCTATTAAGCTACAAAAGAAAACCAAACAGTAAAACAATTGATATGCATTAAGATACTAGGACATGAAATAGCCAAAAATGTCTTTAGACACTGGAGAATCCTGCAGAGAGGACTCCTGCTGCCAGTATTTTATTTGATGGGAGTCTAAATCAAGACACAGATCTCTAACAAGCTGTAACCCAGATCCAATAGGCACTGAAGTCAAAAGAGCAAGGGCTTTTCATTAATTCCAGTAAAACTAGCCTTGACTGTTACTGGAGAAAAGCCTATAAGCAGAGTTGACTTGAGTATTCTTAGCAACGCAAGTACCACTAGTGGAGAAGATAAGGCCAGGTTACTTTTGCTACCAAAGCAGGTAGGACAAAATTGGGACACAGAGCAGAGTTAAACATTTGAGAGGAGCAACTGTTTTCCCACAGATTTCCCATTACCTTGTTTTTCTCAGCCAACTGTTCCTCTCAACCTACACATCCCAGCACCTCTCTCTGCAGCAGCCACTGCCATTTTCACCAGGTCTAATGCTGACNTAAAGCCAAGTAGGCAGCCACTCTCAATTTTGCCTATGCCTTAAATTAGGGCTAGGTATAAGCAGAAGAAAAATACAGACAGAATTGCTATTTTAAGGAACTAAACTGAAGAAAGGAGGTGGAAGGAAGAATAAAGGACAGCAAGAAGAAAATAAAGTTGAAACCCTAAGCTTTGCCTTTTGAAGTAATTAAGCAGCGAGTCTCAGGTTAACTCTCAGGCCCCACTGAAGGCAGTATTTAACTTCCAGATGAGCCTAAAGAGAGTCAGGATTTCTGGTGCTCTCACAATTTCTTATATGCGTCTTCTTCATACAAAATACAAACTTCCCCATGACCAGGGTGGAAACAGTTGTCTTTGAAGACAAACCTATGAATTAAAGGTCAGAACAAAGCAACATGAGATAGGAAATGCCTGTTCACCAGGACTGACATACTAGGTCTGCCAGAAGAGAAATTCAATGGCCGCATGCCTTCCCAAAATGCAAAGCAGCTGCAAGGTAGCAATTTAAAATAGGATTATGCATCACAGCAGCTGTGTAAAACAGCCATAACTCATTAGCAAATTCTTAGCATCTAAAAGAGAGACAAGAATTCAGAGATAGCTTTCCTTCCACTTTAGTAACATCACCATACAATTGCCTGTCACCAAACACAGAGCACCTCAAAGCACTCAAAGGATCAAGAGAAAGGGAAGTTTGATTAAAAGAATATACTAACACATACAGTAGCTATCTGCAAAGCATAAAAATAGTAAAGAAACACCATACCTCAAATACTACCCAGCACCTTGCTAAGTTACAGCTTCTACATGATCAAGTCGAAACAGATTAGTTGTCCTTTCGGGTGCTTAACTTCAGCATGCTAACAGAGCTCACAATTACCCACCTCTCCAACTGAAGGAGGCAGAGAAATGCAAACTAAGGAAGCATGGGAAGTAGGTGTAGACAATATGAGGTCCCTAGCAGATGTGGCTAGAGAAGGCAGGTTCTCATTTTCACTTGATTTACAGATAGCTGGTCACCTGCTGGGAGAGGGGGATTTTTCTTTGTACCTGAGGGCTGAATATAACCCTCCTCGCTCTCCACCCCAGCTGCATTGTGCACCTTAGATCTGAATCCTCCCTATCTCCACAAGAGATGTGCTATGTTATTCACTTTTCCTGATATTGATCTGAACATATTTGTGCATTTGTCTTTCCAGGGCCCCTAGAGGAGAGCTTCTTGCAATTTCAATATATATTGCTTTTGCTTTTAATGATTTTTTGCAAGATACGTGTTGTTGTTTTTTTTTCTGCAGCCTCTTTCTGTATTATACTGCTCTAACTTTCTAACCAATATTTCTACATGGGGCATGAGATAGTTTTTACTTGCCTTATGCAAATTGCACATTGCAACTTGAGCTGCAGACATCGCTTGCCAAGAAAAGCAGTGCCATGAGGTCAGTGTTCTTACAGAGCACTGTGAAGATGACAGATAAAACAAACTCAAAGAAAAATCAAGGACTTCTCAGCAAGAGAACTTAAAAAGCTCACCAAACACAGCAGAATAAAACTGGGATCACATAGTCAGGACTTGGTTTAGGTCCTGAAGCACCCATAAGAATTGAACAAATGTTTCTGAGGCCTCATTAAGTGTTAACCACTTCAATAAAAGCTTGAAAGGGAGTGAGAGACAGATTTGATGGACCAAACCTCCATGATTTTACACTGCTGTCAAGGAGAAACTCCCCACACTTGCTGGCAGTTAAGTCACAGTTTTATTTCATGCGGATAGAGCCAAGGCCAGCAGGTTCAAAGGATGGTACACAGCACCTCTGCATGGTGATCAACCTGCTCATTTTCTGGATGAAGCTGCGAAAGAACCAAGATTGTGATGTACATTCAGATTCTCCACAGTTTTATACTCTGGATAAACAGTTACATCTCTGCAAAGAGGCTATAAAATTCTACTGGAGCAGTAGAATTATTTTACACAAACTCTGTGGAGAGGCAGTTGACTATCTGCAGCACCCAGGAACAGGAAATCAGGCTGTTGCACACCTCAGCCAGGCATCTGTTGCTGCCCTGTGGGCGACCCAGGGTTCTTGCACCACAGAGAGCAGTAGCATGAGCAGCTCCCAAGTTCCTCACCCAGAGGACTGGGTAAGACCCGGGTCCAAGACAGGAGCATGACCAGCTGGCTGCCTCTTCCCCTGTGCCCCCAGGCAGCACCAAGGTAGAGAAGCACACAGCATCACCTCCTTGGTTATGAAAGAGTCCCGCTGCCTTTTCTGAGCAGAAAATCTCCATTTGCAATGCTCGTAGGAACTCAGCAGGACCTGCTGCCGTGCTGGAGGGAACGAAGAACCAGACCAGCTCCCAAGCAGCTGTCTGTCACAGGTGTGAGGGATCACTAAGCCTGTGGTACAGCAGCTGCTGCTGGTTCAGGCCACACGATTTCTCCCCCACTGTGTGTCCGGGTCTGCGAGCCCTGACTGAGTCCTGAACTCACCATCAGATGGAAGTCCCTGCCTTTTATCATACTTTGATTCTGTGAGCAGCAGCTGCTCTTATTTCCCAACTTATGCTTGAGTGCAGATTCAGTAAGGTTACCCATTTCTTGCCTGTTTGAGGGCAAGGCTGTGCTCTCCCTTTTACTCCTGACCTCTGCGGACTGCAGCTCTGCAGGTGAGGTTCTGCTGAGCTGGGAATCATGTTGCATCTTTTCAGCACAACTCTCAGGTTTCTAAAAGGTGCAGCCCATTGCTCATCTTTTCTCCTGTATGTCTAAAAGCATAATTCAATTCTGTGTCTCTCAGCTAAGATTTATGAATAAAACAGTGTTATGAATGTAGGACTTAGTTTCACCTATGACTCATGTCAAAACCTCTCAAGTAGAGGGGCCAAATTAGCAAGCACCTGTGCAGTTTCCTATGGCTCATATTTAAAGACATCTTTTAGATATTTTTGAAAAGTACAGTCTTGTTGCAGTATCATAAAAGCAGCATCTTACCGTAAGGTTGAAGCACAGCAGTTTTCTTTCGAGGCTGTTTTTCTGTCCTCCTTGAAACACAGTATCTTCTGCCTCCTCTAAGTACTGTCACGCGTTCCTCCTTAATGTGGATTTGGTCCTACTGGTGAGTCTAACAGCTCTGACAAACTCCTGCAACTTCATGAAAAAGCTAGAACTACCATTTGTGTTGGAAAGACCTAGGGTTCAAATATGAGCTTTCAAGCAGTGTCCCCTCAGAGTCAGTAGGCAGAGCAGACAGGCTAATCCTCGTGTACAATTTACAGTACCTGTGTCACACTACTGATATCCCCAGAGCAGAACGCTCTCAAGGATGCTGTGATGTGTACACAATATCCACAGTGTGACACAAAGCAAAAAATCCTTTCACTGGTCATTAAAATTCTCAACATTCAGTCACTTTTCTTCATATGAAGTATATTTACTAATTCCTAGGGATTTCCCACTTCTTTAAGTCTTTCAGGATGTGATTATTCTCTTCCTCCAAAAAAGCTAGGAAATCCCACTTTGATCAGGTCCAGCAGGCAGCACAGGAGAAAAAAAAATCATACTTCCAAAACAGCAAGAGGGCTACAATGCTGCCATGCATCCCTCCAAGCTCTCGCTCTTACACATTCAGAAGGGCTACATTGGAGATGGCGTTCACTGTTCAGGTGAACTGGCTGCTAAAACACACCCAAAAAAGCTGTCTCCAAAAAAAGGCCTCTCTCAGGAACTGCAACATCTACACTCTCACTTGCTGCTCTTCCCATTCAGACAAATACAGAAATCTCCATCCAGTCTTTAATCCTTAAGTGCACATCTAGAGCTGAGTATCTTGGGCCTGACAGAAAACCCGTGGAATAGCTATTGTAGCACATCACTTCTCAGATGTTTGAAATCTAACATCTCCTCAAGATGGCAAAAACAATTGCACATTTTTAGTACCACGATACATTCTTTAGACAAGCTCATTTAATATCAGACAGACTGTTTTATTATGAATAGTTCCTGAATCCCTCACTTTGCTTCGATGTGAAAAGCCAGGGGCTTGCCCATAAATTATGCTAAAGCCACTATCTGTAACAAATGCTCAGATTTATCAGCCGCCATAACCGTCATCAGCCTCAGCCTCTATGCTTTGCAAATCAGGGTATGCCCACAACATACTGGAGACTGTAAGGTGAAGTTTTAAATTAGTTGTCTTAGGCGCACAGGGCAGGCTGTAAAATGCTCCTGAGAAGCAAAGTAATACCAGGCAGAATTCCCTGCAGCCACAGCCAGCTTGCTTGGTTATCTCTGTGGGACAGTATTTCACAGTGCAGATGTACTGGCAGTTTCGGGCAAAAATGCTTAAATATACTGGGCCCAGGCTCTGACCATGTTCTGTGAGTTGCTAACTCCTCTGTGCGTGCTCTTTTTTTCCCATAAAAAACAGCACTGCCTCTGGCTGGATGCGCTTCAGCTCTTATGTCAACTCCCCGCCTCTTCATCTGCTACTTCTCTGCACACTGCTGAGAGCTTTGATTACAGTATGCCTCTCTCTTTGCAGGTGGCATTGCTCTAGTAAGTTGGCTACATGTAGAAAGTCACATCTCCACATGTTAATATCTCCATCTTTAGTGCCTTAACTCAGATTAGATTTTTGTTTTCCCATAGCATGAATGGGAACAGGCATGAGCTAAGATCCATAATGTAGGAAATACTGATCTAGAGTTTCATAATGTGCTTCCGCTTGTCCTTTGCTACATGGAGCAGAGAATTACTCAGTAATCTGTCCACACTTTTCTGACTAGTCTTTCACACACCACAACTCAACTCCTCCTGATTTTGAACATCTATGCAAAGATCTGGGATGTTTAGAGACATACAACCATAAATAGAGTTGCCCCATCTTGACCTGAGCAGAACTCCCTTACAGAGCAAGCACTGAGCAGAACCGATCGCTCTCATCAGTCACACGTGTCTGTTACAGCAGAGCTGAGCAGGGCAGCTTGCTTTGCACCAGCCTTCTGTACCCCAGCAGAACACCATCCTTGCTAGCAGACATATTTGTAGGAAATATCTTTACAATATTTAAAGTCACTTCGTAAAGGTATAATGGATCCTGCCCATGGATGAGCAGAGCTGGGGAAGCAGATGATGTTTTGTGGTCTTTAATAGCCCTGATTTTACTAGCTAATCTGGGCTTTGAATTACTTAAACACAACCCAAAATAATTTAAGTAACACGTGGTTAAAAGTAAACTGCTTTAATCACTTTGAGAGAGTAACAAAAAAAATCCACCTAAATGCCTTTAATTTTGTTTCACGGGCCAACACCCAGCATAGTTAAATTTCCAGCCAGGTATGAACCTTTTGAAAAATACTATTCTTAAATTATTATATTATGTATTTTTTAGTATCTATCAACCTTGAAAAAGAAGATATCAGTATGAGGTTATTTCCTGTCTACCCACAAAATCTCACATTGTAGAAAACCTGTTGATTCTTCTTTGTTCAAGACATCCCTCCCCGCTTTCAGTTCTTCCCAGAACTCCCCAGGAGGGAAATAACACTTCAGTTCTGTCTTTTTAACTTGCCTGATTTACATAACTCTAATGATATTTAAGTGCCTTTGGCTGCACTTTCCTTTCTCTGTTTCTTTACTCCCAAACTCTCATGGCAGATGAAGTAACAGTTGGCAGCATCTTGCTCATTGCAGCGTTGCCTGTGCTGTTCTTGAGTCACGCCACTCTGGTTGCAGCTGGCTGAGCAGCTCTCCGGTCCTCCCATGAATTCCAGTTTTCCTTCAGGAAGCCATTTCCGACTAAGTGTCCTCCCCAAATGGGGGAAAAGAGCTCCTCCTCGGAGTCGCACCTTTCTCCCAGGAGCAAGGGCTGGAGGAAAGCAGAGAGGTGCAGCAGACCAGGCCAATTCTAGTTCAAACCTGACCTCTCCCCTTGAATAAGTGATGGGGACACGTCCTGTGAGCCTTCCATCTGCACCTTCCATGCCAGGTATGAGAAGACACAGACCATCACTCTGGCCAACAAGGCCAGGGAAGAGAAAAATCACAGCAAACCCCAATAAATAAGTAACAGGACTGAAGAGATGCAGAAGAGGACAGTTGTGGATTTGGGGATTGAATTTAAAGATTAGGGATGGGCAGATGTGGAGCTGAAGAGTCCTGCAGACAGTATGAAAGGAATCTCAGTAAATAAGCATGATCTTCAGCTATGCTAATCTCTCTCACTCACCAAGAGTAAAGCGTGGGGTGGCCACTCCAAATCATGTCTTTTAGGGATGGACACATATCTCAGTATTCACAGACACCAGCTGATATTTGACCTTCCTTGCTATTCAGCTTTGCTTTCTGTTCCTATTTGGCACACCATCTCTTTCCATTTTCTTTTCTCTCTGTACACAAAGGAAATTGAAGTATGGGAAACAGCAGTAACTGTTTTTCTTCACTGCTTCCTCATGTGGGGAAGGAAAAAGTAGAAACTAGTTCTCTCTGTCACTCCCAGTGCTGGGCCAGCAGTCACACATCTGCTACACAATTTCTGTGCTGTCTCTTTCTAAAAAGGGACTGGAGTCCTCACCGCAACCACAGGCAGAAGATGACAATGACCCCTGCCTCACGAGCCCTTGTGATCATCTCTGAAGTGATGGTTTCCAAATGAGCATGTGGACCACTACTGATGTTTAAACTGTTTAAAGTGTCATACAAAACACCCTCAGAAGTGCCTAAAAACTGCTTTAATCCATGCTGTCTTCTTTTCCATTTGGCTATGACAGCCACCTGACACCTTCCGCACTGATGCCTGGCACAGTGTTGAGAGCTGCTGCTGTCACCATGATAAAGCACAACCCTCTCCCCATGATGAAAACCCAAGCAAACTGTATCCAGGAATACTAGCACTATGAAACTTTTTGCTTCACACAGAATAGTGTCAGAAATGCAAGCTTGCATAGTGTATACCCCATCTGTTGCTCTTACTAGCTCCCCCGCCCCCCCTTTTTTAACCTGGATTCACCAAGAAACATTTAGTGTTTTGCCAAAAGCATACAATATCCTTTGTGTTAAACCAAAGGTAAAAATTCAGTGTTCCACTGCTTTCAAACAACTCATAAAAATGCTACCTTCTAATAGAAAGTGACAATCTTTAATGTAAAAACTAATAAAGACTAGTATGTTCCTTTAACGGGTCATGGTATCACCTTCTAAAAATTTGTGAGGACTGGACTACTTTGTGTGATTACATGTAACCAGTAAAATCACTTGAAAGGAACATCCATCTCTCAGAAGTTTAACTGGAACGAGACCCTACAGGGTATTCACTATATTACCTTTTTGGCCATTGTGAATTTACTACTTGGTTTAGAATAGATCACTGTGGACACGCAGGAGATTTTTCTCTTTTTCCATTTTAGAAGAAAGAAGTCTGACACCAAGGTACAGTTGGTACTGATAAAGGCAGAACAATCATGTAACCAACCCCATATACTAGAGGGTGATCTTAAAACCATGACAAAAGCACAGAAAAAAACATCAGAGTCACACTGTGTGCTAGAGGAGGGAGTGCTCCTTGGCACACAGAAAACAGGTTCCGAAGGATGCAACTACATCACCCAACTTACAAATGGGGACTGTAAATCCCCTTCCAAGCCCACCAGCACAGTATGATCTGCCAATTGTCTCTTCCTATAGGGAACAGATGCAAGCCTTTGGTTTAACGACCTTTGTACTGTTGTATGTTCCTAGGTCAAGGTGAATCATTAACCAAGCCCTGCATTATGAAAAATGTTGTTTTGTTTTGGTCTGGTTTGTTTGTTTTAAAAATATGGTACTCTTAACAGACAGCAACTACATGCACATCTTTGGTTATCCCTGGATCACTCACACTCTCATCTCCACAGCTCTTATACCGCTTCTTGCAACAGCAGACAGCAAGATGCTGCCTGGGTACAGAATCCACTAATTCCTGTAAATACATGAACGACTTTAATGTCCAAAAGCATAACTAAGTCCAGGTAGAGCTTCCAACAGTACCCTGAATATAAATATCAAACTTTCTCCCACCTCAGACTTCCTCACACCTTCTACTGAGAATTAATACAACCCAGCTTCACGCCTTTCAAGCAATTCTAAAGCCTCCAGTACCCCATTTGGCTTTCAAAACCATTGTGCAGCTTACTCGGTGCAGCACACTGTTAGTACCATATTGCCTGACCCCACATCGATCTCATTTTCTATCATGGCTAACTCAGCTCAGAGAGAATGGGTTCTGGCCTAAGAGAACATTTAAGCACTCATGGATCATAACAGCAGAAAGATAAAGAGACTGGATCTCTGTTGACCGTACAACAGTTCTGCCCCAAATGTACTTGCACCTCCTCAAACAAAAAAGAAATACTCTCAGATTGTACAGACCCAGTAATATACGCCTTCAAGTATAGTCTTTTTCCTTCTCAATGAAAAAAAAATAAATCTAGCTATTATTCCAGGAACTGGCTGAATTCCATCACATTCTACTACAATACCCCTGTATTTTCAATTAAAGAGTTGTTTCTCCTTCATTTCCAATCGCCATTTCTTAAGTAGCTGCAGTGGAACACGGGAGAAATGGACGCCCATCCTTAAGGATGGGGAGCGAAGTGAGTTTAGTGAGAAAATCTTTAAAACCCTGTGGGATGAACGTTACCATAGAATTGGAAGATACAAAGATATTTTTAACAATTTCTGTTTTGTAATTAAGGAGAAGGATTTTTTATTTTCATTTATTTCATTTTCAGAGCAGTATCATAATAAAAATCTTCCCCTGTCGCTTTTGTTCCCAGAACTGCAGCATCACACAAGCCCAGCAGGACAAACTGTTCTTGTGAAAAACTGATTTATTCTCTCATCTCTGACAATCTAAGACAGAACGATTAGGTGATGATCCTCTGATCTTCCTTCTCCCTTGTCTCCATGCATACACTTTGCTCTTGCTAGTTTGCTGACCAGTGTTCAAATGTACTGCTTGAATGGCCCCATTCCATGAGGGAACTGACATCTCTCGCTTTAGAGTGTTATTAATATCGGTCCTTGAAAGCATTTAACCAATGACAATCTAACATTAGCTCACAATGGGATTTAAAGACATTATGGTTCATTAATTTATGGTTTAATGCTGGCTTCTTCCAATCTGTTGTCCTTTCTCATTACAAATGGCAAAAAAACCCAAGCTATAAAGTCCACAGTATCCTGCATAAAATGCTGCATAAGGACTTCACTTATTTATTTATTGGCATGATTTAAACATACAAATTCCGTCCCTGTTTTGCAAGTCAGTTATCAAAGAATAACTGCTAGACTTCTGGCAGATACTATTTTTGCTTTACTTTTCCTATTCTTCTCATTTTTCTTGCTGCACAGGAAATTTACATATTATATTTTCCTCTCATAAAATCTCAATAAAATATGAGAAACAGAACACATACATTTCAATCAAGCTGAACTGAATAAATGGAATAATATTTAAACCTTTTGCGAGGATATTCCTGAGAAGGAGGATAGGTTGGCAGTTACAACTGATTTAAGAAATGCAGACAGAATGATGTTCAGTTCTGTCATAACCCTAGTTCTTCACAAAATTAGATCAATGTAATTGAGTTTTAATTGTTCAAAGAAAACAGAAGTAACAAAAATATTTCAAAATATCTTGTTTGGAAATTGGAATAAAATATTTCATGTCTTCATTTCATGATCTGAACTTTACAGCACGCTTCCTGGCAAGCAGGAAAGCGGCTGTGCTGAAAAGTTCCTGGGAGCCTTGGTGGACACTGTGCTTAACAGCGTGCTCTGCCAGCAAAGCAAGCCAACAGCATCCTGGGCTGTGTGAGCAGCAGCACAGCCAGCAGACCAAGGGAAGCTATTATCAGCCTCTGCCATGCACACGTTAGACCACATCTACAGTACCGTGTCCAGTTTTGGTTTGCCAGGAAAGATGAGCGAGTTCAGCAGAGGGCCATCAAGATGACTGGGGGCTGCTCGTCCTGTGAGGAGAGGCTGAGGGAGCTGGGCTTGCTCAGCCCCCTGAGAAGAGGTGGCTTCAGGGAACCTAGCAGCAGCCTGCCTGCACCTATAGGAGGTTAAGGGAAAGACAGCCAGGCGCTTCACAGTGCTGCATGCTGGGATGACAACAGGCATGAGCTGGAACAAGAGTTCAGACTGGTTATAATGAAAAATCTGTCTCCATGTGGGCAGTCAAGCAGCAGAACAAGGCTGCCCAGAGAGTCTGTGCTGCCTCCATCCTCTGAGATTTTCAAGACTCAGCCGAGCGTACTCACCCAGCCCCATAGCTGACCCTGACCCTGAGGTTGGACTAGAGACCTCCTGTGCTCCCTTCCAGTCTGAATTGTCCTGTCATACTATAAACATAACTGACTTCTGTTCTCAAATCCTATTAGATATATTGAACTGATAAGACTCTGGGGAAGCAAGGCTTGGTATGAAGAATAAATTTATCTGATAAATCAGTAAGATAATAAGTTCCAAGATCAGAACAAAGATGGAACTACCCTTGACTACAAAGTGTCCTTTTTTCTCTTAATTTCTTCATTACGTTTTGTGTATAATTGCTGTATTAAAGCTTCAGGGATCAAAACTCTCTACTTTTTCCAATTTTGCACTGTTTGAATTCTGAGGTTAATATTCTTATATTATAAAAGCTCATAATGAATGCCAGCTATTACTGTATGACCTGACTTTAATCCCATGCCAGCTAAGATACTAGTATGTTAATATAAGCATTAGCAATGACAGCCATAGGCTCAGAGACAGAACACGATCCCTGAATTAAGATGCTTATTTAAACATAAACATAATTTTAACCTGGTATTAAAGCATAAAACAAAACAAAAAAACCCAATGTTACTTATAAATACATTTTAAACATGTTTTGTATTTAAATAAGCCCCTAAAGTGATGTAAATCACTCCCACTAAAACTAAATAAAGATAACAGTTTGATTGGAGGAATGAGTTTATTCAGCAAGATTTAGATATGAAAAAAAATATGAATGGTGACATGGAACTTTAACTCTGTACCATTCATAAAGTGTCAACTTGCTTAAACCTTAAGTTACTCCACAAGAGATCAATAACATGCACTGCTTAATGGAAATGCTTTTTTCTAATAAAAATAAGCAGAATATGTTTGTGGGCAACTTGGGGCAATCTCTTAGGTCTGCCAGTAGCTTAGCAAGAATGGACTCTAATACAAGTTTCATTGCCTTTATTACTGTTTTTCTTGCTGTTTATTGCCTCCTGTTCTGATTGAAATACACAGGTGTAGTGAATAATTTATAGCATTACACATTTACTCTTCCAGAAAATGCAAATCATAACTATGTCTGTATCAGTAATAAAATGGGCAAGCAGATACACTAAAATGAGATATATAGCAGATGCTTACCGAGCTTCAACAAAATTACCAGCCGTCCATCCTTCATAACTGTCCTGTATCGTTCATCACAGACCACTAATGCTTTAAGAGCCACAGAGCTGTTCAGATCCATCACTGTAGATGCTGTGACCAAGCCAATCTCCTTTAAAGTCCATGAACATAGCAAAGGTGAGACTGTAAAAGGCTAAAAGGTCTGCCTGTACAGAGAAGCCTGAGAAGAGACTACAACTAAGGTACTAAGTAACAGACTATCTTCCTTTCCCCCTTAACAGCTATACAAAACATGGATTTGTTTCTTTGTGGATGACACTGATGGCTATTTCGTATGAGAAAGAGATGACCACAGAAGAACAAGAAGCAAACAATAATATGTTCTGTGTTTGCTAGAATATATAGGATACCCAAAGGCAGACAGGCATGAAAAACCCATGAAAAACAGTAACCAGACAACGCATTATCATATATTGTTATTTTGATAAGTGCTGTTTCTTTTATGTATCTAGGAACCATTTTAACTAATCCTTCTCAATCTCTCCCCGTTCGTAACATTCTCAAGGATTTGGTGCAAGACAGGGTCCAAACACATTTTTTACAATTCTTTTCCACAAGCTTCATATTCAACTGCCTCCCTTACATGTTAGGATGATGCTGAAAGTCCTTGAAAATCTGATAACCGCATAAACCTTTTTAGTATCTTGGCAATGAAATTCAATGAAATTACATGAAGGTAGGCTAGGGCCAGTCACTTACCATGATGCAAGTCATGATGACAGACCAGCATTCATACTCAGTGGTCCCTTGCAGCAATGAAACTGTACTTGACTTTTCCAGCTTCAAAAAAATGAAATAATAAAATGCAAGCTTTGTTACATGTCTAGAGTCAAAAACGTTCATCACTGAAAAAATGTTGTTACTTGAAATATTAACAGGGCTTGTACATGAACATTCTATTAATTCCTCCCTGTAAAAGCCAATCCAGAGTACTGCAAATACGAAATTAAATCTTTCTTACTTTATCTTGCTGACTAAGATCTGATCAGTTTGATACTGATTCAGCCATTACAACCAATCTAACCTTGTGCATATAAAACTTCAACAAAAAAGAAATATTAACTTTATAATTAATTTTTTAAAATGTCAAAAAATTAATACTTCACATTTTTATAGCACCTTCTATTCAAGAAGTACTTAGCTTTGGCAAAGACAAATACATTAAATCACTTATTTTCTCTGTGGGTTAGGTATCATGCAAGGAGGAATAATAAAGAAAACTCATGGGCTTGTTGAAGGTTATTTCAGGTGTCTGTAGCAGAGTAAGGAACAGTACTCACACATTCTGATTCCCCACCCTGTGCTTTTCCTACCAGGTCATCCTGACCAAGATTTTGTTATCTCTGCTTCTGTGCAATATGGAAAACATTCAGTGCAGAAATTCTCTGCTTCACAGAAAGGAGAAAACCTTTGCTTCACAGAAAAATGGACACTGGGATGTTCCAGCAGAAAAGTCAACACAGTCTAGCCATCTGCCTCCATCCTTCCAACTGCTATAAGAAAGAGCAGCAAGGTCAATGACTTCTCTGCTGGCTTCCCACAAAGAGAAGTTCAGATTGCCCCTGCTCTCAAATGCAGTGAATTACTGACCACACACTCCGTGATGTCCCATGTGGTACTTGAATGAACGATTAAATGAGAAAAATGTAGTCACTCATTTATTATCTTACTTAAGTGATTGGAGAATCAAAAGTTAAAAAAAAAAAATCAGTGCAGAAAGCAAACAGTGAATAAAGGGAGTATGAAGAGGATTTAGGAGTTTATTTTCATCTGGGATTCCTATACAAGCAGCATTGACTTAAATGCTCTTAGGTATGTTTCTGTTAACAAATCTACCTGGAACATACAACAGAGTTAAAGATAATAATTATTTTCCAACCTTGGGATGGTGCCAATAGTGACTTGCTATCCACACGGTAGTCCATGATTTCTTTGTTCCCCCTGGGATGGAACATTAGGCTTGAAATACCCAGTACCACTTTCAGGACCACTACACTTCTGAAGCCATTTTTACAAGAGGAAATGTGAACAGTCTGCCACGCAGGTCAACTGCCTACCACAGCAAAATCCACAACTGCATGGTCACGTGCAGACGAAAATCTTGAAGCAGATGCCTTAAGAAATACACAAAAGAAAGCTAATTTTAAAAGCAACGCTTACCGATTTTTATGGTGCATTTACACATCTGAGAAAATACATAGTGTGATAAGAAAGCATATTTACTATCATTAAAATTCTTCCTTAAAGTAAACTCCAGAAACTGCTAAAAAGCTACTGCATTCATACAACAAATAAAGCAAGAAAATCTGCAAGCTCTTCTGCTTCACAGAAAAAAGTTCACACAAAGCAGACAAAGGAGAAGAAGACACCAGAAAAAAAACAGATGATGGGGAAAGCAAAGGGATTGACTGAAAAGGCATTAAAAGAGGGAAAAAAGTGGAAGCAGTTTGAGAAGAGGAATAGTATCTTTTAGAATTAATCTTATCCACAGATAATTTGTCTCAGAGGAAGCTGCTGTGAAGCAACTCAGTGAGGATGCTCAATGACCAGCTGGGAGCTACTCTAGTTTTGGGGAGCAGAGGGGTATAGGAGCAAGGAGAATCATTCAAATGTTTTGATCCTCAAGGGCAGGCCTGAGTCAGGATTTTAACCACCTTTTGAGTCCCAAATAGAATACCTCAAAACTTTCTGTGAGAAAGCACTAATCTGTAGAGATCCCTAGACTTTTTAATTTAAAATTAAGCTACAGCAATTACCATTCCATTTCCCTCTTATGAGTTAGAATAAAAATTATGAATCACCAGGTTGAATATAGTTTACTCAACCACTATTATCAATGAGGATATCAATTTCATAACCATGTAGGAAACATAACACTACTTTCAAAAAGCAATTACCAATTTATATATATAAATGAAATGAAAATATGAAAACATAAAAATAAAAATACAAATATTAATTATTTAATATTTCTGGAACATTGGATGATTGTTTGCCTTCTTGTTGTGACTTAGAAAGATTCTGAATGTCAGACTGTTCCTCCTGATTGATCAGTTTTTTAATAATGATTTTTGTATAAATTGAAGTATGAAATTCCCATCATTTGTTTGGTAACGAAATCTGATCACTGCACCATAGGGCTACATGAGATTTTTCTAGACTATCAGCTCACATAGTATTTCATACAAATGCAAATATGCAGTTTCCTTCTATCTCTCTTACATGTTCTCAAACACAGAAAGAGGCTTTGCTTACTTCCTTCAATAGATTTAATAGATCTTACACTAATATTAGTGAGAAACTTTGACACAAAATAATGATCTGATAATCAATGGCAAAAAGGGAAAAAAAAATGAAGTATCCATGAAGTATGCTTTTGGAAATATTTGGGAATCAGTCCATAAATGCTGATTAGTGAATCCTTGCATACTACTGAGAAAAAGACGGTCATAGAAAGGTTCAATAATTTGCCTGTGCTTCCATGAATGCTCATCTTCAAAGTGGGTCTGCCTGGCTCTGGGTCCCCACGTGCATGAGCTGTGAAGCATCTCATCTCTTGTACCCTTTTAATTATCTAAATATAATTATTGTTGAAAAACTTTATCAAAATCTGAATTTGTTAAGAAAACCACAACGTCAGTGATGAAAACTGGTTATCTTCAAACTGATTCAAATGTTCTGTGTATGCAGGTCATTGGTTGACCTGTAGAAGACAGTGACAGCAGTTTAATATACATGATGAACACTCAATTTTAAAAACACAGTCTTTCTGGAATCCTTGACATAGCCAATGCATCAAATTGAGTTAGATCTTGTCACAATTTCTGAAAGAAGCCAATGTGATGTTAACATCAAACACGCAAATGGGACCAGTATCAAGGCTGGAAGCCAAGGTAAGTTTCACATCTGGTGGTGAACAGTTTCTGTACAGCTTTGAATTTATTAATTTATTCATTCATTATCAGATATTATCCTCTGATAAGCTAGGAATACACAGCTAAAAGTCAGAGACACTGTTAATTCATACATGTGGATAGTGTCCTTATTTATGTTGCTTACTTGATAGAAGTAGGCAATGAAAATAAAAGAATTCAAAATCATTACACATAAAACATGTTTTTTCACTTTTTCCACTTCTGTCATAAAATATTATGTAACATGTTATTAATAAAAATAGTAATGGTTAATATTAATGTCATTCTACATCCACTGTTCTCAAAGCTTTTTACAGACATGACCATTTGTTAATTTATAAGCAGAAAACATATTTAGTTGAGCTGCTCAGTGGAATAAAGGGCAAACACTGACCAGGTCGTGACAGTAGAGATGACTATTTGATAAGCTATGTAGGGTACTAAAAATACTCATTTAATAGACGTGGGTGCCGTGGGGATGCCTGCATGGCCCACCCTTGGCAAATGGCCAATGTATTTTAACACCTGTTAAAATATGAATGTAAATAGTGTCTCTGTGTGTATGTATCGAGTACGCAAAACTATCTGGAGGCCATTTGCCCAAAACTGGTCATGCTAAAGAAGATGAGGACCATCAAAGCTGGTCATGTTAAAGAGGAAGACAAACCTCAACCAGATTAAACAGTAACTGAGGAATCATAAAAAGACTTTTGAAACAAAGGAGGAATCAGCCAGGAAAAAGGTATACAAGAAGCAGGAAAATTTATAGCAAACAAGACACACACTGGAGTGAAGACAGCAGCAGTTTGTCGCTGCCTGAAATGGCCCTGCTGGCATCCCAGGGCCCTGCCTGTGCCGGCCAGAGTTGCCTCCCTGATGCCGCCGGCAGCCTGCACACAGCTTGAGGGCTGTCAGTATGGCATGCAACAAGGGGACACCCACACCTGTGGTGTGGGTTCATGAACTTGTGGGATGTTTCCTCACTCATGCAGCAAGTGGCAGGGGTCCACACAGAGGCAGAGCAGCCACATCTCCTACAGGAGGTGGTGAGAACGTAGGGGAACGCACACGCCCTGAAGAGAGACACGTGCCTGTAACCCACACAGCCCATGTGCACCCAGCGGTCTCGGTGGATGGGCAGGGGGCATTAGAACTTTCAGGATTAGCTAAAGAAGATTATTTAGGCATTTGCAGGTGTTCATTAACATCTTCAGGTGCCTGATATTGTGTTATATTGCTGACATAGCTCCTGAGCATGTAGTTCAATAATTGGCTTTTAACCACATGTCACTAATAAATCAACAAACCACTTCCATCCCATTTTGATTTAAATTACTTTAAAGCAGAAGTTCTTCCCTTTAACAAACACATATAATATCATGCCACTGCAACACTGAGTCCCTTCAAATCTCATTTTATGCTGAAGACAGGAACAGCTTTTTAACAAAATGTTCTGTTTCACTAGAATGTTTCTAGTAATTTTTTTTACAATGTATGAAATAAAATGATGGAAAAGCTGCACCATGCATGCAGAACTTTATGACATAATAACTTGATTAAAAGGTAAATTAAAACAAAGGCTTGATGACAAGATTTTGGCATAAGTGTAATTCTTATCGAAAGGGAAGAAAACTTCAAAAGGATTTCATTCATCAGTGTGTATTTGTCTTGAAATACTTCACACTGACTTCAATGAATAAAATTGCAGTAAATTCATTTGGCTACTGATGGTGTTACGATACAACTGAGGCAATCAAATTTAGCATTACTGCTAAGAGGAACCATGTCTCCTTCACTCTCAGTCATGACCTCCTTTCTTTCCCACTTGCCAGCACTGATCATCTGATCCTCTGTTTGTAACATACAAATATTCTGAAGAGGAAATCTGAACTCTTTGATTTTTTTTTATATAAGGAGTTTAACTCCTTGAAGGAGCTCATTGTGGGATACTGACCAACTCAATAAAGAGCCCAAATGTTCCTGCAGAGGCTTGTAGGAACTAATACAGTTCTACCTCCAATTCTTAATTCTCTCTATTTCTTAAAGTTTGGGAAATTTATTCAGTCCATTCCTACCTCAAATGTAGCAGCTGAAATAATATTTTCCTTGTTTCAACAGATCTGGGCAGACTGTGGAGACTTACTAAGTGATGATCTCGTTAAGGCTGAGTTTCAGATTAAACTTCACTGCAATTGTACATATGAAAATTTTAATGAATTGACATAAAATGTATTAAAATATGTCAGTATAATTTAAACAGTAAATTCCAACTTATGATAATTGGATTGAAACTTGGGAATATTTAAGGGAAAATATATGACTTGTTTAAATTAATGCAGCTTCCAATGATAACTCCTAAATTAAACCTTTGCCCTTGAGTTTTCATTTTGCTGCTCCTTCTCTCCATTTCAAAAGATGACAATCTTATTCCACAGATGCATCTGACCCTCTCTCTCTTCTAGCTCCATGATAGCCACATGCAAAGTCTCTGCTCCTCCCTCTAAGGTGCTCAGTGACCATGCTAGATGTTGCCATGTACCAGAGAAAGTCCAGGGCCAACAGCCCACACACACAAGGAGAGCTCACTACCAAATGGAAATTTCACCTGTGCAAAAATCAGGGCATTTTTAGCAATCATCATAGGACTGTGTAACCACCTCTCAAAGAATAGAAGACTTTTCACAGAATTACCATTTTCTGCTCAAACTGCCAGGCACAGATCTGTAGCCTTCCTTCTCTCAGGAAAACATTTTATAGTATGTACGTTTAAAGAAACAGGCCAGCTTTCCCCTACACGCCCTATAAGAACAGAAACAAATCACATGCATGATTTCCACCTCCTCCAGAAAGGATCAGAGAGAAGCATTTGTGCCTGACAGTCCTGTTACCTAGCTTAGCATGAAGGAATATTAGCTTTGACTGCAGTATTAACATCACGTCTACAGTGGAAAAGGTTACCATGCCTATGAATTTCATCTTTGGTCAAGGAAAGATGAATGGAATGATTCACCATGTTTTCAGGAAGTCACCGTGCTGCAAAAAATGAACCTCAGAGTCAACTCAGTGTATATCTCAAACTAACTGGACATTTAGGGCTCAATTTCACCCTCATGAACAGTTTTCACTCTTCTAATTAAACGAGTATCTGGTTTTAGTTGCACTTAAAAAGCATTTAGGTTTAGTCAGTTGATAACATAGAGGATTTTTCTTAGTTAAGGGATCTATTAATAAAAAAATCTGGTACCTAACATAGCCTGACTTAATTTGTCTTTATGGAAAGCTACACCTTTAAATTCAACCTTTAATCAGAGAATACAAAAATGTTGTACAAGAGCAGCTGAGAATTATTATCCACTGCCAGCATTTGGAGAAGCCAAGGTGTGGAGTCTGTAATGATTTTTTTTTTTTCAGTATCATGTTTCAAGTCAGTGGAAAAGCAGAGATTGAATGATGGTGTCCTGAAATTCAGGAGCCTTATATCAGCTATTGTGTTATACTGCTTCTCTGTTCAGTCTGCACTATAGAGCAGAATAAGGAAAAATGTATACAGTCACCTTGCTGGGGTGTAACAGGTTACCACGACCCAACTGAACCACACTCTGTGTATTTACCCTTATTTTGCTCTCAGTATGAGGAAATCTGATTCAGTTTAAGATTCCTTCATTGCTGACTAAACTAAATCAAATTTGCTTTACGTTTGCCATGGGCTAAGAGTTAACTCATAAACAATACTGCAAGTCAGGCACCATGCAGTAACTTGATAAACCACAGTAACTTGGTTACTAGGATAAACCCTTAATTTGATGAGGTAAATCTCACTTTGCTCAAGACCCAAAGAAAACTTACCAACTTACCAACTGCCATTATTCATATTGGCTGATTACTGACTTATCTATCAGTGATCTCTATTTTGATCACTGATCTGTTGTCCTTCCAATGTATGTATAACATGCATATATAATGTACATATTATATGTATGTATAAATAGCACGTACAATGTACCCATCACCACATCATTGGAATTGGCAGTCCCAGATTTTTTACGCCCCTGCATCTTGTAGCCTTACAGAACAAGGAGACATTCCCGCAGAGCGTAAATGTCAAAGGGGGCATACAACACAAAGATTCGAATCTTCAAAACAAACATTTATGTAGCAGATAAGGCACCAAAGCAGATTTTAGCTCTTCTCCTCCTGCCTCCCCAAGTCATTCAATTTTGCTTTCCAGAACTGTTTTACTTTTCGTACTAAAGGATAACAAGAGCTATTTTCTAACTGGTCCTTTTAGTCTGTAATAAAAATTGCCTGTTACACATAGTGTCAGACTGTAGAGGACTCTCCACAGGGAAGCAGTTGAAATCCTGTTTCTTGAGCTACAGACCGGACAAGGAACTAGAGCACATATTACAGTGGCTAAAGAAGACAGACTGAATAGGATGCAGGCCTCTCTGTCCTCCTATTTATGAAAGGATGAGTTGGATTATTTCAGTTACATGATGCTTTCTATGAGCAAACAGAAGCACAAACATATGTCAAAAGAAAACACATTTCTGCTCGTGCAATAACAGCAGACAGAGGATCATCACAGAGCCTGCAAGGTAGGGCATTCATTTAATACCGGCTCATACTTCCTGATCATGCTCATGCTTACTTCATGTCACCAGTGTTTCTCTTACCCTTTTCTGCTTGGAACCATAAAGAGTGAATATTTTAATGTTCTAATCTTCTAGACACAAGCCGCAGACCAAACAGTTTCCTATCACTTTAATTAACGGATACAACACTGTCTGGATTTCCCAACAGTCACAGCTTCTATTTATTGGGAAACCTTTAACTCTCAGTGAGGAAGATCATTATCTGATACTCTGCAAGAGAAGTGTCTGATGAGAAGTACATGATTAATTAGAAAGTATTCTGAACAGCTAGGCTCTTGGTGACAGGCCCATAATCAAAGAGGCAATAAGAATGTGCACTAAAGCAATTTTGTGATTAACACATACGTGATCTGGCCACTGCAGCATGCAAAGCAAAGTGTTGAGGACAAGTGGACAAAAAGTGAACAAAACTTATTTCCATAATTTTTCAAATGAAACCTGAACCAAGCAGGAATAAAGCTGCAATTACCTTCTGCCTTCAGCCTATGAGAACAGTAGATGCACAACCTACTAAGCAATAAATTTCCTTTTCCTATTCCCAAACTACTGACACTCCTTATTCATTCCCTCATAGCCTAGAATATGTCATGTAGTAAGATTTCAAAAGAAGCTTTACATTTAGTTGCAAGAAAAGCTGGGCTAGGCATGGCAAACAGGCATCGATTAGCATCAGCCTGCCAAAAAGGGTCTGCAAAGATCTTCTTGCCAAACGACAGAAAACAGATCTTCCCACTGTGCTAACGATAATTTCTCTGTTATCTGTTCTCTTTGTTCATTTTCATCAATTAAGATGGCAGTTTGTCTTGCTGTCTTGCAGGCAGCCTAACCAAGAATCATGACAGAGTAGTGATTCTATTAATCTGTCAGGGACACCTGGAAGATCTCCAAATATTAAATATCATTGGTATGCTCATATTCAACGGCTTCTCTCAGAAGAAAGCAGGTAAATGTCCAAACGTCAAAAGTTTTGACTGCTTTTAGATCATTAAGCTCCTGTGTTCCTCATCATCCCTAAAACACTTGCTACAATATTGCAGTAAGAGAAGTAAAAATATGTGATCACTAAGCTTATCAAATATCTGAGGGTATGAAAGAATTCTTGAAAAGTTAAGCTAGGGTATTATTTTTTACACTATCACACTGAAGAAACTACACTTCAATCCTTTTTCACTGGCAGATAAGCTACCTTAGGATGTAATAATATGCACACAAGCAGCTTGCTGCAAAGTAGTGTCCTGCAAGTTTAGACCTTAACTAACACCACAATAACTTTTTTGTGTGCCACATTCTAGAGGGGGAACTGTGGATATATCTGTTATAGGTGCTTTCACTCCTAGATTAGTAGGTCTATGCCTACAGGCAAAAGTATCTTCAAAATTACTTGAGACAGATTCTCCATTGCTGTAATCCTTGTACAGCCCTTCACACTGGCAGAGTGCGGATATAAAATACAGCAGCACTTTTCAGCCACTTTGTCTTCATTTTGCATAGATGTAAGTGACTACAAAGGTGCAGAGCAATGGAGAATCTGGCACTTCATAAATATTAATTAGCAAAGAATTACACTGCCCCTTTGTGGTGCTAAGTATTATCATTCCCACTTTTTAAATGGTGCTTCAGTCACTGAACAAGGTTAATCTACTAGTTTGCAATAACACAAGACAATGACACAGACAGGAATAGAATACAGGCACTTCACAGCCACTTGTTAATCCTGTAAGCCCCGCAGTTCTACTCCTTTTGTGTTTACCTTTCTTACTGTCTGTCTCTGTCTAAAATGACATCATATTGCTGTGTCTTTAACTGGGGAAAATATGTGAAGATTCCCTGTAGCAAAAACCTGTCAGTGTCACAGCACAACACAATCAGCCAAGGATGGTTTCCCCTGGGACACGAGCCATGACAGCCAACAAGCAAAACTAGCAGCTCTCAGGCTTTTTTTGTTGACAAAAATTTGGTTTAAAAATATGTATTGCCATGTTAATTGTAGTATTTCCATTGACTCTGACATTAAAAGGCTTAAGAACACACCCTGCACAATCTATGACTGAGAGATATTACAAATTTAGACAAATCTCAAAAGATTCAAAGGGTTGATAGTGCACCCAGAAACCTTGATATTTCGATGAATCTTGGATTTTTGCAACTAGCAATACCAAGAAAGCTCTTCTGTGCTCTGACCAGAAATACCAGGGGTGGGGGAAATAAATAAAAATAAAAGCAACTTCTCAGAGAAAAAGGTTTTCTCACTATTTGACAATACCTGTCGCATCAAGACATTTATCTATAAAAGGGACACTGAAAATTAAAGGCTTAGGAACAAAAGAAAACTACACAACTATTCTTTACTCTCCTCCAAAGACCAAACCACATTCCTATTTTAGGGATGGTTTGTGTAATTGTTTTCTTCCTTTGAGTAGACTGAAAATTACACTACTAGTATTCCATCATAAGAAGTCTCTGTTAATTTGAATAGCATAAGTACAGGACATTGCTGGTTCCAGATTTTGTTCAGCAAAGCTCACAGTTACAGTTCTGTATGACAAGATATCATGCTATCTAATTTCATCCTGATGCAGAAACCTGAAAGTTCAGATGAAAGGACACCACAATCCACCAACACATATAGGAGTTAGCCCAATACTTCTGGAATAAGCAACAGGACATTATTCTAAAAGCACCTTGTTCCTGAAGAGAACTGTCTTCTGATAACTTGTAAATGGCCAAAATTCAATGATCTGGGGACCTCTCAAAATACCCAGCTCTTCATACCTAGCATGAAATCCTAGAGAAGCCAAGAATAGAATGAGTAGCAGAAGCTTACTTTCCCATCTCTACAGGTGGTAATGAAAGTATCAGCATGGGGGTCCACAAGCACTTCCCCTATTTCTGCAGCAAATAGAAGAGATAACTAAACCTAACATAACTCGGTAGCAAAGTAGTCAGGTGAAGACAGAAAATCAAATATAAAGCAACAGTATTTTATATCCTATCAGCAGTTATCTAAAAGAAAACTCTTACAGGAATTTGCACAAAATGATGAAGTGACCGTTCTGAACATTCATTTGCATTACCTAACCGCTACAAGTCTAAAACTAAACACATTAAGACCAGACTTTCTCTTGATATATGATTGCTTCAGCTCCACTGAGATTTGATTGATAAACCATAGTCAGTATGAAGAAAATCTGAAGCAAACTGAGGTGAAGCAAAACTGAGGTGGATTGAAAACTGGCTGAATGGCAGGGCCAAGAGGGTGGTGATCAGCTGCACAAAGTTGAGTCGGAGGCCATTAACAACGGATGTACCCCCGGGGTCAATACTGGGTCCAAAATTGTTCAACATCTTCATTAATGATCTGGATGATGGGTCAGAGCGTACCCTCAGCAAGCTCATTGATCACACAAAACTGGGAGGAGTGGCTGATAAGCCAGAGGGTTGTGTTGCTATTCAGAGGCACTTTCATTGGCTGGAGAAATGGGCTGACAGGAACCTCACGGAGTTCAACAAGAAGTGCCAAGCCCTGCACCTGGGGAGGAACAATCCCAAGCATTAGCACATGCTGTGGGCCAACTGCCTGGAAAACAGTTTGCAGAAGAGGACCTGGGGGTCCTGGTTGGCATGAAGCTGAGCATGAGCCACTGTCCCAATCTGATATCGGGGAGGTTTCGATGCGATCCCAGGAGACGAGATTAAGACGCAAACGCAGTCATATGCCATGCAACCTTG
>Ga0065711_1033671_pt1 | contig 25044 bp, 13 predicted proteins | sample Hoacrofraction12_FD_59098 | JGI IMG/M metagenome (GOLD analysis project Ga0065711, IMG submission 59098) | Hoatzin crop microbial communities from Cojedes, Venezuela - Epithelial fraction 12 v2 (version 2) | ecosystem: Host-associated > Birds > Digestive system > Esophagus > Crop | place...
GGGGGGGGGGGGGCTCTGGCGTTATTGTCTCTGGTTGTTTGGGCTGTTTGGTTGTAAAACAACAGCTTTTGCTGGTCAGCAAACACAAAGGTGAATTTTCAGCTGTGGTTACCATTGCTATAAACCCTTTATTGAGTTCATGATAGAAAAAAGGTAATTCCCACAACAAACTTTGTTTTTTTTCTTGATCCCAGAACTGATATTTTCACTATATGTTTTTTTTTCTCGCCAGTTCTACTTCGACGGATAAGATGAAACCAAGATGTCTTTCATTATGAGCATCCCTCTGTACTCTTCCCATTGTTTCAGTTGTTAACAAACTTTTTTTTTCTTGGAGTGCAGTATGCCATAAATTATGATTTAATGTGGTATGCTTCATACATAAATAATGGGTTCACTTACAGGCTTTTGCCTCATTCAAGTACTTCTCTTTGAATGGTTAGTGGAAAATAAATAATTCAAAGCACTTACTCCATTCTGGTAATTCCATAATGAATTTAATTCCTTGCTGTAGAAGTTTTGCATTTCGTGCTTGTCTTGCGTGCAGTAAGGAGTGGTGCTGCTTCAAATTGTAAAATGTCTAGTTAGGTTCAGTGTTAATTGATTGATATTAAAAAAAAAAATCTGTTTTTCAGCTGTCATAAATATGTTAATAAAAGCATCAGATGACTTGGACCCACAGCGTTAATCCTTAGTTTTTCATAAGAAACTAGTTCTTTTATGACAGCAATGATTAGTAAGCTCCAGAGTCCGTGTCCTTCAGGAGCTCTTCAGCTGTTCTGCAATAATGCTTAAAAAAGCCCACCCAAAACCTAACTTCAGTACGTTCAAGTTCAGCGATGAAACTTAGTTGCTTGAAACCAAGTTATGGCATCTGATTTCTGAAACTGCGTGTTCGCGGTAGTCATAAAACTTCAGAGCGACCTCGTGGGTTTTTGTCAGTTGCTCATTGAGAAGTAGATTGTCGTTCTCTCCTCCGTATTCTTGCAGAAACCTGATTAAGGTGCCTTGCCAGTCATGAGGCTTTGGAAGAGAGAAGGTGCTCTTACGGAGCCGTGGAGCCCGTACAGCACTGACTTGTATGTGTGTTGCTTTTCTGAACGTCTCATGTGCCGTGTGACATGTGCTAAATCCACTTGAATGAGTTTGGTCTCTGTTTTTCTCAACCTACAGCTTTTAGGGATGGGAGAGGACAGTGTGAAATCTTGGGCAGAAGGCTACAGAGAAACTAAGCAAGCATAAAACATAATCAAGAACTCATCATCTAATCATGAGGTATTTAAAAGAAACTGAGGATCTGGTACTCTGAAGTTCATAGGCACCGATCTCGGCGACAGAGACCACCGTGCCATTTTGTGTAGTTTTTTTCAAATTTGGTATTTTATATCATTCTCCTACTTTAAGATTTCAGTCGGTGTCATTTCTAACTTACTGTAGCTGAGATTTTGACTAAATGCCATGTGTTTTCTAGCTGCTCACAAAACACTGCCCTAAATTCCCTTTTTCAGGGAATCAGTGGTAATCCTCATGAAATGGCCAACTGCCCATCACAGCTGTGCCTTGTATGCTTCACTTGCATTAAGACCAAGCTTCATTTCTTTGGGTGGATTGAAAGGGCATTACTTTTATGTGGCTCCTCAGTCATATAGGAAAGATATAAATCAACAAAGGTAATAGTTCCTGGAAACAAATAAGAAGCGGTTTTAACCTTTTTTAGAAACAGAGCATGTATCTATTGCCAGGTACCATAATATTCAAACTCACTTGCTGAAGGGAGGCAACTTTTGAGATTTGAGGTAGAATGGGTTAGAGAGCAATTTTTTCCTTACGCACTCTGAGCACTTTGTTCTGGTTGAGACGACAAGTAGTGATTTTCGTACCAAAGCTGTCTTCACAAGGCTTGAAAGAATAGGACCAAGTTCTCCAGCCTCTTGGGGGTCGATGAATCTAGACAGGGAGGAAAAATGCATTTATATTCCAAGGGTTTGTCTCTGGTTAGAGTTTGGGGCGCTTTTTTTTCCTTCTTTCTTCTTTTTTACAGAATGATGAGGTGTTCGCAGTAGGAGGCTGCCGTTACAACGTGCCGCCATGGTTTTCTCTTGCTCTTTGTTCAGATTGTGTATGCGGAGTGAAACCCTTAGTTTTAAAAGCTGCGGTAGAGCTCAACGTAGTGTTGTAAAAAGACACTGAGAGTTTTTTGGGGAAAAAAACCCCCTCATTCTTTTTCACTCCCACAATTTGTGTTCTTCTGCTTGTGTCTGAAGGTATGCCTATCAAAAAGAGCAATGTCCTAGAGGTCAAATTATCAATGTCTCTGCACAGTTGTGCATTAGATCTGTTGAGCCATCTGTATGGTATTTTGTGGCTATTTTTAACCTCTGTTGTGGCAGAAATTGCTTTTTTCTGAAATTACTTTCCTTGGTAATGTTCTCAAAGATACAAATTTTATTATTAAATATATACCTTTATGCTTTTTACCCCTTCAAAAGGGGATGCAACCGATGGCCTCTGAAGAATTACGATAGAGTAAAAGGAAAGAAATGTTTCTTATTCACTATTTTTTTTTTCAGCCATCCTATAGAGTTTTGCTTACAACTGCTAAGTAATAAATCGTTATTCAGGAAGGAAGAATAAGATAATGTGGATGAGGACAAAGATCATCTCCATAGATAATTTGTATTTGATAATTCTGGGGAAAGACAGCTCATTAGAATTGGTATGTGATCTCAATCACAATTGAATAACAATCTTTTAAACGCAGGACATAAAACTCTACAGTAGCCTTACGGTAGACTTTGTGATTTTTAGAATGGGTGTGGGACTGATGCAAAGCAATTGCTTGTTTTATTAGGAAGCTCCATTGAAAAATTATCTCCTTCAGAAGGAAAGGCAACCTAATTTGCAAGATGCTCTTCTTGTAACGGGTACTTGATGGGGTTGTGGGTTTGAATGCTTCTGGCCTCACAAGGTAAAACCTGTGTTTAGGGTGCAGGTCAAGGAAATTATGATGCTTAATATTTTAAGTATCTAGGACTTTAGTCCTGGTACATAGGCTGCAGTTTCCTGCATATTCTGCTGGATGCTTTTATTGACTGTTGTTATTTTTAGTATTCCCATCAAAGCTATGAAAGAGTTAGAGAAGGCTGGGAATAAGAAGAGAGTGGCTTCTAGCACGGTGTATGAATTTTAGGAACATGGAGTGCAGATGAAAATCCAGTGGCTACCTTGGGGTACTTTCCATACTTCTTTTTCAAGGTGTAGAACAGGACACGAGGGAGTTCAGTAACTTCAGTACATGTTATGTCTTTGAGAGTGCTGATTTAACTTCTCAAGAGATTTGTCTTGAAAGTGCCTGACTTCTGAACCAATCAGTTATCTCCATAAAAGACATATTCCTACATTTAAACTAATGGTCAGTGCCAAATATTTTGTTTAATGTTATATGTGAGCCATCTGAAGTTGTAGCCTGGCTTAGATGGATTGAGGGTTGGGTTGAGAATCTCTAAAAAGTTACAGTCGTTCTCCCTTCGTTGGAGGCGCTTGTTGTTTCATTAACTGGTCTTGTAAAAAGCACTTGATGCTACTTAGAGGACCGCTGCTGTTGTAGAGTAGAGCTTTTTTGTTATTGTTGTTTTACTCTAAATTTAAGATCTTAATGACCTGCATTCTTTATGAAATAACTTGTGCATCTAATTTGCATTTAGCTGGTGAATTTAAATGTCGGTTCATAAAGATCATGTTTTTTGTATTCCTCCAGAGTTTTCAGAAGCTTGAACTGGTAATTAAGATTCTCTTGGAGAATTCTCCAAGGATATTTGATACTTCAGTGGCACCAGTGGACCTAGTAAGCTTAATAATCCAAAGAGACTGCTGAAATTATTAGAAGATGCAATTCTGTCATGCAAAAATTTGTGAGAGTTTGTGGCTCTTAGCTGTTGTTCTCCAGAGCAGAAAGACCAGGTTTCTATGTGAGCACGAGTAAAGGAATTTTTAGGGCTCAGCTCTTGCATTTGCATTCCAAGGAGCACTAACATGTACAGAAAATTTCAAAGCTCTCCTCATCTTGACTCTGAAAGCTCAAAGCAACGCAGCTATTAATACACTCCCTTAAAATGATGCTGTATTGGAATAGTGCCATTTATAATACTCTTTCAGGGCACTGAAATGCAATGCCCAATTTTTAACAATAATTACCTGGCTATATTTGCTTTTATTTTTATTGCCTGGTACAGCTGCACAGCTTAAGATGCACTTCACCTTTTTCAGTCAGACACCTTAGAAGGGCCCATAATATGTCTTTTTATTCCAGATTAAATTGTTGTGGGTTGTAACTTCAATAAAAAATAGAGCTTTATTGAAAAAAATCATTAAATATGACATATTAAACCTTACATTACGCAGGTGTGTGAGTGCTGTAGAAATAAGTTAAATATTGTTTTGATTTTTTTTTTTTCAATGAATGACTATTTTAAATGCGAAAGCTAAGGAAATCAGAAATTTTTGGTTTGTCGCATAACTCTGCTGTCTGACTACAGACGACGATGCTCTGGTGAGATGTCTAGGCATTAGCTTCCTACGTGTGGATTTCAGTATAGCTTGATATAGTATTATCTGTGGAAAAAAGCCTTGTATCTGTTCCAAAGCTTTTCAAAACTTCCTCAGTAACGACCTGTTAAAGCAGGCAACCCCTGCCAACACTGTTTTTCTTTAGAACTCTCATTTTACCATTTATATTTCATGGAGTATCACCACAAAATTGCAAGTTCCAGTTCTGCCTTCCTATTTTGGTTGGTTTATTCTGCTTTTTAGTCATTTTTGAAATCTGCTAAATGAGGATGAAAAACGAAACAAATCTACCAGTGTAATTCTGTTGAATATTTGTAATAGTAGTTTCAAGATACCAGGTTTTGCAACAAAATTGGTAGTAGTCAATATATTTTATAATTAGGGTATTTTACAGCTCCAACAACCATGAGAAATTGAAACAGCATCTTAACTAACCATACCAAGAGCCCTGTGTTCCGAACAATGCAGCCAGCTAGATAGCAAGTGGAGAAGTAGTGATGCTACAGTGTACAGCGATATGTTTTAACGACTCTGAGCCTCAATGAATGCAAATTCATCACTGTTTTCTCAGAATGAGATTCTGAGTCTGCCTCAATTTGGGTTATCATCTGGCTTGTGAAGGCTTGAAGCCAGCACAGTTCCTGAAGTGAGGAATTGTTCATTTGTCTGACGGGTGGGGTCACAGTTTAATTCATGATCCATTTGACGATTTTCAATGGGATTTTGAAGAAGCCGATAACTTAGTTATCCTTTAGGTCATCTCCAATGTACACACATCAGGAAAATAGTGGCATTTGTGATGTACCTATTTGATCTTCTTAAAGGTAGGGTCTCTTGAGGAAAAAGAAAACATGAAAATTAGATTCTGTCTCTGCAATTCAGGTGAAGGAAGTGTGGTTTGAAGAGCATCCCCTATAAAGACTATATGCAGAAATCCCTTCTGAACAACAGAATGCCGCTGTTTGTATGGGTTGTGTTTGTTTCTTTAGTAACAATGTAGGACAAGAAGGCGCATGGGTTTGCTTGCTGCTTGGCTGTGATTCTTACTGGATGTCTGTGTAGTGCTGGTAGCTCAGGAAGGATACACAAAGGAAACTAGAGCTCTCTCGAATCTACGCTGAAAAATTCATAAGTACATCACAGCTACTGAAGAGCTGTAGCTAGTCATGTATGCTCCAGATAACTACTGTGACGATGGCAAGCTTTGGAGTTAAAAAATGTTTGAAATGTCATATTCTATTCACTGCGTGTCTAATTCAGTAGAACTACTCTTGCTCAAAAAATTCATTACTCTTTGTTTGCTTACTAACTTCACCAGTAGTTTGCCTTTGTAAGCCAGAAGATCTAATGTATACAATATTTACATTCTGTTATCTTTCTGCTTCATTAAACCAGTGTAGTTAGTGCTTCTAATGAATTCATTTTCCTGAACCATTAATCAACCTCTTTTTAAGATGAGAAGTCCCTTTTTATCTTCGGGCTATTTTGCGGCTGTCTGTTAGCTTCCTTTTCTGTGTGGTTGTTCTCGAAGTAACTTAGTAGTATGAGAAAATAGCAACAAAAGAGCAAAGGGCATTAAACAGTGAAAATGCTAGGAGAAGCAGGCATTCCTAAGAACTTCCAAAATTTATGAATGAGTTAAGAGGTGTTAGGGAGGAATTTTTGCAGCACAAAAGAATAAATAAAAATGAATGTAGAAAGGTGAGTAATGATGTAGAGATGCAGAAATGGTAGGTGGGTAGATGGATGGAGGGATCAATAGATAGATGAAATGATACCAGGTAGTGAAAGCAGACTGAACATATTGAGCAATCTTCTATGTATAGGCAGTGCTTCTTAGCTGGCTATGCTGAAGTAGGACTATGCGCTGGGGATTTGCAGATAGCTCAACAGAACCCTCTTCACATAAAGCCATGTCAGCAGCACCAGCTTGAGCACTGAGTATTGATTTCAAAGTCACTTGCTAAAAGGAAGAGGACAAAGTAACTTATAGAGACAGACGGTATTCAAATTTCAAAGAAGGTGATGCTGTGAGTGTGTGAAAAATAATGAACGTAAGTGTGAATGGAGCCAAACACTTCAGAGAGAAACAGATACTACCTGAATGCAAAATCTGTATGTCTGAATACTCTGCAGAGGCTGGATCTTTCAGCTGAGAGAAAAACACAAGTCCTATGCACTACCATACTCTCACATAAAGTGTTTCCGATTTGTATTGGCATCATACCTAAAATTGAAAGGTAGTAAAATACATTGCTGGATTTTGAATAGTCTCAGTGGAGAGTGCTGGGGGCCCAAATTCTTCTTGTACAGAAAACTTTCATTTTGTTGATACATTTGAAGGTAGATATGAGATATGTATATTCATATTTTTATACCTTTCAGAAATTTACTTTTTATGTCTATTAAGCATTCAGTAAACACTTGTACGTATCTGAAGGCCGATCCTTTCCATAGGAAGGTTGTCCTTTCAAAGCTATTTAGGTGAAATTCCACTGAACACTGTCACACCTGAGGGACTTTGAATTGCTCACAATCAGATTTTTTTAAAAATTTTTCAGACATAGGCAAGTAGTCTGTCAGGGATTTAATAGTACTTGGATATCTAACAATGCAGTAATTGCTAGGAGTTATGCATGTAGAATTCAGTGCACTCCAATACTTTAAAAAGCTGATGCTAAATATTTGAAACTTATTAAAAAACAAGTCTGTGTTCACCAGACAGTTCATTTTTTTTCTTAAAAATATGAATTTAGACCTGAATAGCTATTCCTGGATACCTCTTTTATAGAGGCATTTGTTATGCTGTAGTTATGGCTACGCCCAGAGTTAGCCCAGAATTCTGATTTAGGCAAGCTGCAAGCTTCATCGCAAGTTGTCTGGCCTGCTGGGTGTAACTGGTAGATAGCGTGTGTGTGTATCATTGACGTAACTGCAAACTAAGGAAAATGTAAAAGCCACGGGTCCCTGGCATCAGCTCTCTGCAGCGCATCACAGACTGAGGAGCCCTTGCCTAGGGGTGTGGGAGACGTCGTGGGGTGCAGGGGGAGAACATCTGGGGGCTGTGCAAGACTTGTTAGGGGAGGAACCAAATGAGGGAAAGAGGAATTAACATGCTTTGGGATCAACATTTTACAGTCACTACAAAACCTTTTTCTAATATGCCAGAGCAGGGATTTTTCAGATAAAACGTTTTGCACCGCAGTTTGGTTATATTACGTTGTTATAAGCAGGTGCTGTTGTCTCTTCAGCAGCCACCAATGCATTCCTCTCGCTATTGTGAAGTGCCTCAGTAAAAAAGGAGGAGAAGGATTTTCAGGAGCACAAATAGTTGGTAGGAGTAAATGAATAATGCACAGGAACTTAACCATGTTGCTATTAATAATTCACACTCTTCAGAAATGCAGGACTTTGAAGTTGCTGTTTTAGAAATCCAGCATCTAAATAAAATGGAAAAACAGAGTGGAAAAACAGCCTGTCATAAGAAAGCACTTATTACTGCTGTTCTTCCTGAAAGGTGGTTGGACTCAAAGGTATTTCACACTGATTGATGTGGTAATTATCTTGAACATAAATAAAACTTTGCCGTAAAGATTTTATGGATGTAGTCCCCACAGAAATCTTACATACTCTCAGTGGTAACAGGGGGATTTCAATGGATGTACCCGAGATTTTGATTGGATTTGCTTTTAGGGAGTTTAGCTATGAATAAGAAATGATGAATCCTTTATCTTATTGTCAAATGTAAGTAGAGGATGAAGAGGAATTCAAAAGATTTTATTAGTCATGCTCCAAAGTGATAAGGAGAACAGGCTAATGAAGTGAGAATACTTCAAATTTTGGGCCCATGTAAAGAGTAGTTCCCTGATCTTTGTCTCCCGGACTGTCAGAGGTTTTTCCAAGGCTGAGGCATGAAACAACTACTTTTTAGGATATTACTCTGAAGAAGATATAATATGTTGTCAGGGATCAATCTCAGCTTTCTGTGATTTTATACTGTAGGAAAGGAACATTTCCAGCTTTCTATAATTTTGTGTTGCATGAAATCTAGAAATAAACATGACATTGACTGGTATTCAGTCTGAGCAATAAACAAAGTGTTTTGAAATTTGCATTCATAAGTGCTTGTACTTTAATGGAAAGAATTTCTTCAGAAGGAAAAATGATGCTTTGTATTCTAATGACTAGACTTTAGATCCATCTGACTGGGCTGTTTGCTGCCTTGGTCACCACGTGCAACTTTACATCCAATTCTGATGCATTGGGTCTGGAGGGGGTTATCTGAGGGGACACAGATTTGGTGTCTGAGGTGTTTGGGATTTGTTTGTATGGAAGTCTAGCGCCTAGCATCCAACAGTAGCAGTACTGTAGTTGTGATTATTTAGTGGTAGAAACAATCCTTTGCTGTTTTGCCTTTTCTTAGACTTAATGATTCAATTTGAAATTTAGAAATTAAAGCTTCTCTTCAGATCACACAGGACTTCCCTAGAGCTTTCTGATGCTGTTCCATTTCTCACAAGTGTATTACTTTGTCAGGTAAAGAGCCTCCTTCACATCTTGCGTCGCCTCTATATTATTACTAGGAGTGAACTGCTGGCTCTTGGAGGATCTTGGCACAAGTTGGATGTTCTCATGGCCACAGTAAATGCTAAGAAGGAAGCTGTGCTCGGTATCTACTAGTGCCATAATCTAGTTAATATATAATCTCTGAGAAATATATAATTTCATACCTATGGCCATCCGTAGGAATTTGCTGTCAAACTTTTTACCTAGGCAGAAGGAATCTAAGTTTCTTGACAGGCTGGAATGAAAACAAGATAAGGGAAGGAATCAAGAAATTGATGTAACTGGCTATTGAGCAATTTTTTTCGCTTTAACAAGGGAAAAAGAGAGATAAATGCCTTCAAAACAAATCTTCCTTTAACTAAGAACAGCATTTTTACTAGTGCTAAATTCTGTCTGAGGTTAAAAATCACCACTCCAATCCTGCTTTTGTGTTAATTTTTTTTGAGAGTAACCATTGTCTGCTAAGAAAGCCTTGTAATACAAGGAAAAAGAGCAAATGTCTTTGATATGGATGGTTAATGAAAACTACAATCAGTAAATGGGTTAGGCATGACTTCTTGACAAAATACTACGTAAAGTTCCAGGAAAAATAGAGGAATCTGGGAAAAGAGGTAAACATCTGGAAACTGGATATTTTTTTTTAAGATAAAGACTAAAACTAGTTTGTGCTCCCTGCTTACCAGATTTCATATTACAGGTATGATGACTGTGTCTCATTAAAATGGACAGTCGTCTTTATAATAGACCAAGCAGTATAAAAAATGTTTTTTTCCAAAACAGTGAGTATTTTTTATGTCTCTGTTATTTTTTTGTCCAATTTTTGATTCAGGCAGGCATTTATGTATGCCATGTAAGTTTCAGAATTCAACCACAAAAGATGACCACTGGGGATGTTCTTCAGAGTCTTTCTTTTTTTAGCACGTAGAACAATTGGTTCGAAAATACCAAAATCATTAGGTAAAAAAATTACTAGAAGAAATAGTAATGTGATGCTTTTTCATGAATTAAGAAGAAAAAAAAAAGATGGGTTTTATATTTTAGAGTACATCAATGGGAAAAGCTCCCCCCTCATCTCCCCAAGCTCTGAAGTTGTGGCTCTTTTTAAATCTACTGTAGAGAAAAATCAAGAAGAAATTACACTTTTTATATTTTCTGACTTTTAACTGTGAACACTTTTCTTGTTCATACAGAGGCTCCCAGGAGAAATGAATTTTAAGCTATCAACTCAAAGTGCTGTGCAGAGGTGGAATAATTAGGCTATCATGATTTTGATTTTCTTTCTGGTTTTAATAATTATTCATTTGTTTCTATTGCCAGTCACTTTCTTTCCACTGGAATTTTAATAGGCTGTTTTGAAAGCTGCATTAGTGTGGCTGGTTGGAAGAGTCGGTCAAATTTCAAGAAAGTTCTGCTCCCGTGAAAATTTGGCCTTACTGCTGTAGAGTCACTGTTTTGAGCATTTCTTGCTGGTTCTATTGGTGGTGTTACCAGTTCATGACTAGTTCATGAGCTAGAAAGAGTAAAATTATAGAAGTATTGCAATGATCCCTCAAAAGGTGTCTGGTCAGTTGGGAAATGCTGTGAAGAAAGGATCTTATAAATTGAAGGCTTAAGATAGTTCCTCTCTCTTTTGCTCTGTGAATGCTCAGATAACATAATCTTGTAATCCTGGAGGTGGTGAGAAAATTACCAGGTAACACCAGGTAGAATACATAGAGAAGAACCAAGAGAAGATCAGTGGATTTATTCAGTTATCTCTATTGATGCTTGAAGTGGCAGATGTTTGAAGTGATAGTGTTGTCCCAAAAGTGGGATTGTTTACCTGATGTGCGATATGCCAGCATACACATAGAGTAGAGGTATTGTCATTATTACATATTTGCGCAGATATGGGTGCTAGGTGATAATTCCACAAAGCTAGCACACCACTTGGCAGAGTCACGAGGACTATATACTCTTACAAAATCAAATAAGTTACATTCTGACTGGTACGTCATGTTATAAGTTTATCTTAAAGGTATACTCCTTCCTTACTTAACTACGCATGCTTGCACGCTGGGGGTTGCAGTCTTTTTGGTTCCGCGTTGAGTCAGTGGTCACAGTCTCCCCCTGCTGCCTTTACCTTTTTGCTAGTTACCCTGGGTTTTTGTTAACTTCATGCTGCTTCGGCAGTCATCTAGCTTTCGGTTCTTTCTGAGCTGGATGTTTCCTTTTTATCAGTCTGTTAGATTCTCTTCAAGGGCATAATTGTTACTAGGGTGTGCGTTGTGTATACAAAGTAGTCAGGCCTAAATTAAACAATGTCACTAGCATTTCTGCCCTATATCACTGTGGTCTCTGCATTACTATGACATAAATATTTCTGCCCAGTATCAATGGAAGTGACAGAGTGTGCACCACCACTCCACTAAGGACAGGACTTCATTGCTCTATTTCCCTACTGTGCAAATACCCGGTTTTGTATTATTTGTAATTAGGTCATTCTTTGTGACCAGCGTATTTGTATAATTTATTCTTTTGTAAGATATCAAGCTACACCCTTCCTCCCTTCGCATCCCAGCTTTCAGATAGATAGTAGAGGACAAAAGGCTTTTCAGTTTCCATTTCACTTTTCCAGTACTTTGTGTAGAAGACTGCGCTGTTAGGAGGGGCATATGAGAGGTATCTTACCTTGGGCTTACGGAGCCCTTTCATGACTTCTGGAGAGACGGGGAGAGAATAAGGAGCTGGAAAGAAGGTCAAGGCTTTGGTAGCTGTCTCTTGCTGTTGAATAGGTGAAGCCATTTCTTCCTCTGCACTCATCTGGGGATCCTTGAGTGACACTGGGGCCTTGAAATAGCCCATTTCTGCATGATTATGAGATTTTAGTTCATTTGCAGTACTCTTGTTAAGCTACCAAATCTACATCTATATTTTATGTGTCTGGTATATATGCCTATACCTTGGAGAAAGGAAGTAACTGTCAGTGAAAAGACACTAGCCTCTTAAACCATCACTCTTACATTAATTATGTGAGCATTAATACACCATGAGGAAGCAAACCACAGCTGAATTCAAACCAGCAGCAGCTTTGTCCATAATGTTTCATAGATTTCATCGAGAACATCCTCAAAACTTATATTCTCATGAAGAATACATTTTAGTTTAGAGATTTTAGCTTTTTAGTTTACCCTCTTTTAGCTTCTTTAGGGTATTTTCCTATCATTTTTTCCTCTCTGCATTTGAAATTCATGGTTTTCAGGAGGTGCAGAGCTGGAGGGGAGAGGGGCAACACTGCTTTAGCACATTTTGTTGTTGCTGCTTCTTTCATTCACTTTTACTCCTTGTGTTTATTAGATGATTATTTAATATAGTTTCCCCTAGAAAATGCGTATTGCTGTGGTTTTGGTTATGTGCTTTCTTTCCCATGCTGTTTAGCTTTTCATTTCATGTGTTCATTTTTCTTGTAATGATCTATCTATTGTAAGCACAAGGTTTTCCTCACTGATTCTGATTGAGATTTCATTTTATGCTTGCTAAATACTTGAGTGCTTAAGTCACTGTAAAAAAATCTCTAGCCTACAAATTGACTGTAACTATTGGATGAAGTTATATTTTATGCTGAACAATAAATGTTGAGTTACCAATTTAATGATTTTTTTTTTTTATGCTTATTAAAACTAGTCAGGTAGCAGATGCAAATCTGCATTACTATTGCAGACTTCCTCGCAAGTAATTCTGGATGTTGCTGGGCACCTGAGCTTCTGGATGTAAATGAGCAGTTCATTATATGTTGCTAATAAGACTTCACTTTTTTTTTTTTTTCTTTGTAAGATCTGGCATTATGGATGCTAATAAGGTTATAACTGCATATGAGGTCCTTGTATGGTAAGAAGTGAACCAAAGTAATATATTTGATGGGAACTACTTCAGCATCTGTCAACAGCACAGTGTAGCTCTAGGGTACTGATAGCAGATTGCCTGTTTTGCCTGCAGATTGTCTGAGTTTTAAAATGACACAGCACTGATGGTCCAGTTCTCTTCAGATTTTTAAAATATGCTTTTATTTTCATTTTTTTCACAAGAAAACATAGATAGCTAAGAACCTGACCAAAAATTACAAATCATTGATTGGTAGTGGCAGAAAGGAAAACCTGAAGGTACTGATTAATCTGGGTTTTGTTGGTGTGTGTGTGTGTTTTTTTGTGGTTTGTGTTTTGTTTTTTCTTTTTTTTTTTTTTAAATAATCCAGTAATTTGGGCATCCAGTAGGTAAATATTCCATCACACTGCAATATGGAAGCAGACAGAGACTGAAATACTGATGGTTCCCATCCAAGTGCCGGCAGTGAGAGAGAGTGAAGTGGGGCAGGGAGAGAGACTGAGAAAGGGCGAAGATCCTAACCCTGCTGGTTACATCTACGGGAATAATTCTTCCCAATGCAGGAAAACATACTACTTGTCAGAATATGAAATGACACTTTTTAATAAATGCCTTATGAGAAGTTGTTCTAATCAAGAAATTACTGATTCACGATCCTCTTCTCTTCCTATCTTTCATGAATTTCTCTGTTTAATGCAAATTTGCCTTGTAAACTTTTTATAGAAGTGTTCTGGAGGTTGAATTTTTTACGTGAATTTTAGTTCATAAAAAAGGGGGTCTTGAGGACAGTACCAGGGAATGTGTGACAACTGCTCAGGGAACAGAGCGCAGCCTCACAATCGTAGGTGCTGAATGACTATATGATGTGAAGTCAGTTTTCCACAAATAGTATTTTCTCCGATGGAGGAAGTCATGCAAAAACTCAATCTGTAATAGTGGGAAACTGACAGTCCAAAATGCAGTGTAGTCTCTCTTTCTTGGTAAGCAGACAGAATTTTGCAGAGAGTTGTCATCTTGCTCTGTTTGGAAGCCGTTTTTTCATTGAGGACAGTTGCAGCTGGAGTATTGTGAGCCCCTGTGACTGCAGAGTTTGTCCATGGCCAAGTTCTCCAAAACAGACATCCATATTTTTATTTAAAAGTGCAGGAAAACCAGCAATTCTCAACAGATCACTTAGGTAAACCGGAGATGGTAGAGAATGGACTCAGAATTTCTATTTCGTCAGTTTACAGAACCTTTACATTTTTGGCGGTACTCTAAAATAAGCAACTATCCCTGAACTACCACACAGTAAAAATTGCACACTTCTCTTTAAAAATAAATTTACATAAATACTACAAAACTTGTGATTGAGGTACTTAAACAGTAAAATATTCCTTACAAACGTTGTGAACGTAAAAAGAGATGTAGTTCAGTGGGATCATCTGCTGTGTCAACCTGCAGTGTTAATCTTACAGATACAGAAGGTAAAGCTTTGGGTTTTGATATGTGTAACTTCCAATAACAGCCACTTTGAATTTGCTGGACATCTGACTAGCAAAGGTAAGGTCCTTTCAGGAAACTCTTTAAAAGCGGGTATGATTGTGTCAAAAGACATCTCTACTCCTTTACATCTTTTTATTTCCATATTTGCTTTCTCAGTTTGCAGACTTGGGAGATTCTTATCAATCGACAGGTTTTGACTTTCCATTGCTGCTTCTGTTACCATATTTTGAACCTTCATCAGTTCCACTTCAGAAAAAAAGAAGTACAGATATAAAAATGTTATGTCTTCATTCTGATGTAGCTACTCTATTACCTTAAGTCTTTCTGCAAGTTTTATATTATTTCTTTTTTTCTTTTTTTTTCCCTTTTTCTTATGCTGAGGAAAACCTTCCAGAATTGTAGAAGAATTTAGGTCAGAGGTATCTCTGGAGGCACCTAGTCTAAAACTGCTCCAAGCAGCCCAGCTTCAAAGCCAGGTCAGGTTGCTCGGAGCCTTATCCAGTCAGGTTTTGAAAACCTCCTGTTCCACAGCCCTCTCCATCCCCGTGCTTCACCACTCTCACTGGGATGAATCGTTTCCTTAAGACCAACTGAAATTTTCCACGTTGCATCTTATGACTGTTCTCTCTTGACACCTATGTCTCTCTCCTCTCTGTAACTCCCCTTTTTGGGAAGTGGAGTTACCTGCAAATCGTGGCCTGGATGTGCAGTTAAATTGTCGCTTAGACTTCTCTGGTGAAGCGTTGTTTCACCAGCTGCTCTTCCTGTGCCACGTGCTCCAGCATTCAATAAAGTGAATACTTACATATTCAAAAGAAGTATGCATGGCTCTGTTGTTTGATGTGAATGATGAATGATTTGGCTGCTGGAGTGGCTAACGTTTGTCTTGAGAAGCAGAAGCTTGCAAAGTATTTGAATAGGTAACAGGTCATATATGAAACTTTGATTTCAAGTTTCCAAATACTGAATGACTTCTAATTTGAAGTCCTGGCTGTAGATGGAATTCTCACAGGCATAGATGATTCATGGAAGGGCAGGTCACCAACTATAGATGAGCTCTACTATTTTTTGTTTTGTTTTGTTTTAACCCAACACACTGAGTGAACTGGGCCTCAAAAGCTGCCATCAAAAAAATAACTATAATCAAGTCATGTATCCTACCAGTAGCAAAACAAAAAGCAAAAATAGCCCTCACCATCCCCAAACCAACCCTTCAGGGTTATTATGTGAGGGGTGGAAAAAAACCACACTAATGGGAGACTTCCCAGCAGCTTGTCAATTTGACAGCCTGAAGTAGCAGTCTTAGCAGTGATTTGAGTACTTAAGAGAACTTCGTTCTTAGGGAAGTGGTCCGCCCTTCTGGGGTGAAATACAGAAGACAGAGCTTTGCAAAAAGATGAAGGCAATTGAATGCACGGAAGGGAAGTAGTCACATCCAACAAAAGCCACTGATGAGTGGTAAGAGATGCAAGATACGTATCTGTAAACACTGTCATTTACCTTGGTGAGCAAACCAGGAGGACGGATGTGTCTTTTGATCCACGTATTAATTGCTACAACTTTCCAGCAAGAAATCTGGGTGCTTTATTTTTCAGAATCTTTTTACTTGCTGAATTTGATTTTTTGTAATTATTATATTCTAGTAATTAATTAAAATCTGTGCAGCAGTAGTAAACCATTCCATTAGTGTTTACTGATCACATCTGGGATTCAAGTTACTTACTAAAATATTTACTGGCTAAACCCAAAGTTACAATTATCCTTTTATTAACACTGAAAGAAATGAAAAACTTTGCACCCGATTTAGTTTTGCTGATTAATGCTAGCACTGACCCTACTGAATAGACATAGCTATACTGGACTTTTACAAGAATTTTAATTGTAAAGATTTATGTGAGATAGTATTTATTTTTCAGTCAGCTCAGATTTTTTTTTGAATAAATCCAATATTTAATGTATGGAATGACTTTTAAAATTGTATAGGTAACATGAATTGTTGTAACACTGATTCAATAAAGGCAAGGAATATTTTATATTTTGTTAGAGGTTCCATTTAGTAAGCATTCAAAAGTTAATTTGCTAATCTGAGTTCAGTGACCATTCTCTCCTCCACACCTGATTGAAGATCTCCAAGAAAACTTCAGTTATTTAAATGTGAGCTTTCCTGGTACTGCTTCTTCCAATCTTGTTTGACAATTTTGAAAGTTAGGCAATTGCAAACATTTTTTTATTGAACCATTTTTTTCTAGCAAAAAAGAGAAGCTTCAGAGAAGTTTAAATTTTAGAGTAGCAGAAGACTGAAGACTTTTTTTTCTGAGGTTTTCAGTTTAGAAGTTCTTTTTCTTCAAAATATAAACAAAGGATTTGTTTTCTATTTAAATAAAATGTTTGAGACAAAAGTGAATGATTTTCATCCTCTGTCAGGTGTATCAGAAAAAGCAGACTTTAAGTGAACTCAGAGACTTATGTAAGTTTGTTTTTTCAGGCTAGTGGTTTGTATACACCGTGTGTAACACCTCTACCATTATGCAGAAGCTAGTTCTGTATGGTGTTGTCAGAGCTTTAGAACAGAAAGCCATTCTTTTGCATCTGTTTCACTAAAATTATTTGTGATTATTATAAGAAAGTATGGTGCTTTTAGTTTGTTGTAAAAAGATACTCCTAAGTTTTGTTTTTCAAATAAAATAGGTAACGTTTATTTCCATTGTCGTCAATATTTCTCTGTGCTTCAGTAACTAGTCCAGCAAGAATGTAATCAAAATGGACAACTATAGTGATAAAGTGTTTCTAATGATAATGTGCAAAGAGTTTCCATCAGCAAAATGCATTTCCCTTAGTATCTGGAAACAACATTTGAAATCAAAGGCTGAAAGATGTTGGAGACAGACAGCTGGAATCCCTGCAGCACAGAATGCTTAATGTTTTGGCTTCCCTGCAAATACCAAGTAAGATTATTTTTTATTTTATCTGAAATTGAATCTAAGCACTTGGGTGGATGTGGTGTTACAGTATTAATTCGGTAGCAGGGCTGACAATCGTTTTGGTGAATTTGGTTCGTTTGGGAAGTTTTAAATTTCTTTTTATGGTGGAAGTAGAAATTTAATTGTCATGGGGGGTTGGTTTTACTTTTGTAAGTGCCAGCCAAATTTCATATAATTAAGCAAAATAATTGCTCATATGTAAAAGCAAAAAAATGAGAGAAAGAACAGTGTTGAGATTCTCCTTTTTCTTTTCTACAATGTATTCTCATTTCGTTTGCTGTTTTGCTTGAAGAAATGTAGAAGCAAAATAGTGGGTACAGCTGCAGAGCTTTCAGTGGAAGCCAAGGAAGAGTACTGAAATGTTACTGTTTCAGAGGAATGTTTCTATTTAATTGCTTCACAACAACCATTTTTGTAAGAAGTGGATTTCCCCTTTATTTATGGCAGTTGAACTCCAAAACGCTTTTTAAAACAGGGAGTAGATGAAAGTTATTCCCTAAACGCCTGCCTCCCTTTTGTCCCTCCCTCATACAATAGCATCTTTTTCTTTTTTTTTCTCTTTGGTTGTCTTTTAAGCTGTGAAAACTTATGGATATGTCGAGGGTGTAAAAAAAATAATCATTCCTTAAAACCAATTGCTGATTGATTTTTAATTGGTTGCCATTTGATTTTTGGCTTATTTATATGTACCTCTCCTTATCCTTTATGATAAGGGTTTTCCTTGCATCCTTTGTGTACTTTCATTCCAGCAGTATAAATTAATTCAAACTATCTTTTATAATTCAAACCTGAAATATCATCATTATATATCTGCGTCTCTCCCTTCACCATTCGGAAGCAGGGTCAAATCTTTACCATGTTTGAAGAAGTCGTATTCCATTTGTGTTTATCAAGTCATTGGTACCATTTCAAACACAAGAGGAGTTTGTTTCCACTAGTTTATAGTGTGGTTTTGTTAGAGCAAATAGAAAAAACGGATTTGTGCTTTGCATTTCCTCACACTCCTGCCAAATTTTATGAATATAGTTCAAAATATTAGTTCTGGACAATGTGTATCAAAATGAAAGAAAATTTTAAGCAAATTAAGATTTTTGATTTTTTTGTGAGAGGGAGCTGCTTTCTTGTCTGACACTTCCGTTATCGGAAACACTAAACAATTTCATAAAGATGCCTAAACTCACAGATACTCCTTTCTAGTGAAATCCTCTTTATATGTTACTTCTAGAATATAATAATCCCCATTCCTCACTGAAGTAGTTCCATTTTTATGCTTATGCATACCAAAGAAAAGGCATGCGCTAGCTTAACCTGATAGCCTGATTACCCTGTCCCCATACATACTTTTTTGCTTCACATTAACTTACTTGTATTGAAATAGTACAAAGATGCTTTGCATAGAGGGAAAGGATTAATTTTCTTAAAGGTGAAGCTGTGCTTTGCCCCAGGAATGAAATCTATATGCCATGTCTAAAGCATACTAGGTAATGAGACACCTCTATACTTTCCTCTAAGGTTTTTTATTTAAGAGAAACATTCAGAATTATTGGTGATTATAACATTTTATAAGTGTAATGGTGAATGTTTCATTTGATACCTTAAAGAAGTGGGATCGTTAGAGATGTGCATCTCAAAATTTTCAGGTCCAAACAGAAGGATGACAAAGAGGGTGGCCCAACACTGGGATGGGCTTCCTAGAGAGGTGGTCAAATGTCCCAAGCCTGTCAGTGTTGAAGAGGCATTTGGACAATGCCCTTAATAACCTGCTTTAGCTTTAGGTCAGCCCTGAACTGGTCAGGCAGTTGGACTAGGTGATAGTTGTGGGTCCCTTCCAACTGAAATAGTCTATTCTAGTCTAAAATTCCTTTTCTTCTGGTGAGACTAGGAAGCTCTTCCTGCCTTTTTCTCTCTGGCAGTGGCAGTTTTCTAGGTGTTGAAGCTTATAACATGAACCAAGAAGTTTTACTCTCGTAGTACCCAAGGCATTTCCCTTTCTCCTAATACAGAAGCAAAGTGTGCAAATTAGCTGTCACCTTTAAACTGCTTTTAGTTGACTGGAGTCCTGGTCTGCCCCAGGGTTGGAGGTTCCCACGTGGTACTTGACACAGCCTTGGAACCGCGCTAGCTCATGAGAAGAGCCGGCTCTGCAGCCGCCTTCTCATTAGTCTTCCTGTTGCCTTCCTTTCCCTGAAAATGCCTCTGTCTGCTGTGAAGGGCCTTGGAAGGATATGGGCTTGGTGTCTTCTGTAATGACCTGACTGGGACAAGCTCTCACTGGTCAGAATAGGATGTTTAAGGCTGTTCAAGAGGCAGCCTGCTGCTTCTGTGGGTGGGAGGACAGGAAAAGCAGGAAGGGCTGTAGCTATGTTCTTGGCAGCCTAGCCAGGACTGTGTCATTACAAATAATTAAAAAAAACCTTCCAGGTATGAAAAAAAATTGAAGGCGACTTTGCTGTTTTATTTGGAAGACACTTATTTTCCTCTATGTGAAGTGTTCTGCATGGCTCATGAAGTAAAAGGAGACATCTATATATAAATATTATTAGAAAATGATTTTCATGTTTTGTAAATCACGGTTTGTCATTGCTTTGCATGCTGATGCTTAGAAATGGTTGTCAGCTGAACATTGCTGTCCTTAGAATTAATATATTGTTAGGCTTTTTGTTGAAGTGTGCTTGAAAAAAGCCTTTGTACATTTTTGCTCTTTTTCTCTGTTTAGGGATAGGTTTCTTTCAAATAGATTATCAGCCCTGGCAGTTTATTTAGGAGTTCTGTTCTGGTTCCTCCTATTTTCTTTATTTTACACTAATTTATTATTGGTGACTGGAAACAAGATTGCACAGGAGGAGGAGGCACTGGGACATGACATGGTCTTTCTACTTATGCTAATTTCAAATTTATTATTGTTCTTTATATATCTGACTATAAACAATATGTTATAACCTCTAGACGAACAAGCGGTTTTTGTAAATGAACTTAAAATGCTAAGTAAATTTTGCATGTGTATAAATATATGTATTAAAAAAATGAGTTTCATGTTGTACATAAGGTTTTGTGAAAGTATTTCTGACAAAAGATACTTTAGAGGTGTTCAGCCCCATTACCTTCAACCAAGGTAATTAATTTTTTATGGCTGATGTCAGCAAGAGCTGTCGGTGTTCAGCCTAGCTGGGGACCTAATCAATTTAAATCCAGAAGAGTGCTATAAAGCTTTGTCATAGCACTGCATAAAATTTTGGAGCCATTTTCATTGTCTTAGCAAGCTGTGATAGAAAGGCAGATTTTGGTAGTCAGTTTGAGCTAATGATTTGCCTATGTGATGGGATGAAGGAAAGAGTGGACAGTGAAAAATGTTTTGGAGTCCTGTTAGCGACTGATCTTGTTATGTCTTCTTCAGCATGGATTCTTATTAGGGATAGCTGTTGGATGAGAGCGTGTTGGCTGCGATGGCTGGAAGCACATAGATACGAAGTAGAGTTCTTTACTGGGCACTATGGCTGAGGACCAGAATTCAGAAAAAAAACCCTAAACAAAACCAAACAGACTATGCTAGCAAATCTCAAGGATTGAAGCATCCTTGTTTCTGAAGTCCATGTACGGTTGATCCATCTACTCTTCATTAAAACCTTGATATATGTGTTCATTAGGTGGTAGCCTGCTGTTTAATCAGTATTTTCCCTAGTCAACATCATTCTCGCACCTCTACGTATTTTGATTTTGGTCTCTAGGTTCACACACTGAGCTGAGTGGTTAGAATGGGCTTTATAGTCAGGTTTCACTCTTCCTGAACTCTGCTTCTGCCAAACTGGATGGTATTAATGTTGACTGGTGCTAATGCTGATAAATTTGGAAAATACTGAAGATGGTGTAAGTTATTTTCCCTTTTACCGCAAGAATCCTGACCTTGTGACGTGATCCATCGCTGCATGTACGCCAGTGAAACTGCTGGATTTTTGTCTGGGAGCACATTAAGTGCTTTTCTGGATAGGTTTAAAATGATTCTTCCTTGCAGGTCTGAGCTGAGGGGAGAGTATTATATTAAACAAATATCATTGCTTATGATACCATTGCATTGCTTATTTATAAGTCTTTCTTTAACAAAAGTATGCAAAAGTAAACTCAAGTAGGTATATGAGTCCTTGTGTTGACTGAAATGGGTTAACTGCAAAATGTGAATTTTGCAATTTCACTAGTGCAAGCTGTCCATACTACTATATTCACCTTTTTTCTACTCCCTTAAAAATTAAAGCATTTTTCTTTTTTTTCCCTTTTTTGCACTAAGGTATGTAGAAATAATTTCCAAATCCTAAAATGGAAGTAGTAATTTTAAAAGGCCAGTAATTACCTATAGAAAAGCTTTCAGTGGATTTAACAGAGGCTCTGATTTTGTGTTGGCTATAACTCCTCTACATTTAATTACACAGAATACAAAATAATATTAATAATTCTAAAAGCAATGCTCTAAGAGCAAAAGTGAGGCAAGTTTTGCAGTGGTAGAGATAACATCTTTTATTAGCTAGCATAATTAGAAAAGTTAGGCAAGCTTCTAAGGATGTAAGAACTTCTTGTAAATCTGAAATAAAAGCTGCAAACTTCAAATGTAAATTAAGAAATTGCTGTGAGATTAATAACATCTATTAAACAGGGTCCACTATCTTGTCTTTCAGATGTTCTAATTGATTTAACTGAATTTTAATTTAATCAGGGTTGTCTTGGTATTTGATAACTGTTATTCCACTGCGATGAGAAATAGTTACAATTTTATGGTATGGTATTACAAAGCCATGCATGCACACTTGTTTTATTGTAGGAAAGTTTGATGTTAATGAACATAATTTACACAATATTGAATACCTCTTGAATGTCTCCTAACTTTGAGCACGAGTAGTCCTCTCAAATAATGCATGGGACTGCATGTTATGAAATGGAGACTACGTGCGTTGCACTATAGTAGTCGTGATAAATGCTAACCTGTAATTTAGGTTGAAACTTTTCTCAGATTGCCTGTCTCCATTTCCTAGGTATGAAATCAAACAGCTGTGGGTTAATAAAAGTGTCGACTTGGTATTTGCGTGGTTTCAAAGTATGTTTTGCTTTCACAATACCTTCCATTGAATTTTATGCAGTGTCTGCTGACAGCTGTTCCTTGAACAGTACTCAGAAACTACTTTTTTGATGAGTATTTGAATTTAATATCTGTGAATTGTTCTGCCTGTCCTGTATTCCAGGGTGTTCCCCACAGACAACTTCTCCTTGTTGGGTTAAACATGATTCCCCCTCAGCCCTATCATCTTCTTCACCTTTTGTAAATGAATACATTCTCTGTTACAGAATATTCTAACTAATAAACAGTGTAGTTGTGTCAACTGTGAATAATTTTTTCTTTTAATGTTTGATAACTGTATAGCCACAGAAAAAAAAAAAGGCAAATTTCCTTGGGAATTTGACATGGTATGACATTCCAGCCATTTTGCTGTGCACTCATCTTGTTATAAACTAATTCCGTTTGATGTGACAGCAGTATACTGTATAAAAAAGTGTTGAATTCAAAAATTGCCAAGCAGGGCGAGGAACATAAACTTTTATTTTTAAACTGTACTTCAAGTTCATTCTGGAGTCAAATGTATTTTCTTGGGCTTTCTAATGTCCTCACTATCAGGACATGGTTTAGCAGGCATGGTGGTGTTGGGTTGATGATTGGACTGAATGATTTTAGAGATCTTTTCCAGCCTTAATGATTCTATGTTCCCCAGGCTTCAGACCATGAAGCTGCCCTGATCTTGTACTGTTAAATTATTTTTTGCAGGATGCTAAAATTACAGAACTTTGAAAATATTTTGAAACAAAATTTTGAGTGCTTTCCTGGTCCCCAGTTGGTGTATGATTCTGTATTAATGAGATGATTAAACACAATCTGTGATACTGATTTTGTGAGATCCTGCAATCTACTTAAGAAATACATCGATGATTAACTTGATGGTATTTGTACCTCCAAGTTAAAAAGTAATTGCAAGTTCTCCACGTATTTTAAGTTAGATAGTGAGACAATTCCTTGTTTAAACATGGTGTTTAAGAAGAGGGACTGCGTGCTTATTTTAAATTTATACTTTGCAGTGGCCGTAATTTTATTTTATGTAATGCAAAACCAGTGAAGCTAATACTCTTCGGCCTGTAGCGATTGTGGAGAACATGTTTTATGAGACATTTTCAGTCCTCCTACCTATAATGACAGTCTGTGGCAGCAACATGTACCTAAAAACAGGCTTGCCTTCCTGTAGACCATAGTGACTACCACCTCTGGCTTTCAGCATGGTCCTGTAGCTTCTTGCTGTAGAGCTTCCTTGCTACCCAGGAAGGGTGGAATTAACTTAAGTGAAAGGTTATATGGCCTGTGCTAAGTGGGACGTCAGACTATGGTCTTTTTTATAAGAAAAATGTAAAATCTGTAACTTACTCTTAAAAGGTGGAGTAATATGCATGACAAGTTCAGCAGGATGCTTCTTGGGTGGTAAAAATACAGTACAAGGATAAGATCGGTCTTTGGAGCTGGATCCTGTTACCTTATGTGTCTTCAGCAGAAGGGCGTTATCAGGGAAGACCTTTTATCACTCATCATTTCTTGTGTGTGTATGTGTACTAAGACATGTATGCTGCAGGATGCAGTTCTGCAGCCTCTGCTGAACCTGTTACAAATCACATCTTTTTCTACCAGAGGCACTGAGTTGGTTGGAAGGAAGTTCCAACTTTCTGTGAGAGCAGATGCAGTGGATATTAAAGTGGATATTAAACAGCAGGCTACCACCTAATGAACTCATATATCAAGGTTTTTAATAAAGAGTAGATGGATCAACCATATGTGGACAGGAGAGTTGCCCAAGGACTGGAGAAAAGCCAACGTCACCCCAATCTTCAAAAAGTGCAAGAAGGAGGATCCAGGGAATTACAGCCCGGTCAGCCTTACCTCCGTCCCAGGAGAGATGATGGAGCAACTCATTCTAGAGATCATCATCAAGCAAGTGGACGAAAAGAAGGTTATCAGGAGTAGTCAACATGGATTCACCAAGGGGAAATCATACTTGATCAATCTGATAGCTTTCTACGATTGCAGGCTTGGCTGGGTAGATGAGGGGAGACCAGTGGATGTTGTCTACCTTGACTTCAGCAAGGCTTTCAACACAGTCTCCCATAATATCCTCCTAGGGAAGCTCAGGAAGTATGGGCTAGATGAGTGGTCGGTGAGGTGGATTGAGAACTGGCTGAATGGCAGAGCTCATAGGGTTGTCATCAGCTGCACTGAGTCTAGTTGGAGGCCGGTAACTAGTGATGTCCCCCAGGGGTCAGTACTGGGCCCAGTCTTGCTCAACTTAATCATCGATGACCTGGATGAAGAGTTAGAGTGTACCCTCAGCAAGTTTGCTGATGACACCAAACTGGGAGGAGTGGTGGATACACCAGAAGGCTGTGCTGCCATTCAGCGGGACCTGGACAGGCTGGAAAGCTGGGCAGAGAGGAACCTGATGAGGTTCAACAAAGCCAAATGCAGGGTCCTGCACCTGGGGAGGAACAACCTCATGCACCAGTACAGGCT
>Ga0065711_1033672_pt1 | contig 25043 bp, 20 predicted proteins | sample Hoacrofraction12_FD_59098 | JGI IMG/M metagenome (GOLD analysis project Ga0065711, IMG submission 59098) | Hoatzin crop microbial communities from Cojedes, Venezuela - Epithelial fraction 12 v2 (version 2) | ecosystem: Host-associated > Birds > Digestive system > Esophagus > Crop | place...
GTCATCTGGAGTTTAAAAAAAAAAAAAAAAAAAAGGGATAAATACTAGAATTGTTTCACTGGCAGGACAAGAAAATATGATGCATATACAGCATATTCCTTACATGATGCAGTCTCATTTCTGTTTTTAAGTCACTTTATGAATTTTTGTCTCCGCCAAGGTGTATCATATACGTTATATAGCATATATATATAACTATGCAAGGTACACATTGCATGATATCGAAAGGGATAGACAGGGTGCAACATACAGTTATTCCTTGGATTTACCATACAAATGCAGGACTGGAAGAGCAAGTTCCTGGTCTGCGACCCAGACTGAAGTTGGAGGCTTTGCTGGTGGCAGGGAGAGGGCTTGGAGGGTCAGCGGTTTCAGGCAGGGCCCCAGGGGCTACAGGAGCCAGATGGGGCAAAATGGACCTGGGGACACATTGGTTTGGGAACGTTGCAGTGGGTTTGTAGGCAGAGAGGATGCATTTTGTTGAGTGTTTTATCTCTGTGTGGGGATATGCACGTACGTGCACAACTGTCTGTGCGTGTACATGCACGCACACATGTAGGTGTAAAAGTTTTAAGTGGGTATTGTCATTACTGCTTGCAGTTTTCAGTTCTTAGTCATCAGAGGTGAATCTGGCCCTAACTTTATTCATAGTCTGAGTCTCTCTTCTGTGCTTACTATTTATTTATTATAGACTGTGTTTCACATTTGGTTGCTTAATTTCATATGGTGATACTTGTGCCTCCTGACTTGGAGGACTGAAATTTTTTAATACAGGAGAAAAGAACTCTAACTTTAATGCTCTCCATAGAAAACTCTGGTTTTGCTTGTTCACACTACTCCAACTTAGGCATTTTGTGTGATACTCATAACATCGTAAGCTTCCAAATATATTGTTTGTAAACAAAACGATAAAAAGAAGTTTATGAATGTGCATTGGAGAGAAATGAAAAATGTATCATCTAAGCAAACTAGTGATTTATATTCAAATAAATGTTTGTAAATGCTTTCTTCATAGCGTTGAATGGTTAGGTTCACTGTTAAGGTGGGTAAAAAGTGTTGAAGTGTGTGTGTAAATACATATTATATATTCTTTTTTAATATATTCTTTATAATATAATTTTACTTGTTTAGATGATTAGTCTTCCGTTCTGATTTAATATGTCCATGCCACTAATATTTAAGTCAAAGGTTCATTTTTTTTCGTCCATCACTATTAATTTTGTAATTGACTTTATACAATTAATCTTGACCATTGCAATCCTGGACAGGTTTTTTAGGAATTTAATAATGTCAGGCTTTCCTTTTGTTTACTCTTGCAGTCTAATGCTTGTTGACATGCTGATTCATGTTTTACAACACCAGATAGGTTTTGTTCATCTGGAGGAAGGAGCTTAAAGAGGTCATGCCAGATTTTCCTCTCTGCTACTAGACTATATATCTACTTTTAATTTAAACTCGGGGGTGGGGGGAAGTGGATTTCTGCAGCTAAGCTAAAATGAAGGAATCAATGGAATTTATAATCAAGGGTTGCCTAATCCCTAAAGCTAGTAGAAGACTTAAGAGCTATTGATTACATGGTAAGGATGCACAAACTGTTAATCATGCATTGAGGCAATAGAATAAACATACTATCAAGAAGGAATGGGCAAATAATTGTCAGTAGTGCAGTTATATTTCATCTCTTTACCTCTGAATCAGGGACAGCTATGTTTTGCATCCACAAAGGTATGTCCTAAAATATATTGAATATCCCCTCATTGCTACTGAACCAGTGTAGTACAGCTGATTATCTGTGTAATAATTCAGATGTTTTCTTCAGCTCCCTGAGGTATGTGGTCAATAAGAAATTTGTAAGCTGGCTTAATAAGTCAGTTGTTAGATGAAGTGAAAAGAGAAAAAGCTCATAGATTTTCATGCAGTTGCAATATAGCCTTTGTTTCCAACAAAATACATCTGTAGTGCTAGTACAATATAAATGCCATTGTTTCATTTATTCTGGGTTCATATTTCACATGACAAATAGATGGACATATTAATGTACACAAAGTGGGTTCTTTTTGTGTTTGCATCCATATTTGTATGCATTACACATCTGAGAAAGGAGATCATATTGTTAAATAATGGAGTTATTTGGAGTTACTCTGAACGAAATGCTTTTGTATTTGTAGATTAATAATCCTTGAAATACAAGGGTTTCATCATGGGTATTTTAGGACCGCTGTCCTTACCTAGGGATTTTTGTTAGCTTTGTTCGTAACGTAATTGTAGGATGCTCCTTTGACAGGCAGCAGAACACCCACGGAAATGCAGAAGTGATCACAGCTGGTGCGCATAGTTCTTGCTCAGACTTTGGTTGTCTGTTGAAATGTGTAACTCTAGTCCAGTCCTTTTCAATGAGTGATACAGCAGATTTTAGATACAGCAGTCTTAACCAAGCTTATGACGTGAGGGAACTTGGTATCCATATAAAACCTTTCTACGCGATTCATCGCTCACTAATAACAAAAGTAATGCCAGTGTCTCACCAATAACTGAGAGTAATGCAACTGAAATGAGCAAGTGAGGAACCTTTGTTTATTGTTTTCTCACTGCACATTTGACAGCTATTCTGGTTCAGGTTGTGCTTCCTCCAGTGGTTTTCACTGATACCATTTGTCCACGCTCTTATCAGGGGTCTTTTTATAAGAATTCTTACAGCAGCAGAACTGTCACTTCTTTTTTTTTTGAGTTTTGGGAACATTTTCTTTTTGTAGGACCTTGCATGAACTGAGGAAGCAGCAGGAGGCAGAGTGACATCTTAGAATAATCCTCTTTTATTTCCCACATGCCAAGAAAAGACCTATCCTGGAAAGGTCAGGAGAAGCCACAGGACAGAGAGGCTCATGTTCTCATAAAGGAAAGTCTGGGGAATTCCAGTGGCTGCTCAGACTGAGAATATTAGCAGAAAAATTAGGACTTTTTTTTTTCTCTGTCATTTTTGTTTTAAAATGTAAGGGCAAGATAATTGAAGGAGCCTCTGTGAGAAACACCACATTTTAAATTTTACAGGGTTACTATCTTAAACCAAATTTACTCTACTTTTTTAATAGTTGTCATACATTTGTGTGTCAGAGTTTTTATTTAATATAAGCTCCACATCTTTCCACAATTCCCTCAAACCTTACGCAATTGTATATGTTATCTCACCTTCCAAGTCCAGTTAGTTTTCACCTCCTGTTTCACCAACGAAGGCGAACAGGGTCACTCTGAATCTTGATACGAATTTCAGTCAGGGTAGTTAAAGCAGAAATTTGAAGTCATCTCCTGAGTGTAACGCCATACCAGAAGCAGTTCAAGGGAGGGGAAAGATCCGACAGCCAACCCCAATTAAAGAATGTATACACAGACAGTGTATACATAGCATATGGTGGTGTTTGAGAAGCACCGTCTTTATCTGAAGTGTTTGTGCTTTAAAATTTGTCTAATTGTTTCCTGTTTCATGAGAATAAATGTTTTTTCTGTCTGCTGGTCAGAAGATCTAATTCCTCTCCCTCTGCCAGGTAAATGGAAATTAAACTGTCTTGCAATCAACATTTAGGATTTCTGAGGAAAGGCAGCAAAAGCAAAGGACTTGTCATGCTTTACTAGCCTCATTTTATGGGATTTTTGTCACAACTTCAGGACATCTTTTTGTGTCTGATTGACAGCAGAGTAATATATATTATCATTAAAAATGGGTTCTGAGGAAATGCATACTCTCACCTTGCTGCTTCTGCAGCTGTGAAGGCTTTTGTTTTCACAGCCATCTCTGTGTAAGTGAAGATAATCTCTACAAAGAGGCTCCGATATTGACCTGTCATATCACGTGTTGCTTATCAAGCAGCAAAGAAATTGAATTTCATTTTATCTGTTATCTGGAACGTCTTACTAAATCATCCTGCAGTTGAGAGGTGGTATGGGGTCAACAGGTTCTGTCTCTCTTGCCATCTATCCCTGGATTATTAACCTTTGCAGAATTACTAAAGCTGTTCTTTATTTTATCCCGTAAAGTTGGGTTAAATCTTCTTGATCCATAGATGGTTACGAGTGAGCGCCACATGCGTGTAATTCTGTTATTTAATACGGTTTCTGGATAAGGAATGAGGATTTAGTAATCTGTTGAAGTGCAGACATCTTTTATTATTCAGTTATTTCTGTTCTTTTGATATTCTCCCAATGCCTCTGGTTTTAATTAGTTCAGCGAGAGTAAAAACAGTCAGATCGGATGATGGATCTGAGTCAGTCAGCGAGCGCTTGGTAGTATTCCTTTGCCAAGAGATAAAGGGAGGGTGATGAGGAGGAAGACGATGGAGTTAGTCTGGTATTGCCAGGCGCTGAGGCAGAGAGGCAGGCTGCGAGCAGAGGTGGGCCTGGGGAGGAGGCTGCGGCAGCAGCCGACGGGCAGGAGGGGTCTGGCAGAAGGGAGCCTGCCCTCAGGAGAGGGGCTCTGGAGGATGAGGCTGGAGGTTTGGCAGAGGAAGTAATGCAGACTGGAGGGCACAGTTAGGTTCCTGGCTATCCAAATCCTCCATATGCCTGGTTGCCATATTTCTGTTTGAGGAGGTGACTCTGCCTGTCAGGATGTTCAAGTTTAAGAGCTTGATACGGTCACAGAATATTGAATTTCCTGCAATAGCAGAAGTCTTGAGGGCCTTCTGCTATCACCACAAGACATTTCCTCCAGTCTTAAATATATTTTCTGCTGGGGAACAAGCCTTGAAAATACAAATTATGAATAATCCCTCCCCAAAATTTTAATTTTAAATACAAGATTTAATGCAAAAAATATGCTGTTTCACTCAAATTCCAAGCTCTCAATCAAGAAATCTTTCAAAACAAATTAACCAAACTATTGTTTTTCAAATAATTTGTCCTTATGCTCAGATATTCACTTAGTGTCTGGGTACTGTTATGCTTTTTTAAGATTGTTCTAAAATAATCTGAAAAAATTTCTTTAAAGAAGAACTAGAGTTGTGGAGTGGAGTTAGCATTTCTCTGGAAGCACTGGCAAATAAACTGTAAATGAGCTCTCTGAATTGCTGCAGCTTGCTGGTGCTGTCCGGTGGCCAGAGCACCGGTGACCTGGGAGCTTGGTGCAATTCTGTTTTCTCATGGCCCTAACAGTAAATCACCTTGTAGCTTTGAACAAGCTATTAACCTTTTAGTGTCTCTTTCTCCTCACAGAAAAGGATTAACACCGTTTACCTGTCTCACAGGGGTAATTGGTAGATTAATGTTTGGAAAATACTAAGTGCTTCTTGCCATTATTATTGAAACTCCCTCTGATAGGTTAAGAAATGAACAGAAATTTTGGGACAGTCTTATTTCTTCCCTTTTTGACATAGGGTGCCAATTTGACATGAGTAATTCATCAAAGAAATGAGAAGTCATAGGCTTGAACGTCCATGTATTTTGGATAATTGACTGAAAGAGGAGAGGTGAGAAAACAAGTGGGAAAACAAGACGTAAATTGATTTACTGGGATTAGTAGAACTGAAAAAGTATCCGAAGATCAGAAGAGAATGCATAAATTGAAATTAAATCCCAGCAGGATTAGTGAAATGTGTCAGTAAAATGCAAACCCTAAAGGATGAAGAAAGGGAAAAATGGCAGATGAGCACTTCTTATTGCCCCCTTTGAGAACAAAGTCATTCTTAATGAGATGCTGATATTTTTGGGAAGCCTACTTGAAAATTCAATAGTGTTTTAGCTGAGAAAAATAATTATTCAAAGATTGCTTTCTGCTGAGGTGTTACAGATGGAGACTTTGTGATGTGGTAGTTTAAAACAATTGGTCTTTACCTCTAGAGAACCCTGAGATTAATGTTGCCCAGAAAGGAGAGTAAAATTGTGTTTTTAAAGCATCGTTTTAGGAGCAGTGGGACAGTTGGCAGAGTTTACCAAAGCTGTTGAGAGACACTGCAGGCTTTAATTACCATCTCAATATTGCAGAAGTTGTTTAATTTCTGCCAAAGAAGGGAATAGTTGTGAGAAAGTGAGATCACACTCTGTCTTTCGTTCTTTCCTTTTTGACAGGTGAATAAAGGATGCTTTTCAGTATCTCCTCTGATACTGTGACACATTTGTAAAATTTGCATAGAATTGTAAAATAATTTTTCTTTAAGATTAACAAAGCTTTATTTTTTTTTATTCTCTTTTGAAAGTGTCATCCAGCATAGTGTGAATGCAGTTTAAGTCTTGTCATGAAAGAAGCAAGATGAAAATGGAGTGCATTTCCTGCTACTGATTAGTCGGCTTCAGACATGCAGAGATTCGACCTTCGTGGCCAGACAACATGTATTATGTTGTGTTTATTTTAGAGGTTCTAATAAATTTTAAATTCAGGTTTGAATTCCGTCTCAGGTGTGGCTGGTTGAAGACACAACCTAGATTAGTAGAATAAAGAGGAAATTATTAAAATGAGAAGAATCGTTCCATTTTAGAAGGAAAAATAAGCCTGTAATACAAAACTTCCTTGGTGAAGGATATGTTTAGTCTTCTAGGCCTCAAACTCTAAGTCAAGAGTATGTATAACTATTTTTTTCACTGTCATTCATACAAGAAGGCAGCTGCTAATACATTTTTTTTTCTCTTTTAGCAGTTCTCTTCCTCTGTGACACCTGAGTGTGTTCGAGTTTTTTCTAAGTGCTTGCAGAAGCCAAGGAAATACTGATTCTTTGAAGACTCTTACCAGCTCCTTCAGCAGATCTACTGTGTTGCTACTTTTTTTTTTAATGACTGCCTCACACCTGTCTCTGCTTGCTAAAGCACCAGCCATTGTTTGCTCTATAAAACCCCTTTTTTTCCTCCTTCTCTTCAAGTCTCTTATCTCTCAAGGACCTTTTCAATGCTATCTTTCAGCTTCAGATCTCTATTGTCACAGTATACAATATGTTCAGAAAGCTACTGCCCAGGAAGTCTACTTATTCATTTGTATTTTTCGCCGTATGTATGATAAATCGGTACTTAAGGGCAAAGGGAACATGCTTGTTCAAAATCCAGAGAGGGAAGGATGGCTCACGGAAACAAACAGGCACAATTTTTAATCCTTCACACTCACCATGTTACTAGGAATACCTTTATGTTATATTTAGAATTTGGTTGTTTTGATGTTTGAAACTAAATGTTTGCAGTTTGTCTGGCAAGCTGCATGCTGAATAGATTACACTGATTCACATTTCCTTATTTCAGTATACCATCTGTGCTTTTGGCTGGTTGTTATCCTGGTTGGGACTCTCGTTTCATAAATGCAAGTTACAAAGAACTGTTATGCTCAGAAAGAGAAATCCTATATTTTACTTCCTTGAACAATCTTGACTGTTTTGACCTTACACCAGCAAGGACACGAGGCTGAAGCTGTACCTACAGCAGGCTTTATTTTCTCTGGTGAACAGGGATGCATTAGCAGGATATAAAGATCCCCTTGGTATACTTCCAGTGAAACTCTAGTATATATAGTCATGGTCATGATTTTCATTGTGTAATCATTTTAATTAAGTTCAACGATAAAAGTTAGTCTCACATGAGGAATGAATGTGCTAGAGAGACAACGAAAGATTGATGACAGCTTGGAGAGCATCGTGTACTCTGCTGGTGGAAATGCATGTGTGGAGAGCAGCTGAGCTTGGCTAACAGGTCAGAGATTACCGGCTCAGAGCAATGTCCAGACAATGTTTTGGGGACCCAAAAGAAGCGGGATACAATGGGAATATCCAAAAGCATTTTTGGTAATATTTTTGAGGGGGGTTGCTTGACAGAATAGCTTCATTACTAAAATAATAAACATTAATTAATACCTGCATAATTTTTGTAACTGCTAGCTTAGTAAGGTAATTAGTATAATTAGTATACAGCATTGTTTGGTGGCATGATAAATCATAGTGTAGTGAAAGCTGACTTTTTACCACTATGATGTATTATCTAATTTGTGCAGGTAAAAAAAAAAGTGAGGGGGAAATCAAGAAAGGAAGCCAGCGGTGACAGCTGGGTGGCCTTTTGGTCTCTATTCTTGCATCTGCTGCATGTATTCTCAATTGCTGTGAATCGCTGCACTGTTAATTAACAATTCTTGTTCTCACTGTTGCTAAGTCTTAATCACTGATCGAAACCTGCAAAGAGAGGCCGGAGAAGAATGAAGTAAAAAATCACAGACTGGCAGGTTTTTTCCCTTCAGGGTACTTGTACAAAGGATGCTACTTCTTCCAGTAATAAGTCTGTGTTTGTTGGGTATCTCCTTTGCTTTCGCATTTCTGGAGGCATCATCTACCAGTTACATTTCAGTGCAAGGATGAAGAACGTTAATGTTTTTCTTCATTATATCCTGTTTTCTAGAACCTATGCGAACACCAAAAACGTTGAAGATTGCCGAGATCCAGGCCAGACACATCGCTGTGGATTGGGAATCCCTGGGTTACAACATCACTCGTTGCCACACTTTCAATGTCACTATATGCTACCACTACTTCTGCGGACACAATGAGAGCAAGGCGGACTGCTTGGACATGGACCCCAAAGCACCCCAGCACGTTGTGGATCACCTGCCTCCCTACACGAATGTCAGCCTCAAAATGATCTTAACCAACCCAGAAGGGAGGAAGGAGAGCGAGGAGACCATAATCCAGACAGACGAAGATGGTATGTGTAAATGCTGTTACGGAGATTACATCCAAGTCCAGTCTAGACAGGTGGAAGGAAATGATTTTGTGTGTTACAATATGTGTCCTGAAGGATGGACGTTCTCTTCTATTAATGTATTAATTAGCCCTAAAACAGTAGCTTTCAAAGTATTATAGCTGCCACCCTGCATATATAGCCCAAACTGTCCATGTAGCGCACGTCAAACTCAATCTCTCTCTCGCAAGAAAAAGGAGGGTGGCTTCCCAGTCATTCCAAAAATGTGCTAACACACGTGACAGGAAACAAGTGGTGGTGTTAGGTGAAGGCTTCTTCACGGTTTAGGTGTAGTATTTAAAAATTAATTCGATTCTGTATATTTATATTTAAATACAGAGTTCACTGCTTAAAGACTCTATTCAAGATTTAAAACTTCTTCAGCAAATGTATCTGAGCAATATTTTATGTTGCAGGTTACAGTATATAGTATCTGTTAACTCTTTAAAAGCCACCCATCTGATTAAAGTTTTATTTTCTCAACTTGGGAGTTGAACTGGACGATGCTTAGGTCCCTTCCAACTCGAGATGCTCTGTAATTCTATGATTCCTCTTTAAAATGCTCTGAATGAAGTTTCATTGACAAGACAGTTGAACTTACCTTAGTTGGGAAGAGATAAAGAATAGATGTAGATATTAATGGTGACATTCAGTGGTTAGGCTATGAATCTTGGTATGAAAGAAATTAAAATAAAATAGGTATTTTTCACTAATAATATTTTAAAAGTGGTAGTAAAAAGCAATTTTAGTTTCCTTTTCTTATATTTAGATTTCATTAAAATACTGACAACAACAAAATGAAAATAGATACTGCCATCAGCAACAAAAAAAGAATCGTTGGACTGATGTAAAAGTGTAGATACATTGAGAAGACAAAATTGAAAAAGGTATTGTGTTTGCCTGTAAAATGGAGGCGAGAGTATAACTTTATATATGGATAGCAATCAAGGTTAGAATCTGGTAGAACTTCTTTGCCATATATTTTTAATTTTATAAGAAATAGAAGAGGAATATGTTTACTGTTGCAAGAAAGAAAAGAGAACAGCTTTTTAATTAGGTAGAATATGAGGAGCTGTAGAGAACTAGAGAGACATAGATGCATCATATGAAGATTTATTCACAAGTACAGATTTAGAATATTTCATGCAATTCAAATTTTAGCATTACTTTTTTTTTAAAGTTAATTATAAATACAATCCATGATTAATTATTTCTGTATGTGTGTTTACATTATAGATATTTATGGTTGCTATTTTCCTTGAGGTTAAAAAAAGGAAAAGTAGTAGTAAGATTGTTAAGTCCTTGGAAAATGGATTTCTTTTTCTTTTTAACTGAGTTCTCAGGTTATGGTTTCTGATACCCTTTATCTAGTTAGATGTGCGGAAATGGTGGCTGCTCATTATAGCAGTGCTTGTCAAGAGCACAGTCAAGTGCGTATATTTTGTCTTCTGGGTTTGTTGTGGGTTATTCTTGGAAAATGATGCACACAATGCACGTTTTGGTCTCAAGCTAGCACACCAATTTGCGATCAGTGAACTTGTTTAGTCTTAGCTTTGGTGTCAGAGGTACCATAGTGTAGAAGAAGCCTCACTCATTGAACAAAAGTTGCTAAGGTACACTATTTCAAGCAGATGTTGTTTTCAAGGAAGAATTAATGCATTTTAAAATGTACCTATATTTAGACACACTGGTGATGATAATGCTTGTGACCTGAAAATTGCTTTTTGTGAGGTCTGCTCCATGATACTATTGGAAATCATAGAATCATAGAATGATTTGGGTTGAAAGGCGCCTTACAGATCATCTAGTTCCAACCCCCCCTGAAATGAGCAGGGACATCTTCCTCTAGACCAGGTTGCTCAGAGCTCCACCCAACCTGGCCTTGAACACTTCCAGGGAGGGGGCAGCCACAACATGGTGTGTTACACAACGTGCACTAAATGAAATGCAGATTTTTAATTGTGCATTACCGATTGACTTGAAAGTCTATGTCCATTTTGTCATGTATTTCAAAATATAGAGCGTGCAAGCAACACAGGGCTTTCAGCCATCTCAGAGGATCAAAGGTGTATTCACACCTGCGTGTGCTCCTTGAGCTCTCATAGCAAGAGTAAACTGAGTTCTGTAGTTGACTGCCTGTGTGTATGCTGCTAGTTTAGTCCCATGTCCAAGTGAGCAGCTGTCTGTCTGAAACTGTTTTAGAACAGTTTGCACTCCAAAGCAGAACTCGGACTGAGAAGGTGAGAGCTACAGGCAGATACATGAGTCTGTGGCCCACATATTTCACATGTGGTCACTAGCAGCCTCATTGTCATGATGATTTTTGTAGGTTTTATAGCATGAGCACGATGTTAATTACATAGTGGGGGGCGTTGTCAATGATTCATTTATGAGAAGGAAAATAGAGGGATCACAGTATTTTCTTACATTTTTGCAAATAACATTAATTAGAAAAAGCCACTAGTTACATGATTATCTGAAACTGTGCATTTACATTGTGGACTTTCCATAAATACAAACTTTGAAAGCTTCAAATGACAACAACAACAGATAATAAACTTTGTGATAGCTTTTCTGTAGTGCAGCATTCTTTCCAATGCTATTCTTTCTTACAAGGATCTACTAATCAAATAAAAACTTTGTAGACTGTTGTAGTTAAAGGTGTCTGCCCCACGTTTTCATGTCTCTTCGTCTTTACCATTTTGCCCTCATCTTCTGTTGTTTTATCCATCTTCCCCATGCTTCCAGCTCTCTGTCCCTTTCTTTTCTTTTTTAATTTTGTTGTTGTTTTGTTTTAATTTTTCCCTTCATCTCTCTTCTTCTATGATTTCACCTCCTCCCTTCTGCTAGGAGCTTTACACATATTTGAGCTTATGGGATTTGCAAAATACAGAGGATTTCGGACTTTTGCGGGGCTCTGGTGCAAGACAGTGAGGATCTCTGGTGGTCTTTCATAAAGATTCATATTTATGTAAGGCTGCATAGCTGGGCCAGGCCTCCCGGAGTGGTGACTGAGCAGTGGATGGTACCAGGAGCAGAACTAACTCAGGGAACAATTGAAGGACAGGGTTATATTCAGCAGCTGTGCTTCATACCTGTGGAGCCGTGACTGACGAGTTAAGAAGGTTTTAATAGCTTGTAATTCAGTATCTGCAAGACAGCAAAGCCAGGAATATCAGTCTGAAAATAGCCTCTTTTCTGACCAGAGCTAGATCTGAATACTTGGTGGTTTTTAGTATTTCTATTGAACTTGGAATTAATCTTTGACATATCTTACAGTAATTTGCAAATAGCTGTGTTCCACGTAAAAAATAAGCCCTTGAGCAATACACTGTTAAACCAGTCATGCAAAAAGAAGATGAAAACAAGGAAACTTGTCAGTGTTTTATAGGTGAAACACCATCTTTCACTTTTGGGAGAGATCACGTCATCACTAAGATTTGGGAGAAAGCTTTTTCGGGCACTCAGCGCTATCTGCGCCATGGCAGGGACTCCCTGCTTCACCTGGCTTGTGTAGGAGATGGACAGTGTTTGAAGGATTTGATAAAGCAAAAAGGGGAAGGCTCGCACAATCTGGGGATGCATACATGCTGGGCAGAGATGATGTTTGGCATTTTGAACAAAGTACAAGAGCCAGCAGTGAACTTCTCACTTAGCATGAATCAGCAGCGTGCACGCGTTCTCGGAGCTGCCTGGTCACAAGGGCACTGCGAACTCAGAGGGACCCTTCCAAGAGCAGTGGATGGCGAATGGGATTAAAGCAGATAAATGCTTCCTCAGTTTTTAATTGGAAACAGATGCAAAAGGCAGTGGATTAGCAGGAATAGTGACATTAGCTCTGAGAGAGCAGCTATGGAGAAAGCAAATTGTGAAGCTCAAAATTGTTCGATGGTGATTTTATAACTAGTAAGGGAGTGTGTCAGCTAACAGCAGGCAAACAGCTAATTGAAAAAGATCACTTGGAATAGGATAAGTACCCATTTTGAGACTTAAAGTATACCAAACCTTTGGTATGAGCCAAAGGACATGCTCATTGGACACAAATGAGGCCCCCTGATCTTTCAGAGAGCATGGCTCATTCAGGTCTGTGCAGAGGTATCTAGAGCTGCGATGCAGGGTGAAGACACCAACTGTCCACTCATGCTCCTGGGGAAACTCCAGCAGGCTCAGCACTCTGGGGAAACGGCAGAGAAAATGAGAAATGTTATAATTAGACGACAAAAAATTACAAATGTTAAATATTTAGTGTGCTTTCTACATGTGTGAAGAGAAAATATCTTCCACCAGCTTTGAGAGAGGATTTTGTGGAAACTGGTGACACTTAGTATTTTTCTGTGTTTGACAGTAGGGCTGTAAGTTGCCTTTACAAAAAAAAAATAGACTATATATATTTTTCTCCATTCACTGTTTGATATGAGAAGCACTTTTCCTTTGTGTTTTTTCAAGTTGTTCTGGCACCCCAGGAAAATAGTGGTCAAAAAAAAGGAGGGGGTAGAATAGATGCTTCGATCAAAGGAAACAAACAAACAAACGATGCTTCAAGGAGCTTTGGAAAAACATAGATATAAAACTCTACAAGTACCATTGCAAAAATAACAAAAATAGCCCACCTGGGAGAAAAGTTAATGCAGCAAGATGAGCAGGCAGTATGTCCGATGCTGCAAAGGAGGGCTGCAAAGATTGCTTGAAAAGGCAAACTGTCTCGAAAATTGTGTAACTTTTCTAGCCAAGTGACACGTGCATGGATGTCAAGTGAACCTGGTATACTAACCCTACTGGGAAAAAATTGGCAAATGGTTGCAGTTAATGAAGATACATTCTTGACTAAGAGATATTAAGGTTCAATGTGAAGTTGGCCATAAATGCTGCTAAACGTATTGACCTCAGTCCTTGAACAAAAAGGGAGGCTAGTGACCCTCGTGTCATGAGCAGTGGCAAAATTTACTGTCAATATAGTCAAATAAGGGAGCAGTTTTTCTGTTATTTGCAGCAGTGAACTGAAACTGGGTATAACTGACCTACTGCCATTGACGAGAGGAGCTTGCGATAACCTATGTGTCCTTCAGCCTGCGAAAATAACCCCAGTTCTTTTTTTCAGATGGTAGGTCAGATCTGCTATCAGCATACCACTGAGAGAGAGAAAAGGTGGTTGCAGACAGACACGTGAGCACTTTCTGTTAAAGACATCAGAAAAGTTGATTTGTGAGAAAGTAAGAAAAATACTGAAATTATTAGCAGATATTTATATTAAGCTTACGCTGACCAAACGACAAATGAAGTAAGTGGTTTTAAGGTACTGTAGAGACTAGCAAAACAAGCTAGGTTTTATATTACTAGCTGGGGAAAAATTGGCCCTGAAATGCAGAATTATTGACCCTGGCTGAAACAACTTCTTACTTTCATTGCCTTTAGATACCTGCATTAGAAGCTTTATAGCTGAAAAAGTGATATTGCCGATGAGCCTCTGTGTTGCAGTGGGGTTTGACATAACGATGCCTACGAACAGGCCAGCATTAGCGACTGCTTCGGCAGTGTGCAGTGCAATGAGGGCTTACACTGGGGCCCACGAGTTCCCACCGTTCCCAAGCCCTGCGCTGGCTGGAGGCACTCTCCGAACATCAGTTTGCGTATTTTTAGACAGTTGTAAGGTGTGTGTGAGGGTATTTCGCCCTGACATGGAGAAACGTTTCCAAATTCCAGACAAGAGGAGTACTGAAGTCAGCGTTAGGTGTAAAAAGGCTGCAAACAAAATACTGCGTTGGGTGCCTGAGCCCCTGAGTTCAGCAAATCCAGAGCTCATGGGTTTTACCCCGTTTGATACTTGCACCAATATCTACAAGCGATTGCTGCTGAGACTGATTAGACTCCATCAGCTTGCTTAGTAGCTTGATTGTAAGCGTTTATCGTTGTTGGGATTATGTATCGGGTGGAAGGTGCGGGAGCACCGTCGCAGGTGTGAGCGGGTCGGTACCCGTGGGGGCCGGGTGTGTGCCGCAGAGCCGTGCGGGACTGCAGGCTTTTGCCTGGGGAGCGGGACTGCATGCCTGGGGAGGGCAGCACTGGCCCGGCTCCTCCGGGAGGAAAGATCGATAACCAAGGAGTGCGTGTGCTGAAGGGGACTAGGAATACGCAATCCGTTTTCTTCTCCATAGCGCCCAACAGCTTATTGTTCTTTGCTGCAAATGGTGCAACTTGAGCCATTTCGAAAGAGGTCCTTTTCGTCACTGCCTTTGCTGTAAATACTTATGGTAGACTAGTAATAGCAATCCTCATTTGATTGGTTTTTTTTCCCTTTTTATTATGTAACACTTGCTTCTATTTAAGCCTTACTCTCGAGTTGTAACAAAGCATAAAGTTAAAATCGTCAGAAACAGCAAATGGAAAGGTGGGCCATTTTAATTGCTTGTAACATTGAAACAGTAGAAGAGATTGGCCGTCACCGTCTCCTGAAAATAAGCATCTACCTTTGGAGAAAGGCTGTAAGTTTGCTGCTACACTTTTTGAGTACCACAAAGGAATTTTTCCCACTATAGCCGTGCATATATCTGCACATAGGCCTTACCATATAGCATAATAATACTCTGCATGGCTTTCACAGAGTATAATAATCATAAAAATACTCTGTTTACATGCACTTTCATTATTTTGTAGCAGGAAAACTGAAGCAATATAAATTCATTTTTATAGTGGTTGGTGTCAGTTAATACGTTGTTCTTCCAGAAGTAATGCGTTGTAATATAAATTTCCCGTTAAGTTAGTGTAGAACAAGGTTTCGGTGACACTGTTTGTGAAGAACAATTTATTTGTGCCTGTGACATAATCTAATGCAAATATATTGCTCCAAAATGAATTGGTCTGATGTCAGATTGATGGTTTGTACTTTTATTATGCGTAGTATTTATAAAAGTCCACCATCCCACATGTCAGCAGAAGAAAAGATTATCAGCTATTCACTATACGACTATATAGCCTCATTAAAAGGGCTCTGGAGATGCATGTAAATCGTGAAAGTAGAGCTTGTGATGTTTCCACTGTAAAACCTTGCTGAAATTCCCTTTGAATTTGTTTTATGTTACTTTTATATATGTGTGCATTTTATGTTTGTGTACTTTTTTAACAGGAAAAATGTGAGGGTTTTTTTTGCTGAAGTTCAAAATCTTTTTTGAAACGCATAGTTAAACCCACGTAAATTACTTCACTTCTTCAGATAAGTATAAATCTTGACTTGTTGTTTGTTTAGCATAGAATAATGTATGTGAAAGAAAGTGTTTACTGTTGTTGTCATGAAGAGATGATGGGGGTCACACTTCACAAGGTCAGCAGATGGAATGAAAATCAATGGGACCAGAATCTTTCGACGGAGAGGTTGCAGAGGCCAAAAGGTCCAAGTCCAGCTCCTCCAACAGCTACTTACACTTTTTGATTTATTCAGATACCTGGCTATTGATAGGGAATCTTAAGCATCATACTTCACCTTAATATATACTTGTGATAGTGTTGAGTGTTTTGATTTAGTATAGACTGTAAAGTCCAAGGGGCAGCGCGAGAGCTGACGTAGGAGGAAGAGTGGCAGCTGAGAAGGCGGCAAAGAGGTGCTGGGGTGGGCGATGGGACTTCGGGGATGCACACGCAAGCCTGAAGAAAGCTGTTTGGGTTGGCTGTGAGGAGGTTTCCAAAAGCTATTGTCAGCACAAGGATGATGTCCACCTGGCTGTTTTTCACCTGTGTTCTTGCTAAATACCGTATAAAAGGGAAGGCTCTTAACACTGCTTTGGAAAGGTGAAGTTTAAGCTGTTTCTTAAGTCTTTGGAGATCTGCTGGGCGTCACAGGGAACAGAAACAATGGCTGCCTACATGGAGAGATGCAGTCTGAGTCCTCAAAGTAGTGTTACCAGCAGGTTATCTTGCTGTTGTTCTTTTGTTGTTTTTTCGCTCGTTTGAGGTTTATTTATTTATTTATTTCAACCTTTTTAAAATTTCTGCTTATAAGTAATACTGACTTAAGAACAAAGACATAAACCCACAAATGAGGACGCTGAAGCATTATTGTGACTAACCTGGCTGATGAATCTACAGACCTGCTCACAGATACTCTGTTCTTAAAGCAAATTCCTTTGCTCCTGTTTTTTCTCACTTCCCTTTGCCCCTTTGGTAAAGCTGTGCAATTAAAAGACTGTTTTACTGTGGTTGAACTGAAAAATGGAAGGGAAAAAAATAACTTCAGACCTATCAAAACGTCCTTCAAGATAAAATAAATTTTATTCCTTTTTGTAGGCATTTGAACTTTTATTTGTTTCTTTGTTTTAATTCTAGTTCAGATCTCAAACAATTTAAGCTGATCCCAAGCTTCATCTTTGGTGAATTTGCAGGGGTGGGTGAGGTTTGTGGGAATTACTGTTCTCTTTTTCTAGACACTTGCTCTCGTTCGATTCCCAGCAAGCTGCTCATCGCTGTGCTAGCTTCTGTTCTTGTGCCCTTCCCATGCCAGTGGGAAGAGAAGCATGAAACTAACTGGGATCATGTAGTTCCAGTTAGTTTAACATTGCTGCTGCCGCCACAAGCAATGAATTTTATATTGCAGGAGAAGAAAACACAGTCATGCGATGTGATGAGCTTAGAGGCTTCTCCCACTTAGGTGTTTAAACAGAAAATGTAGGAGGCTTTATGCAACCCTCAAACATAGAGCCCTGCACCCAGTTTCAACTGAATATGGAACATGTTCTTTGAAATCACCACGCAAAAAGTATTTTGCAGATTTTTGAGCAATTGTGTCTGTTTTCTTTTTACCTTGCATGTTTTAATGTGCTTTAATGTCAAATTTCATACTCTGTGTACTTGCCCTGGTACATATCTGTGTTCTCTCCCAAACACAGATGTACATGCACACACACGTACATGCATCCTCCGGAGAAAATATCGTGTGCATTAGGGTATATTCATACCTCATTTGAGATGTAGAGAAGAAAACCAGTAGAGCATTCCCATGAAAAGCAAAGTGTTGCCTACAGCAATGCCGCGAACAGCACATGGGCTGTCATGGCGTGTCAGCCTTCATCCCCTGCCCAGTCTGTATCGGGACACGGAGGCAAAGCAACAGCGTGTGATTTCAGTTAACTTTTCCAAAGTCTTCACTTCACAGGTGGATGAGCAGTTTCTGTGAAGCTCTTACCTGTTTACTTGTGGGCTTTTTTTGACTCCGTGAATTTACTATTAATGTGCCAAATTACGTTGTTTGCACCAAGGGTCAGATCATCGTTTATAGCTTCCTTGCAGACTGAAATAAATCCCACTGTTGGGACAGACCACTCACCTCTTGGTGCTGCTAGCACAGTGCCTAGCGCTTCCTTTGATCCAGAAGATTTTAATTTATTTTTACTCTTTGTAAAACTTCAGTCTGCTTTGATAATTAATAATGCCCAAGAAATGTCATGCATAAGGCTCACTGAAAATTACATTGAAGAAAACAGGCTGATTAAGAAGGGGAGAGAAATATATGTAACTATATTAAATAGAAGTAACATTTTAGCTTGAAAGGCTGCAGATTTGGGCAACTTTGGCTTTTTGAGAGAGAACGGTGTTTCTTTGGGTTCAGGGTTTCTTTAGGTGCTCTCTTATCCTCATCCCCTTCTTGCAGTATGTATGTTCAAATCTAGGTGAGCTGCTGTGGTTAAAAAGGAACTGTACGTGTAGGCAAAAATATAATGTAAGCTGAAATGGGAGATAACTAAGCGCTCCCGCCTGGCGTTGATGGGATTACCAGGTACTGTGAATCACTCGGGCAAAGAGGCCTGAGGTGACACTTCAGACTTGTTATTACACCAGGGATATTGGTTCCGTTTGAAGTAAGAAAGTAGGGTCATCTTAGCGTGGCTCAGTTCAAAGCTTTGAAAATTTCTCTTCGTGGAAAGATTTGAAGTAAGCGGTTTTGATCCTTCCACAGCACGAGCCCGTCGGTGGCTGGAAGAAGTGGCAGCGGAGCTGGTGCGCTTGTCCTGTGCCCAGCCCCCTCTTTAAACGAGGATTTCTTCTTAAAACAACAAATCATAAGAAGGGGTGATGAAAACTGTTTTGTAAGCATTTGTCCCCTTTGGAAGATGGGGTATAACATAGGCTTTTCCTTGCCTTTGATTTTTCTTTTTAAAAGGATTTTAAAACCATGTAGTCCTTGTCCTAAGATACACTTAATACAGAGTTCAGTGATGTTCCCTGAAGTTGTAATCTAGCTTGAACTCTTTCCCCTGGCTATACTACGAGACAATTTGACTTTACATGAAGTTTTAAAAACCGTATATGGGGATAACGTTTCAACTTCATGCTCTCTCTGCACTGCGAATGACAAAATACACTTTGAAGTGCTTTTTCATACTCTCTGCTGCTGCCTTTTGCATGCAAATGATTATTAATAAAAATAGACCTATGTTCACTTTTGGTTTTAATAGGATGTTCTGTCATCTCTGTAATTTTTCTGTCTCTTGAATATCCTATTTTTAAAAGTTTTATTTTGTTTGTAGTTCCAGGCCCTATACCTGCCAAGTCAGTGAAAGGAACTCCTTTTGAAGATAAGATCTTCCTCAACTGGAAGGAACCTATGGATCCAAATGGCATCATTACTCAGTATGAGGTAATCATTAAACAGCTAACAAGCACAGGATAGGGCTGGGAAAGTGCGGCAAGAGGGGTGGCTGATGGTGGGTGTTTGTGCTCTGTAGGCAGCTATTCAATTATGTGCTGCTTTCATTTACAGATTTTGTGTAGTGATTAGATATTAAAAAATCATAATTATGGTGCGTATGTTGTTGGCTGGCCGGCCCTGTCAAGTGGCTTTGGCATGTGGGTATTACAATATTACAATCCACGTGGGAGGTGCTAGTTTTCAAAAATGTGGTATCGTTGCTATGCACCCTTCCAAAACCATGACAGCCACGATCTGTAAAATCTTCTTTGTGGGAAGAGAAGGTTACATGAAAAGTAAGATGATTATTCAATTTGGAGCAATGTTTTTTAGCTTTGTCAGACTTTTAGATACCGCCCTTCGAGGAAACCTCCATATATATTCTGTTTAAAGTATATTTAGTATATGAGCCTTCTGGGGACCTCCACGGGAGGTTGGCAGGAAGCTCGAGCCGATTCGAGGAACAAACACCATCCTCTCCAGCACTCATTTTTTAAAGGAACAGAGGGTATAATTTTGTGTACTAGTGAATTATAGGAGGAAGACAAACCAACTAACCAAACAGAACTCTTTAAATCTGTTTGTCTGTTTAATGCTAACAAAGTTCTTTAAATGGTGTGGGTTAACTCTGGTGGGCAGCTCGGTCTCAGTCAGCCGCGTGCTCACTCCCCTGCAGTGGGATGGGGGGTGAATCAGAAGGGCAAAAATGTGAGCTTTTGTGTTTTAATCACAGATCCGAAACACAGCACCGTACAAGCTGCTATGAAGAAAATTAACTCCATCACAGTCAAAACCAGTACATTAAGATATCATTGCTTGCTTTAAATATATTCACTTGGTTTGGACAGCATTTAACTGTGATTATTAGAAGACAAGAGGGGAATGTATTGAAGTGAAAAATGAAGGGGTTTGGTGGAAATGGGGAGGGTGGTGAGGGTGTCCCAGCTTAAATGTAACAGTCAAATTTTCCATACATGAGCTAAAATCACGAAGAAAGAGAGATGAAGGGCACCCACATAGCCTTTTGAGTGAAGCAGACTCTACAATAATAGACATCAAGTCCTCGTGGTGTCCCCAGGACAGGAGGGTGGCTAGCTGAACGTGCGTCTTTTGTTTCCTTGCCAGCCAAGCTGACCTAATCCCCTTGTGCCAACAACTGTAACAGTTGTTACAAAAATAATTGTTTTCACAGGTCAGCTATAGCAGTATACGGTCGTTTGATCCTGCAGTTCCAGTCGCAGGACCTCCGCAAACTGTGTCGAAGCTGTGGAACAGTACGCACCACGTCTTCTCGCACTTGCATCCTGGTACTACTTACCAGTTCTTTATACGTGCAAGCACCATCAAAGGCTTTGGACCAGCAACCACAATCAATGTAACAACCAACATCTCAGGTGAAAACAAACAAACAAAAAAAATGTGTGTGTGTGTGAACGTTCACTGGTTTTATAAGTTTTCAGGGGTCATTTTTTGTAAGACTTGAAAAATCAGGATATGTGAAAGAAAACCCCCCAAAAATCCTATCATATTGTGAACCTATATTACTGAAAATGTTTTTGAGCATATTTGCCGAGCAGTAGCATAAGTTCAGGGATAAATCCTTGCATGAGGTGGAAATTGCACACCTGTAGTTGTCAACTGCTTTATTTTGTGTGATCTTGTACTTTCATCTAAAGATTCTGAAGTGCTGTATAAACCTTAACTAATTAAGCCTTTCAGCACTCCATAGGTCACTAAGTACTGTATTTGTTTTGCAGATTAGTAAAGTCAGATGCAGGAAATAACTGACTTACTCAAGGTGACACCACTTAGCAGCACACGGCTGTAACAGAAACGGGGCGGTTGGGAGGAGGTGTGAATTTCCTTTGCCAGGCTCGTATAGGTCTGCTTCCCCGTGCCTTTATCCACTTTACTGCAATGCACCAAGACTGACATTATTCGTCTTAATAACACACTGCAAATGTCAAAGTCAAACGCGTCAAAGTAACGTCAAATGAAATGCTTTACTGTTTTTATTTTCTTAAATTTCAGTATTCTCAAAGAATGAGATAGTAGTTTATGCTGATGATAGCAGAAGAAAAGTCAATGCTATATCTAGAGAGACTGTTGATTTTATGACATGGTGACTTCAGAGCTTGGCGGAGATCAAAGTAGTCAGTCATTTAGAAATGTAAACAGGACAAAGAAGGCTATTTACCTTATTATCTGCCGTAATGAAACTTACATTGTCCTGTAAAGGGAGGTTAATAACGTATTGGAATGCACCTACTATTTCTGTGGGAAACTACTCACATAGTCTCCTCACCCAGTTCCCAAAAACATGCACATAAATCAAAATGTGAGAAAATTCAAGGCAGAGCTCCTTGAATTATGTAGCAAGTGGAATGCTGTAGTTGTCGTAGTTAAGTGGAACAGTTTCTTGAATTCCATCCCAGCATATAAGTACTAGTGCTTCTCATACCCCAGCCCCTTCAAAAAAACCCAACCAAACCTCAAAAAAAAATAAATCCAAAATTACATATTCTGTTCTGTTTATCTAGCTATTAAGCTGTTTTGAAGTCTAATATTTTACTCAGGTTCTTCTGAAGTCCTTGTGTTTCTTCACAACAAATTCCAGTTCATAAATTTGCAAGCGTAATGGTGGCGTAGTACTTGCGCACTTGTCTCCTCTTTGTAGGAGAGAAAAAAAAAAGTGGAACTATGTAATATCTTACTAGCATGCCTGTCCCCCAGACGTCTCAGTATTTTGAGGAATAAGCACCTCAACATGTTTGGATTATTTAGGACTACAGTGTGTTGGGGCTTCTTCAGATATGCCCTCTTTTTCCACCCAGAAATTTTGGAATTTTGTCCAGAATCCAGCCTACCACACTTTCTAGACACAGTATGGGTCTGTTAGTGAAACATGGTTAATACTAGGAAAGCTTAAAGGCGGGCTGTAACACCCTTTGCATCTGAATTTCAGCCTGTTTTGTTTTCATCTTGCTTTATGCTATGAACTGTTGTCTAGTTTCACTCTGCATAACTGATACTTTTTATGAAGCAATACATATGTTTCAGGAAATGCTAGCTTTATTCTAATGAGGAGTTAAATTATTCCTTTCAACCGTGCTTACAAGTGACTACTGTGATCCTAGTGAACATGGTGTAAATAGTAATTTATAAATGAACATTAAATGAACATTGTTTCTATAAAAGAATATCTCATGGAATAAGAGCAATTTCTGAGTTCATCTAGAATCTGGGACTAATGAAGCAAGGCTTTTAATCTTTCATTGCTCTTCTATCTATTGATATATTGTCATAAAATTATTATGACTTAAATGATTGTCATCCTGCTAGGAAACATCTTTTTTGTGAAAGTTCATTTTGAAATATACAGACATCATTAATAATTTTGTGAAGGTACAGCCACATATTAAAAAAAAAGTGCAGACAGATTTCAAGCTTGTTAAAGGTTAGTGTTTAGTAGAAATCCGTTATTTTCTGAGTCACAGAAAAACCGGCTTCTTTCCTTGCACTAGAGCTGAAATCAGCAACAGTATTGCCAGAGAGCACTGTGGTAGATTTGTGGCAGCAGGTTAAAGTTGGATGGTTGAAGTGATCACCAATACCAGCCATCCAACCCACAACAAATATTTCTGCCACAAAAGCCTAGCAGTCAGTCCATTAATGGATGAGTTATTGAACTGCTTCTAGTTTTGACTTTGACTTGTTTATTCTTAATACCCTGGGCTGAAACCTGCCATGGTTCAGAAACTGGTTCATGAGCAGCTTGGCCATCCATTGTTATAAACGGAATGAGAAATGGGCATGAGAATAGGCTTTCCCATCCAGTTCTAGTCCACAGATGCACATCTGTCCAAGCCCAATTTTCCTACAGTCTGGTTGGTATTGGCACGATTTCCCATAACATTTAAGAGAAAATGTGAAAGGTTCCTAAATTGTTGGAGGAGGCAAAACAGAGGTGGTAGAGGTTGGGTCTTCAAGACATTGAATATAGTTGTTTGCAAAGTAGAAAGAGCGAGGCCAAAATGGGATTTTGTAGTCTTAGGGTTTCTTGGCAGTCATCTCCTCCCTCTATTTCTGTCCTTCTTGGATAAACCTGTTAAACTTGATAGGTATCATGATTTGAGGGGGAGCAGTTAGGGATAGGGTTATCAGTTGGTGAAGTCCCATTCATGCTCTAGTAAAAGATGGTGCCTGACTGGAAAACCATTAAAAAAGACTCACATAGCTTATGAAGATTATGGCTTTCTACTATGTCGCAAACAGCGACAATCTCTTGACAGTTCAAAATGTTTTCACTGATTTCTTTCTTGTTCTTTTCCTTCCCACTCAACATTGTTCAGCTCCCACTTTACCGGACTACGAAGGAGTCGATGCATCTCTCAATGAAACCGCGACTACAATAACTGTACTCTTGAGACCGGCACAGGCAAAAGGTGCACCTATCAGGTAAAAAAAAAAATTAAAAAAATCAAAAAGAGGTTTGTTGGTTTTTTTTAAGTTGATTATATGCTGTCTTGCAGCTCATGGAGCTGTTCATTTCCAAATGATATTCGACATTACTATTGTTTTTTTTAACTAGACTGAGCTTGCCAATAGATCTGTAATTAAAAAGAAACATTCTTCAGGGGTTTTGTTTTTGTTTTTTTAAAGATAGTAATGACCTGAATCATCCAGCTCATCCAGCTGTCTTGTTTGATTTAGGGTCCCCAGGATCACCTCCTATCCATTATCATTTCATTCTGCTTTCTCACAGTGTCTCTGAAATATAAGGTTGAAAGGTGTTTGTCAGAAAGTGGATTTGGAAATAACACTTCTCTGGTGCTTCAAATCAGCTATTCTACAGCATGTATGTATGACTGGAAAATTGGAAGCTCAGAGGAAATGGGAGAATAATAGTGATGAATACAAACTATTTGACCTTTTTCCTCAGAGTGCTTCTTACTAGACATCATGTAGCAAGCTATTAAATTTTATTTGGCATGTCCCATAATCATATTAAAATGTTTCATTTATGTTAACTTTGAGGGGTCTTTCCCCTGTCTGTTCTCTGTTGAGAGATAATTTAATTCTTTTTGCAAAGATTAGTCCACATCCTGCTCTTTACTTCTACTTGTTAGTGCGAAAATGTTGTGATATTATTTGATTCCATTTGTGTTTTACTGATGTGCCTGCATCAGCAATATTCAGGGACAGAGCTGACTAATTGGAGGTTAATTAGCTACGGAGCATCAGAACCTTTTCATGCTCTTACCCTTGTGACATTTTAGAGAAACAGGGGCTAATGCATTTCATTCTGCGTTACAGTAAGTCGGTTACCGTGGCTCAGCTGATGTTGAGTAGTGTGCCTAGTATTATACAAAATACTAGCAAACCTAGTATTTTTGGGTGTGTGGAGAATGACAAAATGTGCAGGACTACATCCAGTACAGGACCTGGATTCCTAAAACAGGGGGTTTGTTGAATTCATACAGCAGAAACCAGACCTGTGATCTGAAAATGCTCCCAAGTTGTGCAGGTGCTTAAATTCACTGTACTCCTTTGTAGGTGCTTTTAAGGCCTTCCAGGTGTCCCGCTGCTGGCCAGATCTGAAGGTGTCCCTGTCTGAGAAATGTCATCTCTCTTTCTCTCTCTCTCTCTCTCTCTCTCTCTCTTTCTCTCTCTCTCTCTCTCT
>Ga0065711_1033673_pt1 | contig 25043 bp, 19 predicted proteins | sample Hoacrofraction12_FD_59098 | JGI IMG/M metagenome (GOLD analysis project Ga0065711, IMG submission 59098) | Hoatzin crop microbial communities from Cojedes, Venezuela - Epithelial fraction 12 v2 (version 2) | ecosystem: Host-associated > Birds > Digestive system > Esophagus > Crop | place...
AAAAAAAAAAAAAAAAAAAAAAAAAAAAAAAAAAAAATCAATTAGTCCTTCACCCCTCCCTTCAGAGACCTTCCCTTGGAGCCGGGGGAAAATGCCATGTCTCTCTCTAAATCTAGCAGAGTACAATCACAGGAGCAATCCACATGGACCAGGTACCTGCAGGGGTTTCACAGTGCTCCTCCAACACCCACAGGAGTTGCTGTTAGGTTGTGTGAGGCACATCCTGCTGGTTCAGTCCTCGGTAAATAGAGAACATGAGGTCTTTACCGGGGCAAAGAGTTATTGGGTTCTTGGCAAACAGCAGAGTGATTCTGATCCAAGGCCTGCCTATATCTTACTATATGGCACTGGAAAATATACCTGGCAGGACCAGGATGGATGTCTTTCCCTCTGAATCTGCTGGAGGTAACAGAGGAAGAGGTTACAGAAAGAAGGCTCTTTGCTCACTACAACAAGGCAGAAGCTGAGAGTGAGAGACTTTTGCAGAACAGGAAGAAGATGGCTCCTGTCCTCACAAGGTACCATAAAAGTGAAGGGGAAGGGAACTGGTGACATGATTTAGGTGAACAGAAGATGCCAGTATCTCCCTCCCCATCAGGTGGAATCTAGTGTATATGTCTGAGGCAGGGGAGAGAGATGTAGAAAACCATCTCCAGGCCTTGTGCTTTTCTGGCAGGATTTAGGCAGGTGTTTGTTCTCCCATGCAAAGCAGCCAAGATGTTCTTTGGCCTGATCCTGTAAAAGGCTGAGTTACTTCCAGGGCTCGGTACCCCTCATCATAAGGGCACTGCCCCAGCCAGTTTCAAAGACCTTTTTCATTCTTTATTGTGTTTTGTGTTTCTTTCTTTTTTCTTTGGTAGAACGAGTTTCAGTTATTTCCCCATGAACAGTTTCCAGCTGTTTGCCTTCTGAGGCTGATGACAAAGGACAGTGTGCTGACAAAAACCAGCCCTATCGAAGCACGATAAAGTTCTTGCTGTCTGCCTTTATCACAGATCTAAGCAGTGTCAGGCACCCAAGATTTAAACAAGTGGCAAAGCTAAAAATAGATGGAACAAATGCACTTGTTGTTTTTACTTTTAAGAATTATTTATTACAGATGAAATCTGCTTTGTATTTAATATACGCAGCAGGAAGGGAGGGGTCTTCTAGGAGGCTTAGATGCATTCAGCTCTCGCCTTGCAAGTGCAGCACAACTGAGACATGGACTAGGCCTGTGAAGGCACATTTACCTGCAGCTCATCTCTGGACACCATTCCTGTTCTTGAGCATCCATCTCCTGCATTCAACCCCCTGCCAATCCCCTTCAGACACTGGCTTGGAAGCACCAGTACACATTAAAAATAAGGCCTGCAGCACTCACAATTGCTGGAAAACACAGACTGTCTATAGGCTTGCAGTGACAGGTTTGTGGAGAGGCAGACACACTCTCAGTCCTCAACAGACACTGAAGAAATGAACTAAAGAAACACTGAGTGCTTCCTGCCTGGATAACAGCTTCACTGATGGTTATGGTTTATCATTGTTTCTAATTCACACTATGCCCAGTTACACTGTGCAGTTCATTGCTACTCATTATTGGTGGAGGCCAAAAGTAGAGATGGTTTGAAAAATTATTGGACGCTTTCATGGCAGATACACCCACAGTGGTTTTTAAACACAATGATTTACATGCTTAAGAGGTCCCTAACCTATTAACTGCTGAAAAGATATATAGCAGGGAAGGAGTACTTTGCACTTTCCCTTTTTCCTATACTTCTTCCCTGAACATTTGCTACTGGACAGTGTCAGAAACAGACCGCAGAGCTAGAGGGATCTTTGATACAACCCAGTAAGGCCATTACCATTTTCTAAAGGACTGAAAACTCCTGTGGTCCCCTTATTCACTCTTGACCCAGTGCACATCTTCAAGTGCTACCTGGTCTCTGCTGCCCAGCTAATGACCTCATCCTTTGCTTATTATTGGAGGACTACTCTTTCTTTGATTAATCATTCTCCATATTAATATCAAACAGCCTTTGGCTTTCTCAAGCGGATTACTGTTTCTGTCAAATTATCCCCTCGTCTTACCCTCAGATAAAGAAAATGGATAAATGATGACCATCAGTTCAACAGGAATGAAATAGATGCATTTTAAATACAGCCTGGGGGAAACAAAAAGAAGAAACTAGTGAGTTAGCATTTGATATGAACTTGAAATGACTTGTGAAATAGAAGATCAAGAGTCTTAAAGGCTGAGACCTATATTTTGGGTTTCTACAAAGTTGGGTGAGAAAATTGTGAACATTTTTGTTGTTGTTCATTTAAAGCAGCTTCAAAAATGGGGCTGAATTTTCTTGAATATGGAAGAATGTGATAGAGATTTTTAATCTTTTTTGTTTTTTGATTTTCAAGGTAAAGGGAAGATATTTTTTCTAAAAAGCAATTAGAATTGTTTTTTACAAAGAACTTGCTAGTGTAGGCTAGCTAAAATATCAGCTCTTTGTAATTACAATGTTCTTTTTACTCAAAAGATCTCAAAACAGTTTAACTATCCAGAATCACTTGTTATATGCAAGACAGCCAGGTGTTGTTAACATGTGTCACTGTCAGATAAACTCAAGTGAAATTAGGCTTTCAGTCATCATGATTACTTGAATGAGTCAGGCAGCACTGTCATTGGACCTGCTCAGGTAAGAGCTGCTCAGAAATAGTCCGAGGCAGTGACAGAATGAGTCAAGAGTCCCAGTTCCTGCTCTGTTATTCTAACACTTCACTTCCTTCAGTAAAGCTGCAGACATTTCTTTTGCTACCATGGCATGTCACATGAGGTGGGGGAATGGAGTTGCTGAAGAGGTTTTTTTTTTTCCTCTGGCAAGTTTTCTAGCAAGTTTAATCAATAGAATTTGAAAGTTTTTTAATATTCTCCCCTACAGCTGTGTGAGTGGCACTGGGAAAGCTGTTATCTGCTGGATTTGCAAGAACATGAGCTAATTTCTGAGCTCCTAAAATACCATCTGATTTCTCTCCCTGATCAAGAGACAACTGTCTCCAGCAAAATTTCAGCTGAATTCTTTTGTCAGTTTTCAGAAAAAAAACAAACCAGTCTCCACATACTTGGGGGTGAGGGAGAATGGAGCTTTGGCTTCCAAAGAACAATGCTTCAACAAAACAGTTTTTGTATGGAGGGAGTCAGCATTTATGCTGGAGACCACCCAGCTGGAAAGCAGCTTGGCAGAAAAGGACCTGGGGGTCCTGGCAGACACCAAATTGACCATGAGCCAGCAATGTGCCCTTGCAGCAAAGAAGGCTAATGGTATCCTGGGCTGCATTAAGCGAAATGTTGCCAGCAGGTGATCCTTCCCCTCTGCTCAGCACTGGTGAGGCCACACCTAGTGTAGTGTGTCCAGTTCTGGGCTCCCCAGTCGAAGAGAGACATGGATGTACAGGAGAGAGTCCAGCGAATGGCCTCAAAGTTGACGAGGGGAGTGGGGCATCTCTCCTTATGATGAAAGGCTGAGAGAGCTGGGACTGTTCAGCCTGGAGAAGACAAGGCTCAAGGGGGGTCTTATCAATGCACATAAGTACCGGAAGGGAGGGTGTAAAGAGGTCAGAGCCAGGCTCTTTTCAGTCGTACCCAGTGACAGGACCAGAGGTAATGGGTACAAACAGAAACACAGGAGGTTCCCCTCTGAACATCAGGGAACAATTTTTTACTGGAGGGTGACTGAGCACCAGCAAAAGTTGCTCAGGGAATCTGTGGAGTCTCCATCCTTGGAGATACTCAGAAGCTGTCTGGACTTGTCCTGGTCCTGGAGAACTGCCTTTAGGTGGCCCTGCTTGAGCAGGAGGTTTGGACTAGATGACCTCAAGAGGTCCCTTCCAACCTCAGTCATTCTGTGATTCTCTGGTTTTCCAAAAGTACTGACTGTGTCAGCAGTGGTAACAGAAGGTTTGGGGTTGAGGCTGCTTTCAATTACTCCAGATGACAGGCCAAGAGCAGCCTGTGAGCTTTGGGCACAGCTTTTCCTTTCCAGCCATATAACCAATATTTTGCAGTGCCAGGTTCAGAGATGAAAGGGCTTTTTCCTTGCTATGTAAGGATATGCTGACTCACACAAAGACCAGAAAAAAAGAACTATGAAATAAATTCCAGTAGGTCAAAACAGATTTTCACGATTGTCCCTTCTTCAGCGTATGTGCTATAAATCTATGATTTTCCCACGTGGAGGAATCTTTTAAAAGATATGGTCTCTGGTTTGGGCACGGAGCAGAAAGCCAGCAGCACTCAGAGATCCCAAGCCTATTTCTAATGGTGACTTCATGCAACACAGTTCCAGACTTTACTTTCTGGGGTATATCACTTACCCACCCTACTGCATGAGCATTATCTGCTGTGCTCATGGAGGCTTGAACCTGCTCTCTGGGAAATTGATGGGACATTTGCCAATGGCTTTAATAGAACTACAAACAGATCCAAGTTTATTCCTATTTTATGTCCTAGTTCATGGCTGTGCTGCTTTCTGTGCCCTATGGAATAGATCAAACGATATAGGAATGCTTGTATGTGCACTAAGCTGTTTCCACAGCATAAAAAGCTTTGCCCACTAGATCTTTTAAGTAACATAGACTCAGATGTGGCCTCCTGTAATTTAAATAACTCAGGAATTCAAGTCAGAAACCTCTTTGATACGGTTCTGTACACTCTCTGAAACCTTTCACAGAGAAATCTCATACTATTTCTTTTTTTACACAGGTTCCACAACACAAAATAATTGTAAGTAACCAGCTGTGGTCTCTCAGAGTTGGTCAAGTTTCTGTGTTTGAAAGCAGAAGTTGACCAAAGTATCAACAATAGATTGTAACTGTCTTAAGTCTGCATAGGAGTTTGCTTTGATTTCTGAGACTGCTTTGCTAACAGCTTTGTACAGAATTAGCAAGTTACAGATTGAGTTTTAAGCTCTGTCCCCAGACGCACACAGCCATAGGCAGCATTGTCTGGGAGTCAGTGGAAGTCGCTGGCAAAGAACAGAGCAGGATTTTGGCCTCTGGCCAGTGCACAACTGTGAAAGGGTCATACCACTGAACAAACAAAAAGGACCCAGTCTCATCCAACAGCACCTTAAAAGGCACATTATCATACAAATATCCCAACATCGCTTGCATAAAAAGCAAACAAACAGTGTCGAAAAACCCAGCTGTGAAATATAGCTGTGGTCTTGATTGAATGTGCCTCTCTTCCCCCCTCCACAACTGTAAGCACAGGTACAGTAACATTAAGGCCAACACAAGCAATTTGAGTAAAGAAGCAGAGGTGGTATTTGAGGTTTAGGGTACAAGTAAAAATCCCATAAGTAATACAGCTTTTGAGGAAAGCCTGCCCACTGTGCTAAAAGGCCCAAGGTGCTGGGATCATTTAGATCAAATGTTCACAAACATCTAAATTCTTGTGTGCACTTCCAAGTTATCCGCACCACCAGAGGCTCACCCAGAGCTGAATGAAGCATCCGCATTATAAGCATTTCAGCCAAGTAGGAGGATGTGTGGTGGCCAAGACACTGTTCAGCAGGACTGACCTCACCCACACCACACCCTTTGTATGCAAAAGAGGCCAGCAGAGGAGGAGCGGAATAGGAGAACAGAGCTTTGCCTGTGTGTGTCTTGTGATGGAGATCAGAGACTAGGATACAGGGGTGGGAGATTCAGAAATCTCATCTGTGATTTTTCTCTCTTCCTCTGAAAGACTGCCATGGAATGAAGCACAATCAGTTCAGTGGAAGCTGGGTATCTAATTCCCTTATCCTATAACAAAATAACCTGAAGAGCTTTTTGCAAACTATTGCAAAAATATAGAGCAACACACTTTTATTTGCCAGATACATTGAAGCATGTTCTACAGGTAGACTTGCACAGCAGTTACCATCATCTAGTGTAACTGAGGCACAGGGATAGGCTGAGACTTTTCTAAATAGGTGCACAGTTCCACTCGGTTACATAAGGACTCTAATTTCTTATTTAGACACAAAAGTAACTGGCCTAATTTTTAAATATGTGTTTTTCCTGTGACTTCAGTGAAAAAAATCATGGTGTTCAGCAGTTTGGAAATTTACGTCCTGAATATTCAGCTGCTTACTACTCTGGGACTTCCATGGGACTGAAGTGCCTAACTATTTTTGAGGAACTTGGACTGGGATCTTAATTTTGGATACCAGTTTGACCATGTATCTTACAGACAATCTAAAGAGAACACTTGGCTAGCAATTCATTTATCTTCTGGATGCTGTTAAAAATTAAAGATCAACGAAACAACACATTTAGAGTCATAGAATCATTTAGGTTCGAAAAGACCTCTAAGATCATCAAGTCTAACTCAACCCAATACCACCACGCCTGCTAAACCACATCCCAAAAATTTGTCTTGAATCAGCACTTCTTTCTACGGTCTACAAGTAACGCAACTAAAACTTGCAACTCACATCACGACTGTATTTAGGCCTGGCAGAGTAAATGTGGATTTGTGGTGTGTGCTGATGGCAAAACTGTAAAGTCAAGTCAGCAGTGTGACCCTGTGCAATTATTTGCAGTGCATGGTCACCTAACTTACCAGCACATTTACGTCTGTCTGGATTAATTAGGCACCTACCTGCACTGAGTGCGAGTACCACAAACTCTTCAGTCTCACCCTGTCAGATCTACGTTAGGGCCCAGGAGGGGCAGAGGCTCTGGAAAGGGTGTGTAGTCCTGTGCATGGGGCACTGAATTGACTCTCCAGAGACCTTGGTGCTTTTCTTAGAAATGTTATTCATGTGCTGTGTGACCTTTGGAGTGTCCCTGCGCTGCTCCGCACTTCTGCTTCCCCTCCCAGGCCTGTGTTCTCTCACTGCAAATTCTTTGGAGCAAAAATTTCTTCTTTTTTTATCCTTCAGTTTTACGCAGGGGTGATGAAATACAAAAAATATTAGCAACTGAGAAAAACAAAATAATATAAATTCATTTTTAGTTCATGGATGTTATGATTTTGTCCACGAGGACGAGCTGTAGCACTATATTCTTGCGATTATCTCTTTAAGGTACACCAGGAAAACATAAGTCAGGTCTTTGGCTGAATTTCTGTATATATTACTAAGAAAAAACCCCAAACCCTCAAACAAATCTCACATTGCAGACCTACATCCCCCTCAAAGTTGGTCTGTCTTCCTTGTTTTAGCCTCCCACCAGGCCAAAATAAAGCGCCTGCTTGCCAAAGCAAACTTTGACTTCTTGAAGAGCCGACACATGAAAAACAAGCCCAAGGTTTTGATGGCTGGCTTTCCATTTTTCACTGAAAAGCCTACCAAAACTCCTGGAGCAGCGTCACCCCTGAGCTCTGCGCTTCCCGACTGCCCATGTCCAGAGAGGCAGCGGGCGTGCCACGTGTGTCCCGGCCCAGGCAGAGCTGCGGCCTCTCCCTGCGGCCGGGCCAGGCTGGGCTGAGCCCCCCGCCTGCCTGCCCAGCCCCAACCCCAGGCTGCCGGGGCCCTGTTCTGCGGTGCTCGGCCGGGGGGCCGGCAGCTCTGCTTCCCGCTCGGCTGGATTTGTTTTTCTAATTTCTTTTTACTTGAAGGTCTACCAGCTGCTTTATTACCAGACTGAGCTTTCCTCGCAGTCTCTCCCTCTCTCCTCCTCCCTCCCATTTTTTGTTCCTCGAGACAATCAGTGTCTCTGGTCCCAGCTGCCACTGCTGATTTTTCATTACAGTTTAATTTAAAACTGGGATTGGAATGGAAATGTCTTTTTGCCATTTGGGGTTTGCGAGGCCTGTGGTTTTATTGCCAAAGGCACAAATGTTAGCTACTACTGTTTTTCCAGAGCACAAGTGTAACGGGCCTGCCAAAGGGGGGCAAAAGGGTCGGGAGGCCTGTGGGGAATGGTAGCAGGGGGGGAAATAAATCCACCTCACAGAGAGAAAACAACCCAGTTCTTCGCTTATGCATTTATGCTGGTACATGTGCTGGTGTGTTAGAAGGAGGTGGGGTTGTAACATGTCTCTGGGCATGGGGTCTGTGCAGCGCGCTCATGAAGCAGATGTAAAAACAGACCAAAGCTCCGCTTGCTTCCTCAGTGGGGAAAAAAACCCAAAACAGGCCAACTACTTTTCATTTAAAGCTCCCTGGCTCTCTTGCTGCGTATAGCAAGCTGAGTGTTATATAACACCCTGCTCAGTAATAGCACTTCGAGGGAAAACAAAACTGGAGCAAAGATGTGTGAGAGGAAAAGGAGACCTGCTAGTCAATGTCTTCAGTTCTCTCTTCTTTGTCTGCACCAGAGAGCAGGACGGCACACACATCACCACAAGCTCTCCCAGGAGGTCAACAGCACTGTCCCCCTGCATGTCCCCAGCTGGCAGAGCCTCTGCTGCTCCTTCTGGCTCACTTTACCCAGTCTCCTCCATTCATCTGTAAGGAAATGATCAGAGAAAAAAGAAAGTAGCAGTGTTTCCAAGTTCAAAATTAACTTAAGCTGAATGAAAATTTAATCCTTTCTCTCCAGAGATACAGGGAGGAGGATGTTGTGGACATTTGCAGTCTTCAATTTAAATATTTAGCATCAGCACAGGATGCTACTGTTTCCAGCATGGCAAATTACAGACGGGAGTGCCTAATCTCTGGTCTGGTACACTAAAAAACAATTATTGTCTTTCCTCCTAGGGAGAGCCTTATCTTTTCCTGATTACATCATTTCAGATGTCAGATGGAATTTCTGCATTATCTCGGTGGATCACACTGGCTCTTCACACGTCCTACATTTCAACCTCCACCCCCATGGGCCTTGGGCTGCTCTGCATCTGAAGCTTGTCTGGTATCGGTATGGCATTTCATTGTCAGTCCACCAGTGCGACAGCACATGGCGCTCTGCAGAGGCACACACAGAGCCAGTTCTCCTCCAACATTTTTCGTATCCGTCTCCACCGCCAAACAGGTTCTCAGTTACATACAAGCACTGACAATACGTTCAGTGGAACAGCATAGCTTCTGGCCACATGCAGTTTAGCCTGCTTTCCCCCCTCTTCTCCAGACCTCTAAAGACAGTATAGATCCCTCCAAAATACTGATTCTTCTCCCACACCCTGTCAAAGACAGGCGTTTCTACACCCTCCTGCAGCGCTTGGCTGTAGTGTATATAGTTCTAGCAATAAGGTTATACTGGAAGAGCAGATGATGTACCTGTTGGCTTACTGTGCTGAGGCACCACATTTGCTGTGATGTTAGATGTGCTGAGGGGGTACACTGGGGCGGAGCTGCATGGACGCTGGTAGGGGAGGACAAAAACACTGAATCTGATCACAGAAGAAACTGATGAAGACTCTTGAGAAAGCATGATGATTTCTCATGGATCAGCATCAGCAGGAAAATATTTTAGCTCTGAAGAAAGCTCAGACGAAAAAGCTGATCCACAAAGATCAACCAATATGCAATAACAAATGTTGAAAGACTTTGTGCCCAGTCCCTTATTCACTCTCAGACATTTTGCAGTCAGGTTCAGAAGGAAAGGAAAGTTTCCAGAATTGCTGCAAATGAGGAGGTAACAGGATTTGGCAGGAGCACAAATGTGGTAAAGGCTGAATAGAGAAATGCTGCAGATTGAGTGTCATCTTCTTCCACTTACAGTGCATAGGTTTCTCTGTCCACTGGCTGTGATCATCCAGGAAACATTTTTTTGTACAGTGATCTTCCTGTATTTTTATCAGCCTGCAAATTTAATTTTCAATATCTGTTGTCTCTGCTGCCTCTCTGTTTCCAAGTTGGACCTATGTGCCAAAGGATAGTGGCAGAAGGCTAACAATGGGGGTTATTTAGTCTTGTTGATGCCCTATTCACATACAGACAGCCTTGGACAAAGATCTGGCTACTGTCCACAGGAAAGCTCAAACAAAACAAGCCTGAAACAAACAGACAAACCAAACAACCAACCAACCCCAGCCCAACCACAGAACAACTTCCCATAGCTGTTCTTCCCCCTGTGTAGAAACAGAGTCTGCCAGGGTCACTGAATGATTAAGGAACAGATCAGTTAGCAGAGACTTGGATTCATTGCAATGGTTGGCCAAAGGTAAGCTGTACAAGGGGTTTATTAGAGAAGTGAAATTCCCCTGTCTGCCAATTCAAAGAGGGAGAAAAACATCCCGACAGGTTCCACGTTCTTGAGGAGCAACCATGTCTATGAGAGGGGGGAGGTGTCTCTGGCACATTAGAAGAAATCATCTATTCCCAGGAAGAGCATCTGGGGGTAATACCAAAGCCTACTAAACTGAGGAACCCAAAAAATCATACAAGCATGTCCACCAGGAGAAGCTTTCCCAAGGCTTAACTGGAGATGCTAGCTCAGGGTTCGAGCTTGCATCACTCTATGGTGGCTCATTGTCCCACCACCACTGGCAGTACTAGGAACTCCTGCCCATGCACCTCAGTGGGAGGCTGCATTTGGTTGCTCATGCAGTATTTGCATTTTGTAGTGCTGTGGGACGCATCCTGTAAGACTGCACGCACCGTGTCTGGCTTTGGGCCTGCTCCCTGCCTGGGTTTGCATCTCAGAGTTTCACCTCACTGGTCTTTCCAGTCAGCTACAGCTTTGAGTGCTCTGTGCCACTTCAGTGACCTGGTCCTGCTGCCGCAGGAGGCAACCCGCTGCTCCTACAGACCCAGGGCAGTTCAAAAGGCGTGAATATACTGCTAACTCTGGCCCTTTAATTCTGAGGATTTAGCTTTTCTCCTACCACAAACACGCTGCTGTTCCCTTGCCCTCAGCTTCAGAGCTATCTTTCCCATGGTGACTGAAGGCACTAGGAGAAATGACAAATACGTCCTTTGGTGCACCCCTCACAGGACAGCAAGATATGGGAAACCTATGCCTATAGCTTCCTCCTACATCACCTGCTGACACAATTTCATGCTGGCCTTCCTGGCTGTCCTTGTGATGCTTATGGAGGACTGTCTCACAGGATTCTCCAGATTTGCCAGTTGTTGCAGCACCTCCCAGAACTTCTCTCTCTCTCTTCCTGTTCATCTCCCCCTGACAGAGCTGTAGGCTGCTCTTAATTGCTCAGATCTTTATTACTTGTTTCTGGGAGAGCCATACAGGAACAGATAAATCTCCAAGGCCAGCTCAGACTGTAATATAGGGTGACTCAACAAAATAACATCACCCACATAAACACCTACAGTTTGCCCTCATACTTTGTTGCTTTCTTATCTTTCCCATTGACTTTTTTCTTCAGCAGTAACACTTCACATTTCTTGCACACTTTCCACCTGAAGATCACATAGAAATCTACAGACAGAAACGAATGAAGCTACCCAGAATCTCAGACACAGAAGAAACTGAGAATATGATTATGTGGCAAGTTATCTATCGATACTTTTAAAACTTCTAACCTCCAGAGAGGCTAAAGGTCCCCCCAAAATTTTAAAGCAGGCTCCACAAGTGGTCTCAAAGGAACAGCAATTCTCTGTCCTGCTTTTAGGGGTAATCACTGGCTTCTATACTGCTGAGCTTTCTTGGGGGGATGTGAGGAATGTCTGAAGAGCCCTCCTAATTGCATTTGAGACTGTGTTACAAACATGGAAATTGCCAAGGAGCAGACAATCATCTGGATACCAGCATGGAAACTGCATGGATACCAAGAAACAGAGATGCTGCTTCAGCCTGTAGTGTTTTTTGTTACCTGTTTGCCTTGGGAGACATTCTTTGTCAGGAGTTCTAGCTCAAAATTCCCCAAACGTTACTTCTACCAGTGTAAGCCCTTAAAATCACACAAGCAAAATCCCCCAGCACATCTGCACTCCAGGCAATCATTGGGAGAAACACATTGCTTTTAGTTTTCAGACCTAGCCTACTGATCCTTCTCCTATGCAATGGTAAACAGAATTCCAGTGGCTTGACCTTTCTCACAGAATTGATGTCAGCACATGAAAACAATAATATTTCTTATCTCTGCTGTTCAGAACATACTTAAAATGAACAAGGAGAAAACAAACCAAACCCAGCCTCCTCAGGCTTTGTACGGTCCATTACAATGCATATCTGTCCCAGTAAGGATTAAATGCCAGTGCTATGGCAACACTGGAACATCTGTTGAAGGCATCGCCAGGTCCATCAAATTAATGTGAGCTATGTGTACACTGTACAAGAAGCAAGGCACATGGTCTAACTGCAACATATGAATACAAAAAACATCTAGGAAGATGGTAAAAACTTGCATCTCCACAAGATGCATTAAAAGGTAAATATTTTCTGAACTATTTCAGATCTCGTCTTGCTGAGAAACTGATTAAAGCTTTAAGTATCTTGCTGCTCAGGAACACTAGAGGCTGTCATCTGTTTCTTTTATTGAGTGGGAATCCTATCCATGTTTGTTAGCCTGTATTTATAGACTCAGCTATGGAAGAAAATGCAGCCTGAATATTAGCTGTCCAGTTTAACAAGCAAATGGGGTTTTAATCTCATTTGCTGCTATAGAAATCTTTTCAGAGATCTCATGGAAAATCTTATGAAGCCTAGGTTAGCTGCCACATATGGGACTCATTAACTCCTCATTTCTGCTAGTACTTAGCAAATTTTTGTCTGGTGACTACACATGAATGTTTTGTGGGTTTGTTTTGCTTTGCACTGCAGAGCACTGTTGACTTGGATTGATTTTGGAAAGCACTAAGCATAGAACGCAGCCCCAGTATATCAGAGAGAATCAGTTTGTTATGTTAAATTGTGTGGAACCACATTCAGGTTCTTCGGCAGAGAGAAGAGTCTGATCTTTGCCTTTCTTGGCATTTCAGTCTGGGCCATTGTTGCACTGAAAGCTTTGCACCACACAACGTAGAGGCATGCCTGAGGTTTGTGCATTTGGACACGAATTGTATCCCATCCTCCAGGAAGTAAGGGGGAGGAAATGAATCACCCCTTTCTAACGTGGTCTCTGCACTAGACCTATGTGTGTATAGAGGGAGCTTCAATGCCCATTTATGAAGGTGGCATCGTGTTACACACCTGTTCTGGTGCCTTTGGCATATGCCCATTGGAAATGGGAGCTCATCCACACCAGCTATATCTCACTATTATCCTGATGTAAAATTGGAAGATACTAAAAACAACTACACAGACTTTCTCCTTGGCATCTGAAACCCAGAAATTATGGGGATCTAAATAGCTCTGGGACCCTCTACATTGTGGGGGAGAGGAAGCAAAAAACCCCACCTCAACAGACAATAATGTTTCTGGGTTTCAGCCACTTATTTTGAAAAGCCAGAAGGCAAGCCCTGTCAAGGTCATCTGTAGAAATGAGTTTTCTGAGTCATAAAGCAATAATGTGGGTGATCAGCAGACAGCTGTCTGTGTAACACTCTTCCCCCCCGCACGCTTCCCCTGCCCCTGGCATCCCCCAATATATCCTGGTGCAAGAGAAAGATGTTGGTCCAGTGCGGCCCAGCTTTGTGACAGCAGGGCTGCTTCTAAAGGGGCTGAGCTGCTTTGGCAGGGGAAAAGTGGGGAAAGCGGTACAGCATTTGGCAACACCAAGTTTATTCAAGCTACTGTGATTAGCACTTACTTTTCTTAACGTTCCTTTTCCTCAAAAGTGTAGATTATCAGAAGCTAGAGGGATTTTTTATTCTTTGCTTTCTGTTTGGGTGATAAGGAGGCTTGGTGGACTGAATGTGCTTAACAGACAGACAAAGATGCACACCTTGTATAGCCTCTGAGAGGCTCAGCTCAAACCTTTAGAAAAAGGGTTTGTGTATTTAACCTTCCTCTGGGGAATGGGCTACAGGAAAGGAAAGGCAAAACCTGCCAGATATTGAAGGTCTTTTCTTATAAACTCAGGGCTATTTTTAGTTTTCTAATGTAAAAAATCAGCTAGATGAAGAGTGAAATGATCCATTTCCAGCAGAAAAAAGTCTGAATTTTCATTAATAATTCCTCATAGATGGCTGTGTGCCTTTGTCTGACAGACTGACAAACCATACTAAACTACAGTTACTGCACAAATAGGAAAGAAAATCTCACTAACCAGCTTCATGGTGCTTCCATTGTCATCATACATTATGACTGGGGTCTCCACCTTCCCAGAGAGACATGGCAGCAGGGTTATTTTATTAGGACTTGCACAAATGTTCTTATGATGGATGAAGTTTGGTGCTTTGACATGGAAATGTATTTGGAAACTAGAGCTGACACATGCTATGAAGAAGGAGAGGGAAGAGAAAAAAACAAGAACTCAAATGTATAATCTTACCCTGGATCTGTCTGTCAGTGATAATTAGAAAAAGCCTATATCAAAAGCTGAGCTGCAAACTCCCCAGAGGATGGGATTTTATAGTTCCCAGCTAAATGTCCTAGGTGGCTTTCACAAAGCTGAATTAGTGGAAGTCAATGGCACAAGTTGTATTCTTGCCCTTGAATCCCTTGTAAAATAAGTGGCTTCTTTTTGCAGTGGCTATGAGGCAGTGGAAATAAAGACTCTTCCCTTTTGCCATACCATCACATCCGAGGACAGAATAAGTTGGATCATCTTACTCTCCTGTGTGGTGCTGAAACCAAGCCAAAACTTCTCCAACCTTTGGACTGGTTCAGAATAGAGTCCCAACTAAAGTTATGGAATCCATCTCAGCTGCTGGTGGAAATGGTGTGACCTCATATGCAGCACTGAGTCTGTGACAGTGACACTGCAAGGCAAAGAACAGCTTATAAAGCTGCTGGCGTGGGCCAGTTTTAAAATGACAAACACACCCTAAGCTGCTGGACTGTTGACTTTCCTCCTTCTTCCTGATGTTATCAGTATTTCCTAAACCCTGCCTGTCAGGCATGCTTTGTTAATAACCCTCTAGTATGCTCAGAGCAAAGGTTGCCCAACAGCTTTCTCATCTTCCTGCTGCCTGTCAGGAGAGGAAATCCCAGCTTTCAGGAGAACCTGACACAGAGGGAACTGGATAGCACACTGGGGTCAAGGGTAAGAATGCACGAAGAATTGAGAAAGCACAGGCACTCCAGCTGGCTGCACAGGAAAAGCTTTGCCTCTGCTTTCCCTTGTTTACTGTGTTCGGATGTTCCAGGAAGAAACTCAGCAGACTTTACATCTGAAACAGCCAGCCAAGCACAAACTACTGCTCACAATGTGGCATGAGGGAGTGAAATGGTAACTAACAATCTTGGCTTAAGCTTGTGACATGACTTAGGTCTTTCCTCTTAAGAAAAGAAGCCTGAAAGTATTGTGGACAATGCTACCAGCATTTCACACTCTTAACTGCCATCTTTGAGAAGTCCCAGTCAAACCAGAAGTACCAAAGTGCCATCAGAGTACACCTATTCACTCCTTCAGCAAAGGAGAACTTTCCCAAGTGGCTTTCCTAAGACTACTAACTGGAAAAAGGAAGACTGAAGCAAGGTTTCGAGAGGAAAGTCCTTTAAGATGTGCTCCTACATGAAAAATGTGCTTAGTGGGACTTCTGTTTGTTCAGCTAACCTGCAGGTCCATTTAGGTCATGTCCACAAAGGCGGGACACACCAAACATCTGCATGTACTCCTCCACACTCCCTGGGTGTCTCCAGTCTCCATACCTCTCCAGCCCTGAGCCTAACCAAATGTCTTTTGACTCTACCAGCTCTGCAGCAGCCCAGTGCAACTGCCTTCTGTCAAGTCACTTCTTCATGCAAGTAAAGAAGTCTATGTCTAGCTGTCCTCACCCATGCAGAGATGTACACACTCTCTGCAGTTCACATAAATATCCACATAGCTATGCTGGGCCCAGAACAAAATATCCCAGGCATGGCTAGCTATGAGAACAATCATTTTGGCCTTTGTACTTGTAATAGCCTAGTGCAATCTATTCCTCTCTTGCATAGCCAGAACTGCATCCGTTGCCCCCAAGCAGGTAGAGCTAGCTCAAAATATGACAGCTCATCAACAGAGTTCATTAGAAAAATAACTCTCAGATTTGCTGCTGTTTATGCTAAGTCCACCTCAAAATCTTTGTTCCTGCATGGAAGAGGTCCTGACTACCGATGACAATGATACTTCCTATAACTGTGACCCTGTCCTGCAAGCTCTGTTCCACCAGTGTAATGTAAAGAAAGAATATTCCACTAAAAAGACCAGAGAACCAAAAATTCATCAGGGCTGAAATCAGCTGAAATAAGAACGGCCTCTAACCACATTACATTCATGAGTCTCAGTGAGGGTATAACATATTCCCCGTCATTTGAAGATGTTAAACCGAGTCTGGGTATCTTCCTAGGATGAACTGTTGCTCCAGCAGAAAATACTAGCCTGCTGAAGAGCTGTGAGTGACTTGTGTAAGAAGGGAGGTTGGACCTGATGCCACAACACTCTTTTCTCTGGAAAATCTGGATCCCCGGTCATTTTTGACGTCTTCTGGCAGTAGGAACCCATTCATGTCTACCCCTCCTGCACTTCAGTCAGCTCTAATTAGGCAAACTGTGTCTCAGCATAAAAGAGATCCCCAGTCATAATGCTTTAAAAATAAAATCATCATGTATTTTGTGAGTTAAATGGAGTTTTGCTGGAGAATTAAAAGGAGCACTGAAATGCAGCATTGTGCAATTCACAGGATAATTTTTCCATGCACTGGTCAAGAAAACCAGATAAGATTGACCTTGAAGGAGTAAGGGATGGCTGTATTTCAAATGAACTGAGTTCAGATTTACTAAAAAATTCTTAAAACAAAACACTGGAGAGAATTTGTATTTTTCCCTCATGAAGAGTTTCAATGAAAGTGACAAGGTAAAGACAGAGCTGATAGGAAATATTTGTTGTAAAAGGCTATATCATTTCTGCTGGAAAAAATGAGTATTCTTCCACAACAGAACTGAATCCCACAGAAAAAAAGAAAGAAAAATATCGGAAAAGCAAACGTCTCCAAACCGTTTTCTTAGAACATAATTTTCTGTTGGAAGGTGGATATAATTATTATCTGTCCTAAAAAATTACAATGCCTAATTATTAGTTGGGAAAAAAATAACCTTTAATCTCAATAACCATTATGTAAACCGATCTTTAACATTTGTACAATACCTGGAATGTCCCCCACTTGCCATAATTAAAAATAACTACCTCTTAGAATTCTCCTTATCATGAGATCACAGAACAGGTAAGTAGTGTTTTACTGATTAGGAAACTGAGACATGGACAGGAGAAATGATTTTGTCATCATCTTCAAGTGAGCCAGTAGCAGAAGGGCATGTAGTACCAACCTATCCTGAATGTTCACTGGCTCATGACAGACCCATTGATCAGAAATGGCAAAAATGTAATCAGCAGATGTTGATCAGCTTGCATAAAGTTTGATATTGGTTTGTTGGGGGAAGTGTGGAGTGGGGGGACAATCTTTTGTGGAACAGAAAGAAATTGGAGTAGATGAGAAGAGAAAGAAGGAAAGGAAAAAAAGAAAAGAATGAGCCAATCAGCCTTGGGATATACCTGAGTGCCAGACAGATTCCTCTCGGGGATTCCAAAAGCAGTGAGTCATTTTGATCTTTCTATTAATTGTTTCTTATTTGTTTTTCAGATAGCAAAAGAAAGCCAAAGCAGTACCCAGGGGAGTGGCTGGCAGCTGTTCAAAGACCAGTTTCTGGAATATCGGACAATGTCGAGCACAAGTGTCCAGGAAAAAGAAAAGTAAGCAGCCACAGGGAAAAGTCTATGGAGAAGCAAGCTACAAAGCAAATAGTCGCCCCACACTGAAAGACATACTGAGCATGCTTTCCAAGAGCAGTCACAACCTTTGCCTTAATGGCTGCACTTACCTTCCCCATACAAGAATGGTTTCTCTTGATAGAAGCCAGCTACATTTTGTAGCCCATGCAGGAGCAACTATCTGCAGAGTGAGACAAAAAAAAAAAACAACTCAAAACTAAAAATATTGTCTGAAAACTAATTAGAAATATACAGAACTGATCAGGGTGGTAAGACAAGCCAAAAAAAGCAATTCAGAGACAGAAATAAAGAAGTAAATATGCGTGATTCCCTTCAAGAGGAAATGAATGTCATGAGGAAAAAAGTAAGCTTCAGTTATGGGAGCAGGAACTGCTATCCTTTCAATTGCAAAATGTTCTTTAAACTGCCGTTGTTTTGCAGAAACACTGTTCTAGAAATTAGGTGGCTTGGATTTGAAAGTGTCATTAGACATAACTCAAGATGCCAAGAAAATACCGAGGATAAAGCAGACGGGGTAGGTAATAAAATGCCAAACCTTCCCTAGCTCATTAAACAAGCCTACCAGATGGTAATGGTGCAGAATTAGGGTCCTGAAGGGGCAGCTCAGCTGTAGGCCCTGCTACACCCTGTCCTTAAACCACTGATTACAGATACAGGAGGGAGGTACCAGGGGAAAGGTTGCTGTGTACACTTCAGTTTTCTTTTCCCCTTTTCTGTCTCTCAGAGTCAAGACCATGGGGCTGACCAGTTTTGATGAGTCACAGTTTTTGTGAGCAGAAGGATGAATGAAGTCTCAGGATTAGGACAAAGGCAGAATGGTTTATGAAAGACACTGCTTTACAAAAAAAATCCCTGTGGGTTATGGACTCTGTTTTGTGTTTTCCATGGAGAAAGATATTTTAAAAAATGAGTATGATGAAAAATGCTGAAATATTGGTAGCTGTGCCCCAATGAGTTACAAGTTGCAGAGCCTTTGCTGTACCTAGCCCAGAGTCAGTGCAGAATCCTAGTTTTCAGAGTAGCTCCTGACTCACACTGCAAAAGCTGCTAGTGGACAGTTAATCCTTTACTTCAGATAAAACCAACACAAAACACTGCAAAAAACATTCTTACATTTCTTAAGTTTAAAAATCAGACTTTGTGACTTCACACAATCTGTGGTATGGAACTGATTTTGGTGGACTTAGTCTTCCTTCAAAGCTAGTAAGAAATACATAGACTATACTTTCTTTGTCCTGTATTCTTCATCAGACGCTTTTGTAGAAAGCCCATTTCAGCCTATAGATCTGTGGCAAACAGCCTCAGTTGTTTGTTCAAAAGTCACCACTTTCATGGTATCACTGACCAGGGGAATCACACAGCATTGTTTTTTTCTCTTTGATGAAGTGACCACCAAAGTCTAAAGCATTTTCAAGCTGCCCATTGGTAGGCTGTAGAAATGAGACTTCACCAAATCACCATAAGGCCAGGTCTTCCCTTCCTAGGCACATTCAGAGGAGCTGCAAATATCACAGTGAAACAGCTCTTTTCCTCCCGTGACAGCCTCTCACACTATAACTCTTGTAACAATCCTGTACTAAGATCCAGAACCAGAGGTTCTTACATGCCTATACATAAATACATATAGTCCCTGATCCAAAGCACTGACAGTCTAACTACACAATCTGAATAGAATAGAGGAAAACTGTATCTTCATTCTATAAAAGCAAGCTGAGGCCCACAGAGGTGTCATGACTTGCTGACACAGGAACTGAACTTGTATCTCTTGGTTTTCTCCCTCCCCACCCACCAAATCTCTATTAACCACATAGCAGTACCTCTCCTTAGCAGCACTTAAGTGCCACTCAATAGCTTTTTAAATACAGAAGAAACTTCTACTCATCTACTGCTGGTATGTATGACAATTCTTTTTCCTTCCAGAAAGCTCCAGTGAGAGAAACTCTAAGTTAGGAAACACACATGCACTAAGCAGGACTTCACCATCCAAGCCAAGACAGCTAATTAGTGTAACAAGGTACAGGAGGAAAGTCTCAAGAAAGTGGGACTACAGAAGGTGATTATAAAAACAGCAGCTGGCAAAATGCAGTCCTGTAAGAGTCAACTCAAGGCTTGGATTAGCTATTTCTGTGGGATGATTTCAAGACTATCCACAAAAATAGCATTTTCCACTGAAAAATACACCTTTGACAGCATGGAGCACAGAGTCCTTTCAAGCCAGGAAACCATGCAGAAAGAGCTCTCTCAGGAGAAAAGGACTGCAGCATTCCCATAAGAGAATATGGAAGCCAAATTACCCAAGCTCTTCCTGAAAACCTTGCAAGGAAGAGGCTATTCCCCTTGAAGGCTGAGATCTTTGCACAGGACTCTGAAGGACAGAGCAAACAGGCTCTCAAGTAAGTTGCCAGGAAGGATGATTGTTCTTCCAGGGAGAAATCAACACAAACTCCCTCGCTAAACTAGCCCCATGTTTATCAGTTTCTCACAAAGCCCACAGATGTAGCAGGGTAAAATAACTTCTTGAGCTGAGCCTGAGGACGTGTTGAGGGACACATTCTTCACAATACTGTATTTGGAGGGGCCAAGTTACTTGCAAATGAAGGACACTCCACTTTACATCTTGGCTTCCTCCTAGGGCACAGACTAGTTCCCACAGGGCTCCATGTTCTTCAAGGTGGATGTAGCAGGACTGAGGGAACTGCTGATAGTGAAAAACAGCCTGCCTCACAAACACATGACAAAAGGACCAAAGCAAAAGACCCTCCTGCCTCTCAGAGATAGGACAAGCTCCCAAATAAGAATGACTCTTGTGCCATGATCCAAGGACAACACCAAACCACTTCCTGAACTACACTCAACCCCTTTCCCCCCCACTGCCCACTCCTTCCCTCTTCCTCCTTTTGCATGCTTCAGTGGGGCTCACAGGTTAACCAACTCCAGCTGCATCCACTCACCAGACACTTATCCCTCAGCTGTCTGCTTCCAGCCCTGCAGACCTGACAGGAAAATGGAGTTTTGGCCTTGGCTCAGATGCTGCAGTGATAAGGGCCATGGACATACCTTTAGTTAAAATAAACAACATTGCATCAACCTTTCCATTTTAGGATATTGAAGTCACCCGATCCAAGGCTTTAGCCTCCTTCATCCCTCCCTGTCCCACTGTCAGAAAGAGATGGGATAACACCCCAGCTAGGTTTATGCCTAGGATGAGGAACCTCCCTGGATGGCTGGAGCAGGACCTACTCTTTTTAGGGTCTTTTGGAAATTAGGAAGTCCCATATTTACAAGCATTCTGGAGAGTAATTCAGTGAGTGGGCTGCAGCAGAAGTTCAGGTTGCAGTGGGGTGAGATGCACATTCAGACTGCTCCCTAGGGCACTCCAGAGCTGGGGTGCTTGCCTTGGAAATCCAGTTGACAGCCAGCAGCTGCCCTTGAGACTGCTCCTCCATAAGAAAACATATCCATTTTTTGCACCAGCCACTGGCAGATCTTAAGGTACAAATGTTCCACACAGACCAGCTGGCTGTTCATGCTATTCACCAAAGTTGTGAATGATATATGAGGGTAGATAAAAGCAAAGAAAAATTCAAACCTCTCTGACTTCAACTCCCCCCACCTTTTTCCTATTCTCTGCCTCATCTTGGAAATAAGGAAGTGCAGCAGCAGGTTGTTTTTGTGATACCCTCATCACTGGGAAAGAGAAAACAATTTGTCATTCCTTGGTCTGATTGAAACTGGAACACAGCCCCTGCTGACATTGTTTTTCATTCCACATAAGTTGTCAAGCTTTGTTGAGGCCATCCAGCAACACATAGATCAAATGAGAACAGCACAACTCAGAGCCCAGTAGTTCATGTCGGAACATATAGGAAGCTCTTCTGCCTGTCCCAGTACATAGGGAGCATTTGGGAGGCTAATAACTTAGGATGTGCCCAAATAGGTGATTAAATCCACAAACAGGATAATAAAAACTGATAAATATGTAGTTGCATCTGTGTGGCCCAGTATTGGCTCAGCAAAATGAGCACTGCCAGACTAATATTAATAAATGAATCCCTGAAAAGTGCAAGGCATACTGCAGTGCAGAGAGTGGCATTATTCTGGCATTAGTAACATGACAAGGGCAGCAGTTAGAGATTTCCTTTCAGCTTTGTCTAAGATTTAACCCTTCCATCTCTGCTGAGGAGGAAATCTACCTGCTGCTGTTGTGTTTCTGTGTGCAGCTGAGAAGGCAGAACAATAAGAACTGTCAGCAGTGTGGGATGCCTGCATTCTCCTCTCTGGACAAGGCACTGACCAAGTCATTTTGTCTCTTCTTGAAATGGAGATGAATTGTTCTTGCTAGTTCCTGAAAGGGATCATACCAGCCCCCAGGCCAAAAAGAGATTTGTCAGTGGCTTTAGCAGCAGCAGCAGCAGGATGAGAGCCCAAATGAACAGCTCACAGGCCTAAACCTGCAAATGCTGAAGTGAACAAATAGGCAAAGAGAAATCAGTCAGGGAAGGTCCCAAGGGTAAGAACCACTTCTGGTTGCAAAGCTGACACCAGTTTCACCCTCGGGAGCAGTAAAATGTGCAGAGAACATGGATGGCTCAGATTTTCAGCAAAAACTGAAGAATAGCAAGAAAAATGAAGTTAGGTGCTGATAAGATGCTCTAAAACTTCTGTTGACTTACATGTTTGTTATAAAATGTGTTCCCCAAACCTCACAAAGTTTCATGTCACTGCACCTCTGTTTTCTGCAGTTCTCTTATCACCATATGTGTTTCAGGCTATGTTTCTTTATATTCTCTCTGTACTCTAATGGAGGTGTCTGATTTTGGGCAAATCATCCTGCTGTTCTACCTGTTTATCCTTTTCATCATGTCCTGTGAATTGCTCCTACACGGTTTATATGAAGTAGATGTAAGAAGCTAGAAACACAAGAGTGTGCCTTTCCAAAGCAGTATGAACCTTCTCTCCAAAGATTTTCAAAGTATTTAAACAGGGTATGTTTTACAACTCCCCTCTGATACTTCATTGACATTTGGTTTTGGGCCACTGACTCTGATCAGCCTTGTCATGTCTCAAGCAGTATAAAAATACTAAAGTGAAAGCCAATATATTGAATATATTAATATATTGCTCTTATAAAAGTGAATATTGAGTGACTTGAAACTTAAACATAATCCAAAAGCCTCTGCTTCAGACACTTCTCAGATCATGCCTTTTAGATATTGGTGAAAGATGCAACTGCTGAGCTGCAAATGTTTTGCTTGACACAGTGTCAGGAGAGGGACCATTTGCAAATCACGATGCAAACTAGGATTTCTGTTGCTCCAAAGTAGGCCAGTGTTAGAATGCATGTTTTACTCTCTACTTTAAGTATGACAAATCTTTGTGGGAGCTGTTGGTCTTCTACAACTTGCTTGTTGCTGTCCTCAGCAATTACCTTCCCCATACTTCCTTTGGAAAAAAAGTCCATCACTGGAATTGTATCTGCTTTTATCCTGAAGGTTAATAACTATTTTCTTTGCAAGGAAGGAACTCTCTTGCCTTCTTTTTTCTATTTTTTTTTACTGTAATCCTAAATGGGATAAAGAAAAGAGTTTTTATACGCTAGATATTTGAAAGGCTTTGAAGATTTCACTTCACAGAACAAGTAATTTTACAGTTTCTGACAGATGGGTTTTCTGTGGTCTGAGGAAGAAAGGGCAGAAAGGCAGCAGCAAGGGGTACTGTACTTAGAGAGATATCTAGTTGTGTTGATGAAGCATGTATAGCAAAGCGGGGAAATGCTGTCTGTGAGGGTCTGGCTAATTCTGTAAGAGGAGATCAACATTATGGGCAGCATGCCAAGGAGGAACAATAAGGGATATATGTTTGGCTGCAAAATGGAGCTAAGGAAATATATTTTCCTAGCATTGCTAAGTAGGTGTTTACTCATTAAGAGAGTATACATCAAAAGATACTGTTGGTAGTTATGGCTTTTAGAACTAAAGGACTGTCATTTCAATTCCCTGGTTTTGCACTTTTTGCACATTCAAACCCTCCAGTCCATCAAAAAAGTGAAAAAAAAAAACGTGAAGGCTTGATTGCAAGGTTGGGTTGATGGTAAGTAAAAGGTTGACAAGTAATTGGTGGGAAAAGCAATGACAAATAATGGTTGTGCGTGTGCAACACAGTTTAAATGTCTGTCAGTATGGGAGACCGACATCCTCCACCACAGAACTATGATGGCTAATGACAGCCTAAAATGCTGTCGGCAGTCTCCTAGACAGGAGGGACAGCCAAATGTAGACCTGGATTGGAAAATAAACCCACCAAAGGTTGGGATTTTGGGCTGTCCTGTCCTAAGGGAATGTATAAGCCATGAAATCCCCTTCTTTGTTTAGGACTCCAGATAAATCCTAAATTCAGCAGAGCTTTGAGACCTCACAAAATATCACCAATAATAAAAACTCATTCTGAAGTTAAGGAAGAGCTGCTTGCTGGATTTGTTTGCTACCTCAGTAGCTTTTTAATTAAATAAAAAGTATTACTTCTTACCTGTCCATTCAAGCTGTGCAAGAGGTGGTGTGCAAGCATTAGTAGAGAAGAAGCAATGCTTTTCCAGAACATTGGCACACGCGCTATCACTGAGCTGACTGCTGCTGCTCCTGCTGTTATAACCCAAAATATCATTCTAGAGAAGCAGTTTTTTGTAAGGATGTTGTGGTCTGTCCCACCCCAGGTGAAGCTATCAGTAGGTTAGGCAGTAACATATGGGAAAAAAAGACTTCACACATCTAAAAAAATCCGAGTAACTGTTATTCTTTCAAGGAAAAATTAGCCATGTTTGGCTGTACCTATCCTACTTTCCTTTTGATAGCTTAGCTGTAATCAGAGAAGCGGGACCCTCTGCCAAAGACCCTGATATCTGGGGAAATGATCATCCAAGGTGACAAAAATGTAGTCCTGACCAAGTGAGATGTCAGAAGGTGAAAAGCTGCATCCATTACCATGTTCTTATCTGCACTGTCAGCCTTAACCATAGGGAGACATAGTGAGACCTCCCTTCCATCAGCGCCTCAGCCAGTCTTGCTGAATTATGTCTTCTGAAGTTTGAAAGCTTTTGTCTACAGTGGTTTGACCCTCAACTAACAGCTGAAAGCTGGGTTAGAAAAAAATCAAGCCTTGGAATTCCAACTGGAAAGTTGTCCTGGGTTTGGCCAGGACAGGGTTAATTTTCACCGGACTCCAGGAAGGGGCACAGCCGGGGGGTGGGGGCTGACCCCACCTGGCCAAACGGAGCCCAGTATTCCATACCATGTGACGTCACGCTGGGTTCCGGTGGGGGGGGCGGCGCGGCGGGAACGCACTCGCGGCTTGGGCGGGCGCAGCGCCG
>Ga0065711_1005874_pt1 | contig 25041 bp, 16 predicted proteins | sample Hoacrofraction12_FD_59098 | JGI IMG/M metagenome (GOLD analysis project Ga0065711, IMG submission 59098) | Hoatzin crop microbial communities from Cojedes, Venezuela - Epithelial fraction 12 v2 (version 2) | ecosystem: Host-associated > Birds > Digestive system > Esophagus > Crop | place...
GAAAGGGCAGTGAGTAAGGGACAAAGCCTTCTTTTTCTGAAGTGAAGTAGTCTGGGAACTAGTGTCTTCTGCACTGGTAGGAGAGAACAGAATTTTGGGATAGGTGTGCCTTTCACCCTGGCTGCAGTCTGATCAGGGAAGAGATTTAGGGTCTGTTGATGGCTGATGAGGGTTTCACCGACACTGCCCATGCTGCTGCGTGACTCATCTGCATCTGCTTAGGGAACTATTGGCTCTTCCTTGCTCAAAGAAACAACCATATCAAATCAATTATCTCTCTCTTTCCTCTCTCTCTCTCTCACCTGAATGAGAGACAGGACTCCCTTTTGGACTTGACTTGACATTTGCTAGTGAAGGCCGTTAATCCCAGAGACAAGGAAATATCCCATCTCATCTTCTCCTCTGCCTGAATATCCCCTCCTTTTACTCCTTTTACTCCTCGCTTCACTCCCGAACACTGTCAGAGAGGTAAGAGCCTCTCCTCTGGGGTGGCTGGGGCTGGCTGGGGCACCCAGCCAGGAGACACCCCAATCAATTTAGCAGGTCAGCTACAGCACAGGTATGAACTTGGCAGAGGTGTGATCCAATCTACCCACCCTGCCTTTTCTCCTCCGGGCATCAGTGTGCTTATTTTGCCTGCAGTGACAAAACTAGCAAGGCTGTGGAGGTAAAACAGAAAATTACTGAGCAGATGAGGGCTGAGAAAATCTGAGGATGAGACGGAGAAGTAGGCAAGAAAAGGTAGAACTGAGCAGCCAGCAGGAAGCTGGAAATAAAAGCCCATAGCTCTCCTTGGGTTTGCACAGATTTCTACTTTTATATCCATGAAAGTGACTCACGACTCCCTCAAACCTGAATTTCAGGATGATGAGGCAAAACCTGGCAGACAGCCTTCCCGTGTTCCTGCCCTTGCTCAGCACTATTTCTCCCCTCCCACATGGCACTTTCTTTGAAACGCTAGAGCTGGTTCAGGGGAAAGTTTTGAAATGTCAACAAGAAGGCAAAAAAAGCCTTCCAAACATTTTTCCTAAATAATTTGATATGGAAGAGTCTGACAGGTCAGCTTTTCAGGCTTCTGGGCTCTGCAAAACTCTGATTTTGATGGGAACGCATCTTGTTAGGCACATTGCTGCAGATGGCTTTCTGTCCAGTCTTATTCTCTGTGTGTGTGTGTATGTGTGTATCACCCAACCACCGCTGAAATTCTTTGACAATTTCCAGATACATTGATAGAGGGGTAATGCTCTCAAAGTGTTTTTTTTTCTACAAATGTCACAAAAATAAGCAACTAGCTAGAGAAACAAAACCCTAGAAGCATGTAAGGGTGAGGTGATCTCCTCATTAGTCATCAGAGAATCCACACCAAAGGTCCCAAAGAATGGAGAGGTTTCAGCTGGCGCTTATGCATTATTTGATAATGCTGAATCTAACACAGAGCCACAAAACCCCTACTTTTTCTATTTTATATTTCTGTAAAGCTGTAGGACTTGTTCTTGGTTTTAATTGCTAAGAAGTCTCTGCTTCTAGCTCAATCTGGTGTACATGTTGCATGTGTACTGGCATTTTTTCAGTTTTATTATTGTATAGATAAAAAACCTCATCACATCTCTATTTCAATTTGTCTTTATTTTAAATTCTCATCTAGTTCTGAAAGGTACTAAGGGTTTTGTCAAACAACTGTAAGGATTTGCTATTTGTCAGCTAAAAATTCTGCTACCTCAGCTTTACGAAAGAAATGTTGTTCTGGTTTGTGTGAGTTTCTGGTCTCTGTCAGGGCTCCTAGGCACCATGGCAATACAGATAAATAAGAATTGCATCTAGTGCCAAATGGCACAGGTGCAAAAATAGTTTGTACCAGCTGAGTAGAAAATGGATGCTTCCTCCTCACTATGCCAAGAAAATTTGATTTTCTGAAAAAAGAACAGAAACCTCTAGCTTATTATTTTTTATTAAAAAAAAAAACAAAAACAAAAATACACCACCATCAAGAACAAATGTATTTTAGAAGTGCCTCTGCAGTGAGTGTTGAGAGCTGTTTATGAGCTCTCTCACATCCCCATTGTTTCCACGCAGAGCAGACTCGCTGGGCAAGCAACGCCTGCAGCACGCCATGCTGCTTGGCTGCCGAGGAGCCGTGTTCCCTGGGGACAGAAATCAAGCTGAGGGAGGAGAACCACCGAACCACTGCTTTCATAAGGTTCTAGGGTCAAGGTTTCAATTAATTTAAGTTATTTTCTCAAAAAATTAAACATTCATTTTGGAAAGCAAATATTTAATTGGGAAAAAAAATGTTAGATTGGTATTCACCAAAAATAATTTTGAAGGATAATTTTGGACTGACCTGATCAATAGAGTATATGAATCCTATAGAGATGGTTTGTGATTCCCAGTATCTGGTCAAAAGAAGCATGAGTCCACACAGCCACAAAATCTAAAACTGAGACCTTTACTGCTGCAAGACTGCATGCTTCTCCTAGGTCGTAGCTGTGGCAGAGGATTATTGTATGATGTTTTCATCAGAAACTCTGATGTCTATAAGAGAAGGTGGCCAGAACATGTTGTGCTTTGATGGTGATGCCCTTTTATCATATTGTTCAATGGTTAAATAATAGTTAACTTTTTGCTTCGAACTCCAGATCCTGAAGAACCAGAACTCAGTAAGAATCTCAGATTTCATTGTTTTAAAATGGCACCTTCAAGCCTTGTGACAGACAAAGCAAGCTTGTAAAGGTAACTTCTAAACCTTCCCTCTCCACGCATATCCAACCTTTCCTTACACCACAAGTTCAAGTATCCGGAGGCCATTAACACAGGCAATGGTTTTAATCTCCAGTTTGTTGAAATCTGCCTCATTGTTTGTCTTTTTCTTAACACTTGGCATTGGCAATGATTAATGCCGCCAACATCTGCCTTTGCAGGAAAGATGTTTCTTTTCTCTCTGGAGCACCAGCGAAGCCTGGAGATACCTCCTGCTCCGGGACTGCCTTTCCTCCCTCACCGATGGGGAGAGTCGCTAAGGAGGAGGATGGAAATCTCGTGCCCCTTTCAGGAGAGGCGTTTCCAAGTGGACAGGAAGGAAAAGCAGCAGTTTACAATTTTCTTGTGAGTCAAGAGCAATGGGAAAAGAGTCAAGGAGCTCCAAACAGCTTTTCCCTTTCTTTTCCACTCCTGCTGAAATGCAACTCCGAAGGTGCTGATAGCCTCTCTGCTCCGCTCCTCAGGCACAGCACTGTACCTCCACGGATTGGCCCAAGGAACACTGCTTGGAAGAAAGCTGTATCAGAGTAATTTGGTTGACCTACAGCCTGCTCGAGGTTAATCCACAGAACGAGGGCTACCGGTATGAGGCCAGCCGGTTTATCTCAGCAGTCTGCACCCAGGCTGCGGGTTAACGCCCAGGACTTACACTGACGCAGTGACCTGGGCTAAGCTTAGCTCTACGTGGGGCAAGTCTCCACTTCCTTCTTCTCAATTTTTGCTCTGCCTGTGAGGTGTGGTGACTGGGACAGGCATTTTTGGCTGGCCACTTGCAGCTGGATATTTGTCAGCTCCTTTTCACCTCCTGAACACCACAGAAGTGCCAGATCAGATTTGAGAATCTGGCCTATTATTTTTGATTGTTGTCCCAAGGATAGAAGAGTACTCTCTTCACTTGTCAGCAGCTGATAGCTCTCAAGTTGGCCGGTTTACCAAACATGAAAACAATTTGCCAACAGCAGGGACTTGCACCCTAAAAGGAGAGAACACGGTTTTAGCTGGCAGCCTCCTCGCCACCCCGAAAAAAGGAGAGATATAGGGTATCGGTAGCTTCTTTTAAGTTGTCCAGAGTGCTAACTTGTTTCTGATTTTAGGGCTGTCTGTCTTTTGAGTCTTACTTGTCTGTTGCTAACAACTGCTCAATGAGCTAGTACTTCTTAAGAGCTGCTATCAGTCACCCACACTGCCCGGTCTGGAAAACAGACGTGAAGTTTTTGGTAGCTCAATCCTTATCCCTCTGCATCAGTGCGATCCTGCCACCGATGACGAAGGGCAGAGGATTAAAGCCAAGTTATTCTGCTGCCCATTGTCAGGCTTCAGCTGTCTTCAGTGTGCTGAAAGGGCCTAGATTTATTTCATTGCAAGTGATTCTAGTGTCAGCTGCATGCTATGAGAATATAGAGACAACAATTCCTATTTATCCCTAATGGTATCTTAGTATATTCTAATTGCATATTCTTCCTTCCCTGGTACACAGCAGCTACAGATCTCAGAAGGAAATGCCAGCAGTAGACGAAGGGGGTTTGGAAGTTATACAGAGGTGTGGAGGAGGAGAGAGAAGGCTTAGGATGGTCTGAAGGCAATTGCATCCCCTTCCTTGCTCACTGCTGACACTCCCCACCCTCACGTCTCCTCAGCCTTTCTCTTGGATCCACAGCTGCCTTGCAACACTCTGCTACTAAAGTGACGCTTAAAGTGGGAGGGGAGCTTCTGAGGCACTGAAATGTGGCCCTCAGCTGTGATTCACGCTGGGAACAGTCCCTGGCCCTCGCATTCGGCTCTATAGCGCGTTCTGGCAGAGGAGCAGGGGAGGGCTTGGCCGCCTCAAGTTCATGGACTTGGAACAGGAACACTTTTATTCTTATTAAGGCAATGAGCTGAGTGTGGTTATTTAGGGTATTCATGGGAAGATTCACCAGCGCTGGTATAAGGACCTGGAAGTTGGGGGGTTCATTCAGCTGCGCACACAGAGGTGGATCCTGCGCTGTGAAGTGCCCTGGGGTACCCCAGGCAGCCACCACAGCACCGGTCACCTCCGGTTCCTGCGTCCTCCCTCGTGCCCCACACAGGTGCCTCAGAGAGCCAAGGGTGTATCCAGTGGCACTAGGCACCTCCCTGTGGGCAACTTCCTGGAGCCCTCCAGCGCTGAGACTCATATGGTGTCTTTTTCTAGGAATGAATAGGCTGCTCCAGAGGACAATTAACCCTCTAAGGGAGGTCAGACAAATCGCCCTCTGGAGGTTCATGTTTCACTTCTTTGGTCATGCCCACAGACTTTAGACGTACATCTTCCTTGTATCTCGTACGAAGTGAGACAAATCCCACTTACGCTGCAGGAAAATGCAGTACATGCTAAGCAGATTGCGGTCCTTTTGCAGGACTTTCTTTTAGGATCAAGTAACAGATCGAAACTATTTACAAACCCCCATTAATCCTCTTTTTCCTTGAGCACATTGTCTTTCTATTTTTGTGCTTATCTCTCAAGCTCCCTTTTTACGACTGCCAAAAGGACAGCTACAGATACCATGCACCGTGCCACGGCTGCTTCCTGGCACACCACGTCTAACCCGCAGGTGCGATTTCCAGGAGGTGAGGAGAGAGCAAGCATTGGCGTGCGTGAACAGGGGAGTGTACGCTTTATAACGGCGCCGCGATGCTGAAAAGCAGTAGGTGCAATGCTGATTGTGTCAAGGCAGCACTACCAGAAGATGCCTCACAGCACGGCAGATGAATGCCGTTGGAGTCTCTTCGCCCTCTAGAAGGTGGTGGGTGTAGCGTTTTGCATCTCTCTTGCTCAGACATGAAGGACGAGCAGCCTAACAAGGTCACATTTGTTAGTGGCATGCATATTTCCATCTGCTCAGGCGGATGGCAGACGAAGTGGCTGGCATGAATCAAGACACTCTAAAAAGGAATTGTTTAAGAGGGAATGTCTAGACAAAGCTAGGAAGACGAGTGGTAGTTAGATACCATACATTGAGACAGGCACGGATATGTTAAATCAAAGCCTCGTGTATTTATTAAGCAAAACAGCAAAAGCTACTTTTGATTTTCAAAATCCTTCCAGCTATACTGCTTTCCAGGGCGCTATTAGCAAAACGGCAGAGGAGATGTGTGAGCCTTAGTAGTGACGCACCCCCAAAGCTGAAAGTTCACTCCTTCGCTTCTAATGCAGAACCTGCACTGTGAAATGGTCCGTGGCTACTGCTGAGCCTTTGCTAGGCTTGAGCGAGCACTGTTTCATCTGGTGAGTCTTAGACAGGAGATATAGGTTGCAGCTTGAATTTCTTTCAGGGTGAACAAAGACAGAAAATACCTCTCTGTCTTTGAGGTGAGAAGGCACAGTCTGAGAAAACTCAACTCTGAACATTATTTATGCTAATTCCCTTTCAGGTGAAAGCTATCGCTTCACTTGTTTCATATCCTGGACTTAAGGATCTTCAGAGCATGGAGGTTTTCTTACAAAATCTGGTATCTTGAATCTACCATTATAATAGACATGAAGATGTCTGCAATAGCCATGAAGATGTCTATTAGGTTCAATGTTAGAAATATTTTCTTTGCTTGAATCTTATTTTGGCTAAACATATTAAACAACTGACTTTTTACGTGCTTAGATAGGGCATGGAGATTGCAAAGGAATACAGAAGAGTAGAGTGTCTAAAGAATAAAATTATTCTTTAATATTTTTCTTTTCAGACTTCGAGAAACATTTAGTAATTAGTAAAGAAAGGACATGAGAGTAGAGAATAGGGAAGGCACAGATGAAATTTTCCTTTGAGTCATCACTAGGATGTATTTTGTGATGATATGCAGTTAAAGGTGAATCCTATTGCATCCTCTTTCAGTTTTATTCAGGTTTAAGGAAATGGCTCCTGTTGGCTCCTGAGAAACGCCACTCTTATTTGAATACACGCCATCATATTGAATCAGCAGTTATGTCCTTTCCACAGGATGCTTTCTGCAAATTTTGCAGATTTGGAATTGTCCAAGAATGCCTATATCAAAACTACACACTAAACTCAACTAATGCTTTCTGGGACTGCTCTCTGAACAGCAGACAACAGAAGAAGTTCCTGCTTCTGGGGCCAAAATCCCTCTCCTCTCTGCCTGTGTTTGATGTTGATGTCTCAGTGAACAGGAACAGCATAGCCCAAAAAGAGATGATTGGCTTTTTGACGTTAGAGTAATGGTCAGTGGTACCAGGCCGGAGCCCACTGACACAGCAGCAGAAAGATGGAGAAAGCCAGGCTCTCTGCTAGGGACTGGCTGGGGATCTATCTCCACAGCCGGACGCAAGCAGATGGCTCACGTGGTGATGGCTCACCTGCAAAAATGATTCAGTCACCCTCTAACTCCTGGGACGGATGGGCCTGTGCCCATTGGCACATTAGCAGAGGTCTGAGTGAGACCCGGCTGGTAAGCGAGTCCATGCAGTGCTAGCTCTGCCACCCACAATGTGCTGGCTCGGTCTCTGCTGCCGTGGACACCTCTGTGCTTGGGGCTGGAGACAACGGGTGAGGACCAGAGTAACAGGCAGCTGGGCTGGAAGGTGCTCATGTGGGCACATGCATGCATCCAGCCTGTTCCCAACGGGTTCCCACAGCCTGGGGAGCCATCACAGGCACTGCAGGAGGGCTGAGGAGCAGCGTCTGTGGGGGAAGCCCCATGCCAGCCAAAATATGCATTTGGCTTCTGAGCCAAGAAGATTGGCCAGCACCAACTCAAATAATGCACTGTATCGTGCTACCAAGAGTTTTCCTAGAAATCTTTTTCAGACTCCCAGATGACTCCCAGACAGCTTTAGTTGCCGTCATTGGTGTAGAGTGACAGTAGGCAGGCTGCTAAAAATTGAACATGGCATAAAACTTCAGCCATGCCAGAAGCAAGATGACATTCTCTAAACTTAAGAGCAAATATTGTTTGACACATATAGCCAGAGAAATTAAGAGCTACTTAACTTGCTTTCTGCAGATGCTAGCATATGGATATAGAGTAAAAGCAAACTCTTAATGCCTGGGAATGGGTCCTAAAGCTAACGTTTATCTTTTACTTAGCTTAGTTAATTGCTAATGACAGACACATGACGGTGGATAACCACTGCGCGCCTTGATCAATGTCAAAGCCTTGCACAGTGCCTCCTGGTTTGTTTGGCTCACTTGAAGAGGACTGTCAGCAGCAGTTCATCACCTTTGAAGAGGGGCTGATAGGCGGCAGAGAGTGTTCTGAGAAACTCAGCTCCTGGGGAGGGACGGCAAAGTTTGGCCTTGCATGAGCAGCCCTGAGGTCAGCAGCAGTAGTCGGGAAGGCGTCTCAGGGCCCAAGGTCCCCTGCTGTCACGCTGAGGGAGCCGATTAAGCCACAGGGGAATTGCACAGCAGAGCCTGTCTCCAGGATGAACTCAGTGAAAACGAACCACTTTATTCTCCTGCTCTTTCACACGGGATTGCAGGGACTTCAGGAGGAGGTTCACCATCTTGGACTCACCTTTTATTTGCTTCACGTTTAGCAACCAGAGGTCTTGACTTCTTGACCCTTTGGAGGGCTTCAAAAGACTCGGCCACGAGAATAAGTAATAGCCAGTTGTTCAGAGACTGTGATGGTGACAAGCATGATAGGCTGTGCCCAAAGTGATACACTTCCCTGGGTTGAACTGCTCAGGACTTGAAAGAGGATAGTGATCCCCTGATGACAGAGGTCCTGAATGGCAGACCCTGGTCTGCAGGAAGCCATTTCACACTTTAATGGTAGCTCTCTACATTTACCAATGTACAAAAATATGAGATATTGATGGTGCAAATAAGGGCGTTAGCACCCTTAAACTGGCTAACAGAGAAATTTTTAAGCAAGGATTCCTGCTCTTTAAAAAGTCTCATAATTATTCTTCGGCATAAATCCAGTTTATTTCAGGAGCTTTTCCACAGTACATGAGACTACACTGAAATATTCTATGCTAACCAAGCACTCTCCCAAACTGTGCTCAGAATAGTATTGCTCCCCATGCACAGATTTTTCCCAATACTTTGTTCCCCTTAATCACGGGATTGAACTCTTCTTGTTACTTGAGTCTCTCAGGCAGATTGTATGCTCTCTTATCAAGAGAAAAAAGGTGAAATAACGATCATGTTGCAACCCACATGTAGTAGGAAGATTCTGTTGAGCTCCCCTGTTTGTTTTAGTCATTTGTCCACCTTCCCACACTAGATAATGCTGATTTGAGGTGTAAGTCATGGGCTTTATGTGGTGTTAGAGATATACTAGATGAGAAACTCTTTATGGGGAAAAGCCCACAGATATGAGTCGTACTTAAAATTTTCTGGCCACTTCCATTAACCTGTCGTGCTGTTTTTCCTTCTGATCTCTTCAGAGTGGATGATTGCAAACACAGAGACTTAGCCTGAAACCTTCTGATCATGGCAGCTTCTCATGGTGCGGGCAGCTTTCTGTGATACCACCCATTTTCTTTCTGTGGTCACTTCAGCTAGGAGATTCTCTGCCAGCCTCTCTACCTCCACCAGTAGTTTCCAATGCCATGTTCTCACCGTACTTGTGCTGCTAGGTTTGCTTGTGGGGAGCACATGCTGAACCAAGCAGAGGAACTAGTTGGGTTGGGTTTTTTTTTTGAAGAGTATTTTTAGGTGGCTCAGTTCTCTTGGTACAGACTCAGGCAGAGCTGTATCAGCCCAGCTGAGCCCGCTGTGCTCTGTGTTGCGGTAGCAGGGTTCAGTATTTTGGAGTCTTGGGCAGGAGAAGAGACAGAGCGAATTTTGCAGACAGTGGCATGGCCATGGGGAAAGTTATCCACAGAAACAGGCACCAGACTAACGAGATCAGACAGATTTACCACCTGTAAATGTTGCTTTGTAAAGGGAAATTAACCTGTGAATGAGCAGAGGAATGGATTTAGGAAGCTGGAAAAAGGCAAATTAATTACCTCATAAAATACTCCTCAAAGCTCTCCTTTTTGGGAAGTCAAGAAACACTAAACAGGGGTGTCCAGGCTTGCACAAAGAAGATACGCAAGCGTTTGGGGTAGCGAGCCCTAGCAGTATGTCTTCATGCAAGTGGAAGGTGTGAAGCTTGCGTGAGCCTGCACACCTGTGCTTGCTTAATCCAGCCGGCTGCTTACAGAGGCAGGGGAGACTGTGATGTAGAGCACACTTCATCTAGAGCACATCCCTGGAGAAATTAAGCATTGGCAGTCCATCTAACCTTCAGGATACCTTGTACCTACGCTGCTTATCTCCACATGGGACAGACTGAGCTGACAAATGCCACAGTTATACATCCACTGCATTTTTTTTGTTTTTAATGACAGTTTAACCCATCCCTTTCTCTTTATTTGATATCCATGGAAAGTGATTAATCCCTCAGGCCCATGGTCACTGGGAGTGCTCAAGGCTGCTCTTCTGGATGCGGAAGACAGGACAACAGAGGCAGCTAGAGACTACGGCAGGTAACTGTAGGCAGACTAGATTACAGCTGAAACCTTAAGAGGCAGTACCTGTTGCCCCAAAATAAGATAGATGTAGCCTGACAGGTTAGACCAGGATCACAGGTAGTCTTCTGCAAGCTCTTTCATTTGTTGGTGGGGGTGATGTTGCTCTATCATGATTTACAAATGCCGTATGTGACCTGCCATACATCTCCAGTCTCCTCACACTTTTGCTCCCTGTCATACGCCTGTAGCTATAACTTCATTTTTAAAGTGCTGAAGAGCTGTAACAGGCACTTCTGTGACACTTACATATGTCCAAAAGCCTGGGCCCCAAAGTTGTTTATTTATAGGCTACTAGACATGCTTGGCTCCTGTTGCTGAAACAGGCACAACCCCATCACATTTGTGACCATCGTGACCCATGCTCAGGGTCACGCAGCTTAGGTTTTCTCCTCTCTTGTGCCACCCCTTAATAGAAGCCCTAAGGTGGTGGAACCAAAAAGAGTTTCTCCAGCAGGGGAGAACAGTGAGCAGAGGGTTAGCTGTCGTATGGGACAGAGGTTTGCAGGGGCAGGGAATCGTCGGTCAGCAGTGGATGGCTGACCCTAGCACCCAGACTTAAGCCCTGGGAAAGGAGGAGCTTTTGCAGGCAGGAGCAGAGCTATACAGTGCATAGCAAATGAGCAGATCAAGGAGAGTTATGTAAGGCAGGCCCTGAGCAGAGGCTTTGGGGGTTTTTTGGATCACTGCTTGAGACTGGTGATATGGACACCATGTCTCCAGATCAAAAGGGACTGAAAACCAACCCAAAACCAGCTCCAAAACTCTCTCAGGTATTCCAGTATTCTCAGTGAACTTCTCCTCTGAGATGAAGAAAAAAGCAAAAATAAAATACAGAGAGCTGAAACAGAAACACCACATAATTCCCCAAAAACAAGCTGCCTTACAGCTGAAATTCCCCAAACAAATCCATGTTTCATGAGAAAACAAACAAGCAAGCAACATCAGTCTTTTTGCAAGTATGTGGGTGAAAATCCTGCTGCTGCCTCTTTTCCGTCTGCCTAGCAGATGGGACAGTGTGATGGGACAGTGTGATCACCCGTGTGAACACTGGGGTCACTTCACTGGGGTGAGGGGGGGGATGTGATGGAGGCAGGACCATGCCCTGCTGAGCTGGGCTGCAGAGCTCCTGCTGGGAGACGAGAGCCTCCTTCCTCTGCTCTGAAGGGAAAAGGGCTGCAGCCAAGAGTGAACATCTCCGTGGTTCCTCCCAATTGCACCTCTCAGACCTCCCCAGACTTGTACCTGAGAGCCCTCATCAGGCTGAGTATCGATAGCTTGACGAGAGCAAATGTCTGAGTTGTGCTTGGAAGTGGCTTCCAAATTATGAAAATTATTTCCCTGGAACCAATCCCTAAACTCTGAGCATACGCTTAAGACCCCTGGGTCAGGAAAAGATTTAAACATGCGAGAATGTCCACTTTTCCCGAGATACACCATGAGCGTGTACAGTCCTCGGAGCTGAGCACAGGTTTGGGTGTTTTCCTGGAGCTGTGGGGCCACAGGCTCAAAAGCCGGGGTTGGGAGCTGGTCCTAGAGGGGGAGTGGGGTGGGCACAGAGCCGGGTACCGAGAATATGGTGGGCCCCTTGTCCCGCAAGCTGACTACATTTCCTCCCACTTCCCTCACCCATCTGGGCCAACCCCCGGCACGTCTTGCCCGCTGTGGCAGGGGGAAGATGCAGGTTTAATGGTGGAGAGAGGGTGGAGGGGAAGGAAGACCAGCGAGAGCAATGGTCTCTGTGCGGAAATGCCTGTCCCCAGTGCAGTCTGCCCACCTGATAGCTACAGTGCTATATATCAAACGCCCATTACATGTGGCTGCATAACATGAAACCCAGCTCAGCTCAAGAGAGACAAGCTGAAGAAGAGGAAGGCACCCACGGAGGTCCCCAGGCAGGATGGCACCCAGAGCATCCTTGTTGGGGCTCCCGTGGGCAATGCATTGGATTTCCATCTAGAGCTGGCTTCAAGAGCTGCCCTCCCCAAAGGCTGGGCCTTCTCCTGCCCCAGGGATCGTCTCAGCCACCCCTGCAGAAGGAGAAACCATGGGGGAGCGGCAGGGCCCCTGGCTTGGGCTGGGTGAGCCTTATGTGGAGAAGGAGGCCATCGCCGTCCACAGGGACAGCAGTGACGGGGATGGAGAAGGAGGGCGTCCTCGCAGTGAGCTGTGCCTACCGGTCTGGTAAGCTTGTGGCAGTGTTTTCCTCTTAAATCCCAATTAACTCAGCCTTGAAGGCTCAGCCCAGGCAAGCGTGTGATGTAGAAGGACTCCTCAAGGCAGCTCAGGTAAACTATACGCTTTATCACCTCTGCTTTTAGTGTCTTGTTTTAAGAGCATGTTAACTTTGCATATAAATCACATCTTTTAACATAGGAAAGCAAGATAGGTTTGAATTAGAAAATGCCTGGAAATTCAGGTTTTGATTACTGTTCTTCCTCTGTACTTCAAAGTAAGTGTGGGCTATTAATGGCAACACGGAAATTCCTGAGTAATGCTGTTTAAGCTGGATGCTTTAAACCATTTAAACATACAGGACCAGATTCGCCTTTGTACAAAGGCCTTAAAGTGATAGAAAATAATATTTAAATCATCTTTCAGACCTAAATATTTTCACTGAGAGTAATTTTTATAGTATGTGTCAAATCCAATCAAATCTTGCAAAATATGGTTTAGTGCATTTAGTACAAAGCATTTACATCATAACAGATAAAGTGAATGCATCATTTTTCCAGCTATTAAAACACAGTTAATAATTCCAGTTGGAGCACTCGGATGTAAATGCTGCTTTCCATTTCAGTGAACTTTCTGCTACGGAGAGGAAAGAAATGATTCCTCCACATGGCTAAGCATCAGGTTTCTTTGAGCATGAAAGCAGGCTTGTAAAGAGTCGGTGTTTCTGGTTGCTTGTCTGCAGCAGGAGTGTTTTCTGACACGCAAATAACCTGCCATCTGCTAGCGAGCTTTAAGCAGCTCTGCTTTAAAACCTTCTTCTGCAAGCCTGTGTCAGCCCAGCCCAGCGTGTGCCCGGATTAGCTTCGTTTCAGGAGGTGGTGTAGTAGTTTCTTTGGTGCTGTGCTGCTGCAGCTGCCACAGCTGTGTAAAAAGCACAGTCTGGTAAAAGAAAAAAAGTTGAAAAAGGTATCAGTGGATCACAGGTGGGCTCTCCTGCCCTTCTCCCTCTCCAAATTCCTCTCTGAAAAGAGTCTCTGCTAGCTCAAAAGGACACTTGGGGTTAATTTCCGACTGGGGGTTTACTTGGAGCAGCTCTTTCTGAACTAATCTTTACAGCTAATAGCTGGGGTTTTGTCTTGTTTTGTTTTAGCAGCGCTCACTGTTTAAACAAGTGAGGATGTTTAAAGAAGTGAGGATGTCCTCATACTTTCAGGTAAGCTGAACAGTTCTCTGGACTCCATGGGCCGTACATGGTGCGTGAGGTGGCTCACTCACATGTAGATATTTAAGTAGTGTCTGTATGGCCTCAGCTGGTACCCTCCCTTCTCTGTATGTGTACATTTGACTTTACATCCGGCGAAATAAAACGACTGCGTTGCACAACAAAACTTACACTGCAAAAAACCCACTTGTATGCCTGGCAACTCAGGAATAACCTTAAGCTGAAGCCAGAGACTCCCTCTGTATTTGAAATACGTAGGGATGACAGCAGTGTGCCCTGGTTGCCAAGAAGGCCAACGGGATCCCGGGGTGCATCAAGAGCAGTGTGGCCAGCAGGTTGAGGGAGGTTCTCCTACCCCTCTACACTGCCCTAGTGAGGCCCCATCTGGAGTACTGTGTCCAGTTCTGGGCTTCCCACTGCAAGAAAGATGAGGAGCTACTGGAGAAAGTCCAGCGGAGGGCTACAAGGATGATGAGGGGACTGGAGCATCTCTCCTATGAGGAAAGGCTGAGGGAGCTGGGCTTGTTCAGCCTGAAGAAGAGAAGGCTGAGAGGGGACCTTATAAATGCTTATAAATATCTGAAGGGTGCGTGTCAGGAGGATGGGGCCAGACTCTTTTCAGTGGTGCCCAGCGACAGGACAAGGGCCAACAGGCACAAACTGAAGCATAGGAAGTTCGGTCTGCACACGAGGAGGAACTTCTTTGCTCTGAGGGTGATGGAGCCCTGGAACAGGCTGCCCAGGGAGGTTGTGGAGTCTCCTTCTCTGGAGATATTCAAGACCCACCTGGACAAGTTACTGTGCAGCCTGCTGTAGGTGACCCTGCTTCAGCAGGGGGGTTGGACTAGATGACCCACAGAGGTCCCTTCCAACCCCGAACATTCTGTGATTCTGTGATTCTATGACACTGCTTTTGCACTCATGCAGCAGAGTGGAGTGGGTGAAGGGCTCCCCTCAGCCCATCATGTTGCTGACGAGAGCTCTGCTTTCCACCTGTGGCAGTCCTGCTGCGGGAGCTGGCTTATAAAAGTCACCCCCTCTTCCTCTTCCGACAGCTCTGCTCCTGCTATTGTGCCAGATCTAGCAACTAATCTGAATGAAAGAGACAAAATATGGACAAAATTTTGAAAAAATCCCCTTTATTTCAGCCTAGGTAGTAATTTGTGGCCAAGACCAAGGCAAGGTAATAGCTGTCTCGGCCACCTGATAATTGTGAGCTAAAAAGTACCTGGCAGATGACATGTTAAATGATGCCAGGATGTAGAAAGGTCAGGAAGGAGAGGACTTGTACCCACCTGGAGTTTTGCCCTGGGTGGAGCAGGATGGCTGAGACCCGCTTTCTTCAACAGCCACATGCGTCCCTGCTCCGTGGAGGCTCTGCAGTAAAACATGGCTTAGCTGGGGCACACGGAGAGCAGCCCGCAGATGCCCTGCGCTCCAGTCACACCCGCAGTGCTTCTGCCATGTCACTATTCATCCACGCAAAAATAACTGAGTGGATGTTTTGGGGGGCAGCTAATGCTACAGTGCATTTCTGAAGGGCAATCTACCCATGGCAGTGCTGCGTAGTTGAACACCAAGCTCCCATAAATAATTAATATCGCAAATCTTCGCCTTGCCTTTTATCTTTGTCACAGTGACTGGAACACACCCCACTACTATCTGTGATTATAATTCATGCGTCACTGAAACCACAAGATATGCTTTTTACGCCTGATGTCCACCCCTCCACCCACCAGCACTGCCCATAAATCTCCTTTTTTTCCAAAGATGCTAGGACCCACGGGCAAAATCTGAAGACTTGCCAAGTATTTGCTTGAAATATTAATATATTGTTAAAAACAGGAGCTCTTCACAGAAGACGTATCTGACATTTCCAAGGAGTGTCTGGTGAGCTAGAGTGTCTGGAAAGTGTCTGTTGTGAGCGTGATTCAAGAGGTGGTTCAGAATAATCTTTTGCAGCAGGAAGAAGTTTCAGCAAGGACCTTGCTTCACTAAGAAGGGAGATGCCGATAGAAGCTAACCTAAAACAGCTGCTATATTTATTACTATCGTTAGCAGTTTTTAAAGTAATGGCAATAGCAACAATAATAATAATAATTAATCAATGCAGGACGGACTACCTGCACCAGGCTCACTGCCCCACAGCCTTACCTACTTGTTTACTGTACTGCACAGCGTGGGATCCCTAAAAGTGACTGCACAATAAAGAAAAAAACCCAACTCCGCATATTTTTAAGATCCACTGCAAAGTTTGTGTAGGCTGTGAAAACATGTACAATCAAAGTAGTGAAACAATAATTGAAAAAAATAAACCCCATCAGATAATTCAAACCAAGAGCCTTTGCTTGACTACACAGCAGTGAACCTAAACAAAGCCAGGAACACTGCTTAGGGCAGAGGCTTTTTGTGCCATGGCACTGTGGAGAAACAGACCATTCCCCAGGAGATCGACACCGTTTCCACACATAGCTCACTTGTCTGGGGACATCCACAGGCCGACAAAATCTTTTTATTCTGCAGATTATTTAGGCACCCAAAATTCTCTGACATTATGAAATATTTATCTCATGGTGGTCCTGTACGATGCTGCCAGCTTGTTGGGAAGTCATAGTATGCCAGTGAGTAGGTTGCAAAATCTTTGCTTAGGAATTTTTATTTTATTTTACCTCTCTCACAATGATGCAGGTACAGTTAACCCCTCCACGAGGAAATCACAATTTCTTTGTCCGAAATTGCCTGTATTAACACCACAGTGAGAAAAGGCCAATGATCACAATAGCCCAGACTCTGATAGCAGGGAAAGGAAGATGGAAGGTGACTGAGGACTAGCCCTAGCTCAGACTCTCCTTTTCTTGTGTGCTGTGGTGTGTGTGTATGGACAGCTTTCATAACAACTGATACTATGATGAGGAATTTTGGCAAACAGCTTTCATGTAAAAAAAAAAAAAATCACTTCTTGCTTATCTTTGCATGCCTCCACCTGCGGTACCTGCTGGTCACCTTCTCTGAGTGCCCACAGCACAGCTGGCCTGATGTGCTTCACCCCTTTTGCGTTTACCACACTGTGAGGGTTGAGAGAAGTTGCTTAGAAGAGTTTTGTTCCAAATCAGCATGGTACAATGTAGAACTGCACATAGCAGGGTATTCAGGCTACCTAACACAACCTGTCCAGGGCACAACCCCCGCTACCTGAGGCACCTCTGGTCCACACCCCGGATCCAGGGCCCCCACCAACCACAGCAGGACTCGGGAGTTTTTATCAATGGGTTGAGCTTTTACTGATGGGTTGAGCTAAAGGCTTGAGTCAGTCATGAGTGAAGAAGGCTGAAGCACTTCAGGAAGGCTGCTGGTTGTTTGAAAACAAGCTAACATTTTGTCAGGACACCTGTCAGAAATGGTATGTCTGCAACTGATCTTGCCCAGGGGCAGAGGATTCAGCCTTGTTTTTCTGTAGCTCTGTGATATTCAGTGAGTCCCATGATCAGGAGGAGGAAAGCTGCAGGAAGCCACAGAGTCCCCAAATTTCTCAGGAAGCTGTAACAGCTTAGGAAAAAAAGTTAATGAAAAAACAGCTTTGGGGAAATGCAAAGAGTATCAGAGATTTAAATTTTAAAACTTGCCTGAGGCATCATTTCTGGCAAAGTCAAGCTACCGTGATAAGTACTCATCTGATGTGGGGTTTTCCTTATAGCTACAAGGTGTTCATTTTCACTAGAAAATGGTGCTGAGGACAGGAGTGTGTGGGTTTTGCTGCAAGATTCAGCGCCTTTGTGAAAGGGCCTAGTGAGAGTCTTTGCTAAACCTTGTCCTCAGCTGTGCCTGACAAAAGCTGTACCAAACAGAGCTTATGTGGTCACTGGTAAGTCCTTAGCCTTCACCTCAGCTATTTGCAAAGAAAGCTCTGGGAAGCAGAGCTGGTCTAACTCAGTAGTTTGAATGAATCAGAGGGTTTAAAACAGTTCTCGTCATCTGAGTCTCTGCCGCTCTGTCTGTCTGCATGTGGGACTTTTTTATGGCCAAATCCTTCTCACCTGGCCTCTTTAATAGCCTTGGTGCAAGGGCTGACACCAGTAGGCTCTCGAGTCTGCAGAAGTTTGTCCATCTCTGGCATCAGTCACGTCAATGTCTCATCTATTAGGCTGACACTGAAAAGTCAACCTTTGCTATCTAAGGTTGTTTTCATATCAGAGAACAAAATTTTGATGCCGACAGTTTAAAACACAGATGGCCTGAGCCAAATGGACGGTTTGGTGACTATTCACAGACATCATGCAGAGCTCTTCAGTCTGACCCAAAGCAGACGGTGTGTTATCTAGAGACCTACGGTGTTACCGCATGAAGTGCCGTATAGTTACAGAGTTACAGCCACAGGACTTCGTGTGAATTTGTGCAGTGGAGGAGCAGGAGAAGGGCCACTCCTGTGACATGCAACTCCATTGCTAATGGCAACTTCATTGCTAGAACGGAGCCAGATCTGTCATCCTTTCTGCTTCTCAATTCCTGCTTCAAAAGGAAGAGAAGAGGTTCAACCACCATGTCACTGGGGAGACCTGTTCATGTGATGGGGAAACAGGGAAAGGGAGAGGACTACTTACAGAGTGCTAACATGTGACACTTGTAGGACGTGTGTGTTTTCACCCTGAGTGTAAGGCAGGATGCTCACACTTTCTATCACCCTGCATTCAGGGCCTGATTCAGAGACCTTGAAAACTTTCCATTTACATCAGTGGAGTTTGAATCATGTCTGAAAGCTGCCCAACAGCCTGGAAAGGGGAAAATCTAAACTGACTTTTTCCCCTGGAAAGATCCAGGAAAATAGTCGAGGCAGAGAGAAGTAGAATATGGTAGCATTTTGGTTTCTGTTGGGTCTTTTTTGTTGTTGTTTGGTTGGGGTTTTTCTTTTCCACAGCAGCTCATAATCTAATGCCTCGACTATTTTTAATGTTACATTCTTCTTCTTGTTGTGATTTCTAAGGAGAACAGCCCCCAGGGCCTTTGGCCACAGGACTCAGCAGACAGCTGAAATGGAGCAGCAGGAGCTCCTGCAGAGAAACGCGGTCCACGACCCAGCTGGCAGCTGGGAGGGATGGGGAAGGGGGGGGCACTGGGGCAGGGCGAGGTTGCAAAGCCACGCGGATGCCCTCTCCCCTGAGCCGTGCTGGGCAGACGCTGCCGTGGTGGACAGAAGGTGACCGGCAGCCGGTGCAGCAGCACCAGGTAACGGGGTGACTCCTGAGCCCGTAGATTTGACCATTCACAAACCGTCACAGTCCTTGTGACTATCCCAGGGGCTGGGGAGCGAGCTCCAGCATAGGTAGGGGATTGATCTGGGCTAACGGGAGCCATGTTCTCGCTTAGTCTGGGCCTGGTCCAAAGTCAGTCTTAACGCTCTGGTTTGTGTTCTGGCTGAACTCAGCTTTTCTCTTCCATTTTTGAGGCCAGAGAGCTGGCTCCCGGTGTGAAAGCCCTATCAGCCAGGCTGCTGATGTCAAACAAGTGTCTCACATTTGTTTCCTTTCACATCCTTTTGGTTTCAGAGCACATAGATGCATTTAACAGGAAGACACACTCTAAAAATAACATCTTCAGAACACTCCGAAAATCAAGATTTTTACTTTTTAATGATTACCCTAAGCAGCCCTGCGTTATGATCTGGCCTTGGAACTGACATCGCACAATCGATCAGCCTTACAAAAAAACACAGTTTTCACACCTTGCTACTTTTAAGATAAAGTGCCTTTTAATGGCTTTTCTACTAATTATCTGCCATGACTTCCCCATCGCCTGGCAGAGGCTCTTTTTAATGTATGTCAATAAAACCACCAAGCGTTACGGTCTTTCATTCTAAGTATGTCAATAACAGATAAGCAAGCATAAACGATGCTGTTCTCTCCCCACTAATGGCCACCTCCAGACTGCGTTATTCCAGACATCAGACTTGGTGTGTCACCCACCTGCCAGGGCAGGAGCTGCCAGGAGAGGCTGAGGGTGGGGAGACCCCTCTGTAGGCCTCAAGTGGCCAGGAAGATGGAGCAGAAGGCTATCGCTACAGCCCTGTCATGGGCTTCTCTGCTGCTAAAGGAAAGCACAGAGCCCAGAGGAAGCCACGCAGCGTAGCCCCCCACACGGGATACAGGGGATTGATAAACCCGGTGGCTTTTTCAGAGGCAGAGAGCACTGTACAGCTGCTGTGATGTTCCCTCGCATGTTCTTTTTCACAGAAGACCTCTTCAGTCTGAGCAATGTGCCAATAAACATCAGCAAAGAAAAAAGCCATCTGAGTATAAACTAAAGGGGCCAAAATCTCCTTAGCTGTGGTCAGTCTCTAGGCATCTCTGTGATCTAGATGTTGCCAACAGTAAGTCCAGCTCTTGCACTCTCCCTCTTACAAATGGCTTTGCTCAAGCAGCATCAAGGGATGTAACAAACGTGCCAGAATACACCTCTGGATGCCAATTTTAAAATAAACACCTAGAGTCTCAATTCTTCGGCAGTCCACAACAGGACCAGCCTAATGCCGTAATCTCAGGATTTGTCAGCTTGGATCGCATCTAGCATTTGCCTTCCTATTCTTACACCGCAAGCTGTCTCATTATTCCAAGTTAATGCAATTACCTGTGCTCATATTTAGCACACAGTCTCAAGAAAACACTCAGACATTTCAAATTGATAGTTTAATTAAATTATGGCAACTGGGGTTATTTCAGTTCCAGGAGTATCTGAGGCAGAGATGCTGAGGGTAAATATGGCACTTGTGCTTTCAGGGAAGGGGATAGACTCTGTTCTGTGTGAAGACAAAGCTTTCAGAGGACTGAATTTCGTTAGCATCTGAATCCTCCAGAAATCATGCTCCTTTCACACATTTGAGGTCGGAAGCTCCAAGATGGAAGCCATACAGCTCAGTGGTGGAAACTTTGTCTTGCACCTGCAAGGAGAGCTGGAGATCCCGTTATTCTTCTGTGCTAAAGAAGTATTTTTAGGTGGTTTAGACATGCTCCGTGCAGCCAGGCGTGCCAAGACAGCATGGCTCCGTATGGCAAGCTCTGCTCGGACTCTACTTTTACTAGCCACCCAAAGAGCAATGTTCGGTTTCTACATGTTAAGTAGTGTGACTAAAGGACAACCACAGCAAGCAGTAAGACCAGAAAGTGTCAATGGCAGATGGAGGCAGCCTAGTGACCTGAGCAGTGAAAACAGGACCCACTGAACTGGCAACCCCCTACGACCACCAAAGGAGAAGGATTAGACCATCACCAGTGTGAAACACCCCATGATGGGACAGCCAAATGGGACAAACAGCCATGCACAGGAAAAGGAGACCCAGCTTAACAGGATACAGGACTTCACAGGGTTTGCACAGGAAGGACAATTAGAGGATAGCATAAAATTTTTTACCGGAGGTTTGCAGAGGACTGTGTGGGTCTTAATAAGAGATGCTTATGCAAAGGACCAGAAGTGGAAAAATGGAGCCATCAAGGTGAATTGTGGGATAACAAACATGAGTAAACAGAGGGGAAAAGGAGATAAAAGAGTCCAGCTGGGTGTACACTTTCCTGACAGACTCCTGCGCTTCATCACCACCATCTACCCTGTATTCTCACTAAATCCTATTTCTGACTGGCTTCTATGAGGCTGCACTCTCTGTCCTGTGTCATTTTGGGTGAGTGCTACCAAGCCCCAGACCAGACTAGTAGGATTAGAGAGTACCAGCACTCAGAGGGGGGCCACGAACCTCTGGGGCTCCTAGGTCCAAGCACCAGCAGCTGGAGGAGACCAGGAGCAAGGTGCCAACTAGAGGACGGAGTGTCTATGACCAGCCCAGGGGGATGACCCATACATTGTGTGTAGATCCCAGCAGTGCACTTCAATCTTGACCTCCCCAGCGAGGGGGAGAAGGATGGGGCTGTCTGTGCCTTTCATGTTTGCGTGAGCACCGGCTGTGCCGAGAAAGGCACTGACTGCTCTTTGTGCTGATCCGTGTGACTGGTGTTGTGCAGTGTGTGTGTGTGTGCCTGTTTGCGTTTCTCTGTCAGGAACACATGCTCAGCCTCGCTACAGGCTGGACCCATGAACGAGGAGCTGCAGCAGCCTCACCTACACTCAGAAGCTCACCAGATTCGACCACCCCTATTGCCATGGACTTGCTAGAGACTCCGTGTTGAGGCACTCTCCTAGATTTCCAGAGATAGACTCTGTCCCAAAAAGACTTCCTTTCCAAGCCTCATTATCAGCTTTCAAAATGTCCCATGCAGCTCGGGGAGGAACATCTGACTACCTCTGGCTTTGTGTGTTTTTCTAGGAGAACAGTCCAAGACCCTCAGTTACTGCATTGTTGCTTCTTTGGGAATGGAATGACAGTGGTTTGCCAGTTATCCTTAAATCACTCCTACCACCAGACAGGCTTGAAGATAAAGTAAGGAATGAATTTATTCAGGAATCCAAAGATCAGCAGTACGATCTCCTTATTTAGAGGCAGCTGTGCAGAAATAAAAGAAAACTTACAGCTGCAGACAGATCATTCTAAGTCTGTTCTCTGTTTATCCAGTTAAAAAGCTGTCGGCATGCTTACATACCTTTCAGCTGGAAACTCGACTCTAAGCAAGACCTTATTGAAGGGATCTTGATTCAGGGATATGTATCGCCTTGCACATCTCTGTTCTCCCCTGGGATGTTTCAGGTCCCCATCACACCTCTCCTATTCATGCCATCCCCGGAGATGAGAAGTGTTGGTGCCTGATGGATAGGTGGGATCTTCTCCTGACCAGACAGGGAAAACATATCACCATCTCGGTACTTACCTTAATGTATGCTGACTGTGAAGGTAATCCTCTCAAAGGCAGAGCAGGATTCAAGCCTCCTTGCATTAATTCCTTTCACACTCAGAAGACCAGTTCATATATATGCATAAGCTAACAATCATAGTAGATATAAAAATATAAACAGTGATAAAGCATGTAGTTAATTAAATCTTGTCTGCATAGAGACAAGAATTAATAATAACCAAATTTTTTCAGGATGACAATGGCATGAACATGCCTGGCATGAGCAATGGCCCTACAACACCCCATGAGGTGCATTTTCTTCATTTGAAGCTATGGATGTACTGAACTAGAGATTTTTGGAAAATATTAAAACCAGAAGTCATTTATCATAGTCCATATTCTACTAACACAGCTTTATTTTCCACCAAATCCAGGGTCCCTGTTAGCCAGTGCTTTGCATCAATCAGTCCCTGTGTTTAGATCTTGTATGTGACACTAGTGTCCATCCTCAACTGCGAAATTTCAAAGCTGGCCACTGACGGCAAGCGTATGAAAGTTTTTACTTCTTTTGTAAGGACTATAGTCCTACCTGCCACTGTCACATTAACATCAGGAGGAATGATCTTGGGTTGTTTGGCATTAACCTCCTGGCACCCCTGTGAAGAATGATTTTGACCTACGGGTTGTTTTGCTTTGCACAAGCACTGCTGGCTGGCCGGTGTTACGCAGGAGGGTTCTCCTTGATAAGGTTCTGGCATTCAAATCCACTGAGCTACCAAGAAAAAGCTGAGCAATTTGAGCCACTAGCATGATACCATGTTTGAAAAGGAGCAGAAATGCTCTCTTACTCACAATCACATTGAGAGATGATGCAAATCATGTTCCACCATAGCAGCAATATGTCATACATTTGAAAGGCTTCTCTATTAAAGTCCTTTAACACAACTGTGCCAGAAAGGGGACTTTGGAAGCTGTGTTTCTGGGATCCTCTAGGCCTCCCCTACCACACCTTCCTCCTCCTCCTCCTCCCTCAAGACACAGTGCCCCACAGTATGTGTAATGGAGGTGGTGTAACACTCTTTTATAGACAGGAAAGTGACTTTACTTCCCATTTGGTGGCAGATGGCTATGACTGCACCGTAGCTCCTCCTGGGCTGGCAGCAGTCCCAGGGGTGCTGGATCTGGCCCTGCGGTGAAGCTGCAGCAGTGACTGAGGAGTAGAGGGGTTTCTCCTGCTGGGGCTGGGGCAGTGGGAGGCCACATGGGAAGGGCTTTTAGGGGGAGCTATCACAGAGCTAGCTTAGCTTTTGATCTTTAATCTTTTCAGGTCAGGTCTGAGTGCCACAAAGGAATGCGAAGAGCAGCTGAGCTGGTTAAGTGCCCAGGTGAGCTCCTACCAACGCCCTCAAATGTCTCTGCACAAGCCACCCTGCAAATGTCCCGCAGCTTTGCAGAGGAGCAGGCACCCTCTGTGCTGTTCTGGTAGCCAGCTGTAGAATAAAAGGAGATTCACAACTCTTCTGCAGCATTCAGATTTCTCTTTTTTTTTTTAAGCTGTAACCTCCCCCAACCTACTAGATTCTATTAATGAAATTATTGTATTTCTATACAATTCAGCATTTGTTTTTCTAAAAATTTGATCTCCAGATGGCAAAGTTGTCTCCGGAGCCCTTCCTGTACACAAGGACAGATCAGGACTAAAGCAGGATCAGAGCCAGAGAGCCCACAGGTCTGGGATCTGGTGTTGTTTTAGGATTTGTTGTGATGATGTACAGAGCTGAATGCCCTAAAAGGATTTCAGTGTGCAAGGCAGAGACAACTTCTCTTTCTTTCGACTTGTTCATCTCCCTTTCTTCTAGACTTTTCAATGCCAGGAGGCCTTACTTTTTGTATTCCTTTAGGTTTGGCAGCTATCAAACCTCTTTGGGTCCAAGTTCAATGGCAAACCATCGGTGATGCCCATGGCTCACACAGGGACTCAGAAAAACGCCGCTTTCTCGATACGCTTTTGCAGAGAGGCATATTCTTCCTAAAAGACAGACAGAAGCGCTGCTGTCTGCCGAGCAAGAGCCAAGTTTAGTGCAATCACTGATCAAAGAGAGGTGTGATCCTCTCGTCTCCATCTTGGCAGGGCTCTCTCCGGAATATTTAATGCTGGTGCCTGAAAATTAAATGGCAGATTATTTTACAGAAGCATTTTCCAGGAGATGCTGAGGCAATGCTCGGCAGCTGCCCTTATTGCCGGTGCTGGGCACACCTTGCATGCCTGGGCAATTAATGGATTGGAGCTGCTTTATGCATGGTGGGGAATGAGGTGAAGGGGGAAAACCTCGGGTGTCTGGAGGAAACGCCTGATCGTCCTTAGGGGGGAAAGAAGTCGTGGCAAGGATGCTAAGGAGGCAGAGACTGAGACGATTAGCCTGCGGGTTTCATGGCTGGAGTGAAGAGGGGAGGTAGGCAGACCATGTGCTGACACCACAGATGCTCAGGGCAGAAAGAAAGCAGGGGAGAGATGTGGTGTGCCAACTGTGACAGCCAAGAGGAGAAGAGGTGGTGGAACATGGAAAAAATGCAAAGAAAATGGTGGTAATGCTAAGGTGGTCTGGTGTTGAAGTGGATGACGG
>Ga0065711_1033674_pt1 | contig 25041 bp, 5 predicted proteins | sample Hoacrofraction12_FD_59098 | JGI IMG/M metagenome (GOLD analysis project Ga0065711, IMG submission 59098) | Hoatzin crop microbial communities from Cojedes, Venezuela - Epithelial fraction 12 v2 (version 2) | ecosystem: Host-associated > Birds > Digestive system > Esophagus > Crop | place...
TGAAGAAGTTAAATAAGGCTGGGCCCAGTACTGACCCCTGAGGGACACCACTAGTTACCGGCCTCCAACTAGACTCAGCGCCGCTGATGACAACCCTCTGAGTTCTGCCGTTCAGACAATTCTCAATCCACTTCACCGACCACTCATCCAGCCCATACTTCCTCAGCTTCCCTAGGAGGATATTATGGGAGACTGTGTCGAAAGCCTTGCTGAAGTCTAGGTAGACAACATTGATGGCTCTCCCTTCGTCTACCCAGCCAGTCATGTCATCGTAGAAAGCTATCAGATTGGTCAGGTATGATTTCCCCTTGGTTAATCCATGCTGACTACTCCTGATAACCTTCTTTTCCTCCACTTGCTTGATGATGGCCTCCAGGATAAGCTGCTCCATCAGCTTTCCCAGGATGGAGGTGAGGCTGACTGGCCTGTAGTTCCCTGGGTCCTCCTTCTTTCCCTTTTTGAAGATTGGAGTGACATTGGCCTTTCTCTGGTCCTCGGGCACCTCTCCTGTCCTCCAGGACCTCTCAAAGATGATGGAGAGTGGCTCAGCAATGACATCTGCCAGCTCCCTCAGCACTCGTGGGTGCATTCCATCTGGGCCCATGGATTTGTGGTTGTCCAGATTGCTTAAGTGATCCCTCACACAGTCCTCCTCGACCAAGGGAAAGTCATCTTCTCTGTAGGCTTCCTCTCTTACCTCCAGGGCCTGGGATTCCTGAGGGCCTGCCTTGCCACTGAAGACTGAAGCAAAGAAGGCATTCAGTAGCTCTGCCTTCTCCGCATCCTCCGTCACCAGGACACTCGCCTCATTCAGCAGTGGCCCCACATTGTCCCTAGCCTTCCTTTTGTTGCTGATGTAATTGAAGAAGCCATTCTTGTTGTTTTTGACATCCCTTGCCACCTTCAGTTCCAGGTGGGCCTTGGCCTTCCTAGTCACATCCCTGCACTCTCTGACCACATTCCTGTACTCTTCCCAAGTGGCCTGCCCCTCTTTCCACATTCCATGGACCTTTCTCTTCCACCTGATCTCCGCTAGAAGCTCCTTGTTTAGCCATGCAGGTCTCCTGCCTCCTTTGCTCGATTTCTTTCTCAGGAGGATGCACTGCTCCTGAGCATGGAGGAAGTGACATTTAAAGAGCAACCAGCACTCTTGGACCCCCCTGCATTCGAGAGCCCTGGCCCATGGGATTCCTCTCAGTAGCTCCTTGAAGAGGCCAAAGTTAGCCCTCCTGAGGTCCAAGGTTTTGATCCTGCTTATTGCCCTGCTTCCTCCACGCAGGATCCTGAACTCGACCATTTCATGGTCACTGCAGCCGAGTCTACCTCCAACCTTCACAAGAAGAATATAGAATATAGAATGTACTTCACACAGCTAGGTTGAATAACGAAATATACTGATATTTAGAAGTCACTTATATCTGGAAATTTATTTGTATTGCAATGATAGAGGCAAACAAAAACAATGGCAGTTTGCATCAGGTTTTTTTATGCATTGGTCAGTAACAACAAGATTATTGCTGCCTGTAGAGAGTTTTGAATAACTGAACTCTCAGATATTTTGGTCAGATCCATAACTGGATTCAAACACTGATTGCAACTTAAGCAACATTTAAGCACCTAGATTGAAGCAAATGGTACAGAATCCTTCACTCCTCCTCCCTTCTCAGACTACTTGGGTACATGGAAGTAAGAAATATTTCATGGTTAAAACACACATAGATACTTAAGACTGTGCTGCTGCCTATACTTTGGTGATCTTGGATTAGGCAAACCTTTCGTTTTCTATTTTCAGGTCAATTTCTCTGGGTATTCAAACTGGGTACCCTCATACCAATGTGGACTCAGTGCAGCAGTGAGCTTGGATCATGCCAATGGCATTGAACTTAAGTTAAAGAATATCAGCTGCAGCCTCCTGCATTCATTCAGAAATTGGCAAACGGACAGACAGAGAACTTAGGCAGTCACTGGATCACTGAAAGAACAGACCCTTGCACTGTAGGCAATACATTGCTGACTGATTGTCACCAGTGGCAGCCGGGTCCATTTCTGTTATTAGACACTTTGACAGTAGATGATAACCCAATGGATTTACACACACTCAGGAGAAAAACCCCTGTGTGTCTTAGTTCGGTAATGATTTCATTTTTTTGAGATATTGAAAAAATAGTGAGCTCAAAGTCTAGACTGGTCAATCCAATCAATTCAATGATTTACTGACTAGTCTGTTACGCGTTGAAAGGATTAAACTCATACTTCCTACAGCAAAGTTATTGGATAATGCAATTTTGGCATGAAACACACAGGGATCTGAAAATGCAGCACAGAGAGGGACATTAAACCGACAATAGTTTAAATTAGTAGCCACTTCAAAAATTTGATGCTATCAGTTAGCTAGGTTTAGGGTGCAAGCCTTTGCAAATCCAGACATAAAGACCAATCTACTAGAACTGTAACACGTGGCTATCCTATGTCTCTTAAACTAAATCATTTTGAGAAAAAGGTAGACAAAAATTGTCCCATTTATCTCAGTAAGAATATATGTATCACACAAATTTCTCTGAACTATTGTTAATTCATTCTATTCTCTAGCAAATCTGTATTACAGCATCCTTATTAAATGTGTACTAGTAGTCTGTATATTACCTGCCTTAATTATATAGGAAACTGCAAAAAGAAAGGAGTTTTCTGATTACTTTCAATTACTGACTTGCATTTCTATAAACTAAATTTAAATGTTTCAGAAAATATAGGGACCTAAAATAGAGCTGAATAAAAAGTATGCCTAAAAGTTGATCTTACTTGCCAGCCTTCAGTAGTTACAAAAATGTAATTGCTTTAGGTTGAAACATACCCTATGACTAGTTTTAGAACATTTTTATGAATGGCCTAATACCCTCAGCTGTAGTTTAAGCTTTTTAGAAGAACTGATTAATCATTAAAAATCTTTCTTATTTTCTTGGTCTATTGAGTTTTTGAGAGCTTGTTCTGTAACAGGGTTTTTTTTTACAGGCTTGTTCTAGTAGATACTTATTCCGTTTCCTGTGGTTGTAACAAAAGTGTTGCCAGTTCCAAATAAGAAAGCTGAATAAAAAAACCTATTTGGAACACTTCAAGCTCAGGATTTATTTATTCAAATATAAAGGTGCATTAATCCCTGTTTTTCCTAAAGGAAACTAAAGCATGGAGATGCCAAATGGAGACTGTGGCATGGTAAGCTCTAGACCACAGGAGCTTCTAATTTGTTCCATGTCTATTCAGCTTGGTACTATAAAATGAGCATTTCCATCATGCCTGTTTATCTCAGATAATCACATGCTATTTTTCAGTTTCCTTTCAAGGATTAGTGTGCCAAACACTGTCATGCGGCGATTGCTATTGACATGGGCATGCCCTTGTCAAAGTTAACACCACATGATCACATTTTCTAACAGCTTAAATTAGAAGCTAGTTAAAATCACATCTATTTAAAACAATAAAGTGTTTAGCAAAGCAAGGCAAAAGAAGCTGTAATTACCTCAGCTCAGTTATTATTTGATGGGACATACAGAATGGGAAAGGGAAACGTACTATGTGTACCGTCCAGCTCCAGGCACTTGAGTTATGTGGGTATATCAGGAGTGCAGAAGCCTTACACAAGCAGTGAAGAGAGGAGGGATCTGTGTACAGTAATGCAAATCAGCTACACTGTGAGCCTGCCTTTACAGACATCAGCGTGGCATGCCTAGGACAGATGGTCTGAATAATATCTAGATCTGTGCTCTTTGCAGACAGCCTGTCAAATGTTCCTTTCAACCTTTAGGGTTCAAGCGTATATACCAATATCCTGCTGCACACTAATAATTTGCCACTGGCTTACGAAGCTGAGATGTCTTTTATTATTTTTTGAATACAGCAAAGGAAATACTGAGGAGATAGGTAAGGTAAAAGGTGCCCCATTTCCCCCATTTTTAAACTTTCCACAGCACCTAAAGAGATTTCTCTCATCCAGTTACCTTAAAATTATATCTACTTTCAGTCAGCTGAAGGTAAGATTTAAATAAAGGCATGATATTCTAAATAGATAATACAGTTATAGAAATTTGTTAAATACGAAAGTGAATTGAAAAAGAAAACTCATTAAGCTGTGTGTTTTAAGGCTATATTGGTTGGGGCTTTCTCCCTGTGCCTAGCTAACTTGCCCTCAGCTTCCAGGAAGGTGGTAATCATGGCATAAGTCTTTATCCAGACAACATAACCTGGAGTGACACCAGTTGGGTGGCTATGTTGGAAAACCCTGAGAGCTTTCCATTAGAGGGGTCTTTCAGGAGCACATCCTTTGAATATTTAATGTGTACTTGGGATGCAAGTCAGGTTTGCAGCATTGTCCTCTTGAAATCTTCTTTGAAGTCCAGGTTTTGATCGCTCATCTTCAAACTAATTTCTTCCCATTCTAACTTCAAGAATTACCCTCACTATTCCTCTTAACAGAAATAAGAAATCCTTCACTTCCCTGAAGATGTCTTTTGGTTTGATTAGGTGTTATCACTTCTTCTTGGCTGAGTAGCAAATATCTCCTTGCATCTGCAAGGAGTAAACTTTCCATTTTTTCTTCTCAGTGGTGATTCATTGGCATATTTCAATGTGATATTTTTGTCTTTCATGGGGCCTTGTATTTGCTCAGCCACATAACTGAACTACCTTTTGGAATTAGGTGAGACGAAAATTTTTTGTTCATTTTCATGCAAATAATTAATTCAGGGGGCACTGTCCCCAGTGGCATCTATTTATATAGACAGATGGAATAATAACATTTTTTTTAAAGCCTATATAGAATAATAGAATTAGGAGCAAGAAATTTCAGTGTGGAAGCTTTCATCATCACTTACTTTCTTGGGGTATGAATATACTGAGCTTCGGTGTACTTCAGTTTCTTCCATATATCTTCTCCAGAATCCTTTCTGCTGTCAAGACTATGGAAGAGTTCACTCTGATTTGGTAAGCAGTTTATGTGGATGTTGCTGTCGTTATTATACTCTTGTTCATAAAATATTAAGGAAAGACAGGTATGATACCAAGTCTATGTAACCACCTAAATCTATTACCTTCCTCTTCTTTTTCCCCCTGCTAGCTATTTAGTACATGGCATGTCTGATAATACTTGTTGCTACAGAAGCTGCAGCTCTGGAATCCAGACCTGAGCTGAACTACTCAAAGTACTGCAGAAAAAAAAAAAAAAAGAATGACAATATGCAACTGGCTAACACACATTCCTAAGCACCAGAGATTTTCAGCTGCATTTGTTTACCATTATTTTATGCTTTCCAGGCATTCAGGTTCCTAGAATGAGTCTAAGCAGTAGCCATTGTTGGAAGCTCAGGGTAGTATTTCTATCTCCCTCTCTCTCTCTCTCTCCATCAATTATTTACAGTGCTCATATTTTAACTAATATTTACCAGAAGCTTTACATGCAGCCAAAAGCTATAAAGCAGCATTTTCTACTTGGTACCGTGTACTGTAGTCCTTTTCACACTTGGGAAAAGCCTTGAGAATCTGACCCTAGAAGCACTAGGCAATTTGGTGAATACTGATTACTTTTACTGAAAATCAGTGCTCATAGAATTTAACTTCTATTTCAAAGTGCTGACACTGTCTTCATTCCTTAGAGTTTGGCTATGAAGACATATTTTCTATCTGAAAGTGCTTAGAATACTTTCCAGTTAAGCAATGACAATTTTCAAATTCTGTGGTTATCAGTTTTGTAGTGTGAAGGCTTAATCATAAGGGCATTGAAAAAGTAAGTAGAGCACATTTGCTTTGTATTTGGTAAATACAAGAAATGTGGCAATGAGTTTGAGGAGAAGTGTTGGGGTTTTTGATTTTCTTTCTAGAAAGGGAAGGTGTGAGGGTGCCAGGCTGTAGCCGTCCATTTAGCAAGACACACTCTTCAAAGTGGAAGTTCACTACCAGCAGTCTTACATGCATGTTTACTATATAAACATGTGGATATTTTCAGCTCATTACATGACCACTTCAAAAAGGACAAACCACAGCGTATGAAAACATGCTGCTCGCCCCACCACAGGCTGTATTCTGGTCTACCTTGAGGATCCATACAATTTCCTGTTCATGTATTTCCACATCAGGCTGGGATTCTTCAGTGGAATATACATGAGATAAAGCCTTTTTATCAGTTACTTCAGTTTCTCACTGCATGCATGGGATTAACATCTGGCATTGGTTTGGGATGCACAGATATCCAGGACTGAAAAGAGAGTACTGACAAAAGGAGAAACTCTACGACGCATTATGAGCACAGGCTTCTCTGCTTTCCCCTGCCGCAAAATTTCATCTCCAGCTTTGGACCATGCTGTGATTGCCCCCTTGCCCTCACAGCGGCAAAGCTGTGGTTAGAATCAGTATCTTCTCTTGCAGCTCTGCAAGTGTCTCCCACAGCAGCATCACCCTTTACTGGGTAAATACAGCTCCTTTTCATTTGTCCCTGTTTCCCTTAGGGACAAACAAACAAAAGGAAGTACTTTTTCTCATGATGCATAATAAAATTATGGAACTCATTGTCACAGGATGTTGTGGAGACCAAAAATATAAATGTTTTTTAAAAGGTATTAGATAAATGCATGAGAGTTGGGTCCAGCATAGACTATAAAGTAGAATTGTCTGCATATAAACTTACCTCAGGAAGCTCCTAAGCTCTGGGTGTCTTGGAGAATATACTGTCCTGGAGAACTTACACATGCTTTATTCTTATAGGGCTTCTACTAGTGACGATTGTCAGAAATAGGATCCTGAAAAAGATAAACCTTTGACATAAATCACTACAGGCAGTTGAAGTCTTTCTGGTTTTGTCTTTTTTAACTTCTTAAATAAACACTCTAGTTATTGCCAGTGCGAAAGTATATTTTCTTGTTTATCTTCTCCTGGAATACACTAACTTATTTCCTAAGGTAATGAAGCAATAGAAAATATTTCTAAAATATAAATTTGTTTCATAAAATTATCCGCCGATTTCCACAGTGGATTTTTTTACTCTAACAGATGATGGAAGCCATGTTTCTGAACCAGTCTCTAATCCTATGCAACAAGAATAGAACTTGCAATACAATAGTTTAACCAGAAGAAATGCTTCCTTACTTCTTAGGAATTATCAATAATTTTTAAAAATTGCTATATATTGAACTGGTTTCTAGTTAGTCAGCTGCATTCCAGCAAAAATCTGCAGGAACTGATCTGGGATCTGTCTACACAGACTGCCCAGGGCAGATTGTCCTGAGTGCAATTGGCTACAGACTTATGAATATTGACGTTGTTAAAGGTCCAGAACTTTATCTGGTGCAAATCACCTCCGCCATATCCAGCTGAGTCAGACAGCTGAGGATAAGATATGAATTTTGAAAGACAACATGACAAGTGTTGTTTAGAATAATAAAGATTTGCACAGAAACTTCATGTGAAGAAACTTAGGTTGAACACTGAAATATTTTAAGTTTCTTCTTCGTTAGTTGCTTACTTCTAAAGGTCATATTTTTCACCCTGAAATGAACCCCCTTTATACTTGGAAATTCTTGATAACTTAACTGGTTGTGAAGTATCATAGAATAGTAAAATCATAGAATCATAGAATCCTTAAGGTTGGAAAAGATCTCTAAGATCCAGTCCAACAGTTAACCCAGCAAGACCATGCCTGCTAAACCATGTCCTGAAGTACCATGTCTACACATTTTTTGAACACCTCCAGGGATGGGGACTCCACCACTTCCCTGGGCAGCCTGTGCCAAAGTCTGACCGCTCTTTCAGGAAAGAATTTTTTCCTAATATCTGATCTAAATCTCCACTGATGCAACTTGAGGCAATTGCCTCTTGTCCTATCACTAGTTACCTGGGAGAAGAGACCGACACCTGCCTTACTACAACCACCTTTCAGGTAGTTGTAGAGAGCAATAAGGTCTCCCCTCGGCCTTCTCTTCTCCACATTAAACAATCCCAGTTTCCTCAGCCGCTCCTCATAAGACTTATTCTCCAGACCCTTCACCAGCTTTGTTGCTCTTCTCTGGACATGATCCAGCACCTCAGTGTCCTTCTGGTAATAAGGGGCCCAAAACTGAACACAGCATTCGACGTGCGGCCTCACCAGTGCCGAGTACAGAGGCACAATCACCTCCCTACTGCTGCTGGCCACACTATTCCTGATACAAGCCAGGATGCTCTTGGCCTTCTTGGCCTCCTGGGTACACTGCTGGCTCATGTTCAGCTGGCTGTCAACCAGCACCCCAAGGTCCTTTTCTGCCAGGCAGCTGTCCAGCCACTCTTCCCCAAGCCTGTAGCATAGCGTGGGGTTGTTGTGACCCAAGTGCAGGACCCAGCACTTGGCCTTGTTGAACGTCATACAATTGACCTTGGCACCATAGATGCAGCCAGTCCAAGTAAGCTGGGACAAAGTCACACAAATCCAAATTATGTTAACGGAAGCAGAATCAGGCCTGTAATTTCATTCTTCTGCTGTATTTGAATCTTTGACTTCTTCCCACCATTCCCCCAGATTTAAGGACCATACATTTGCCTCTTTCCATACAGGTATATGGTTCCCACTAACATCAGTAAACGTTGTGTATGTGACTTATGGATGCTAATAATGTAACTTCAAGTGGCAGTAATGGTATTTACACTGTAGAGCAGCAAGCACAGACACGATAATTGTTCTTTTGTTAAGTCTTTAATTCAGATAGAAAGCACCTAATCCAAATCACCCTCGGGAGGCACATACAGTAAAGACTACATACTCTGTGACTATGAATTTTGATAAAAGCTTCTCAACTTTAATTCATTCATCCATTAAATACAATCTCAGTTTCAATTTCACAGCATCAAAGTAAGATAGTTTTGAAGGAAATAAGTTGTATTTTTGCTGAGACAGGGACAGGAGACTCCTATGTAAAAAGAGATAATGAGGTGCTGAAAGATGGTGCTAAACGCTTTTGCTTAAACTTGTATACATAGAATACATAAATAGTCAGATAGCCACAGAGAAAAGGAAAGCTTTAAACAGAATATGAGAAGGAGAGAAAAGAAAGTACTTGTAGCAGGAAAAGGAATTCTATTCTGTAAATAACAGAATGCAAACTATGTAGGATTATTTTCATCAGAGAGATTGCAAAGTAGTACTGGAGTCAATGAGGTTGGACATATTTTTTGTGCAAATTTCCACAACTGTACTAATTCTGCTAATTCAGTCCTCATAACTTGTTAACAAAATGTCTTGGCAGCCAACAGTGGAGCAGAAACAACCTCCACATCAGCTTATCAATGCCTTCCCCCTCTTTCAAATAAACAGTTGTTGAAAATATCTTGGATGTTATGTGTTGAACCACTCTGTCTCAACACAAAGTCTGACAATGTCACATTCATTGAAGAGCTTGAATTGTTCTAGGATTTGCTGCAGATAAAAATCACCAAGTGATAAGTAAGTACATCTGCACTCACAGCCTGAGGGTGGGGTTGTAAATGTTCCTAAATCCCCTGAAAGGCTAAATACCAGTTAAGTACAATTTAAAATGTTAAGTACCTGCACTGTGTAGCATCTCTTATCTTTTAAAACTTCTGAGGAACCTGAAATTTTGGTAAGGGAAGACAGAAATTTACTGTATTTGGGGTCCTGTCTGCATAAAGGAAATGTACTGAGTGAACAAGTTAATAAAATGAATGCTATAAATTCCACAAAGAAAAACAGAATGAGAAGCCAGATAAAATTTATACATCAAATATGCTGACAGTAAAGACTAGGGTAAAGAATGACACATTTCCATTTTCTGAGTTATTCTTGCAGCAATTCAGCTGTTGTCAGATTGAGAGACCTGATTTGATCATGCCAGCCTTGAATTTTCAACATTTTTTTCCTGCAGTCTAACAAATACTGTGCCAGTGGTTTTGTTCGTTGTTTTTTCCAGTTGTGCTTGTGCTAAAAAAGACCAATGTGTTCTGATAACTGAAAGAAGTTGATAGGTCTGGGAGTATCTTCACTGGAAGGAAAGATGAGAGAAGAAATGTCTAGCCCTGCTTTATATTGTGAAGGGGAGGGGAAAGGAACAAGAGAATGAGAAGAGGAAGGGGAAGGGGAATGGAGAAAATGACAGAGAGGGGAAAGGGGAATGAAAATTTCCACAGTTGCTTTAATGACAAGTGATTATCTGATATCTATAAGTAACCTCATCTATGAAAACTATGTATTTGTTAGGAGGTGGTGATACATTTATGGACTTTTTTTAAATCTGTAGCTCCCCAACTTATTAACTATTTTTATTAATTTTATTAATTAATTGACAGCAAATTCACAGAGCTCATTGATGCTATATATCACTTGAGGATGTGGTCTTCTATCACCAAATCGTAACAGACATGATTTAAAGACCTGCTTAGATGAGCATATTCAGCAGCAATCATGCTGTCATTGATGAAGGTGAAGGCTTTAGTTGCATTCTTGGAATACGATAGTTTGGTATTTTTATTTCCCATGTTCCTTGTCTGAATCAAAGGAAACAAAAGCCCTCTTACACAATGGCCAGCAAACATTTGAAAAAACTAAATGGATTCTCTGAAACATAATGAAATCTTTTACATGTGAAATCTAGCCTCTGTTGTAAGTTTTGTTTCCACAGTCATAAACCATGTAGATAATCACAAGCTGATAATACCACTTTCAAGCGGACACGACATCAGAAATCATATTATTTAGAAAAAAAGAAAGTGAGAAGCTCTATTTCATTTAAGTGATGACTGATAAAAAGCAGTTAATTTGAAACCTTTTTGTATTGGCTGTGTCTTGCTGTCCTATTCAATGCCTCTTTTGTATAGAAAAAGTGTTTTCTTAAAATAAGGTGCTGGATTTCTTCTAGTGCTGAACATGTCCATAACTAAATATCGAGTGGCTTTGGTGAGCATTTTTGGTCTCAGGTTGTTGCGTGCAGACATCTGCATAATGGGCAGACAGTTTCAAAGAAATCCTATCAGGTCCAAGCCCTGTTAAATTCTTAAATTTTGTGAGGATAACTAACTCTGTCTCTAAACAGAAAAATCACAGGCTTGATACTCAGTTCTTGTGTGTAGCTGTCTATTCTGATTTCTTTGGAAGTCGGGCTTGCCAGAGATGAATGCTGTGCAACTGTTGCTATGTGGGGTGTGAGAACTCCTGGAATCACAAGATTTCAAGCCAAGAGTTTATTTATGTAGAAAATTTGTGGAGCAATTTACTGAACATCTTCCCACTTTGAACTGTGACCATATAAGAAATCTGTGGGAATTACACAGAATCACAGAATGTTAGGGGTTGGAAGGGACCTCTGTGGGTCATCTAGTCCAACCCCTCTGCCAAAGCGGGGTCACCTACAGCAGGCTGCGTAGGGCCTTGTCCAGGCAGGTCTTGAATATCTCCAGAGAAGGAGACTTCACAACCTCCCTGAGCAGCCTGTTCCAGGGCTCCGTCACCCTCAGAGGGAAGAAGTTCTTCCTCATGTTCAGATGGAACTTCCTATGCTCCAGTTTGTGCCCACTGCCCCTTGTCCTGTCTCTGCGATCACTGAAAAGAGTCTGGCCCCATCCTCTTGGCAACCACCCTGAGGATATTTATAGGCATTTCTAAGGTCCCCTCTCAGCCTTCTCTTCTCCATGCTAAACAAGCCCAGCTCCCTCAGCCTTTCCTCATAGGAGAGATGCTCCAGTCCCGTCATCATCCTCATAGCCCTCCGCTGGACTCTCTCCAGCAGTTCTTCATCTTTCTTGAACTGGGGAGCCCAGAACTGGGCAGAGTACTCCAGATGGGACCTCTCTAGGGCAGAGTAGAGGGGAAGGAGAACCTCCCTCGACCTGCTGGCCACACTCTTCTTAATGCACCCCAGGATCCCCTTGGCCTTCTTGGCAGCCAGGGCACACTGCTGGCTCATGGTCAACTTGTCGTCCACCAGGACACCCAGGCACAGAAACACAGTATAGCCCTAAGCCACAGATTTAGAAAAATCTGATGACTACAGTGGAATTTTGGTGGTATGGAGGTGTTTGAATTTACGTATTTTACAAATCTGTGATGGATTTGGCATGGGATCACCCAGCCTGAGAATGCTCAGGCCAGTAGATTTTCACAATTAAGTTCAAAAACTGTCTTCAGAGACTGTCTAATGCGTACCTGAAATCTTAAACTCACTATGAAGTACAGTGGCATCCTTTCTACAATTTAACTGCGTAATTCCTGGGAGAAGAAGATAAATTGTATATTTATTCAATGATTCTTGCAAAATTCATAAACAGTGAAAAGACAGAAGTCCTTAGGACACCTGACATCTGTATCACTGGGCTGCCACTTCACAATCCTACTAAAGCACTTTTTTTTTAGCATTATGAACCTTGTGCTCTTCATAGCATAATGGTCCCGCTTCAGTAGGGTGGATAGAGAACGTTTGACCCATCCCAGTCTATATTTCTATGGAGTAAACTCTTGCCTGGAAGAGCATTTGTAGGCCTGTACCCCCTCAGACTGAGGAGAGAATAGAAGTCCTGTTTTCTACTTGCTCATGTGATGGTGTTTTAAAGAAAATCAAAACCAGATAATTCAGTTTGTTGTACCTAAGTAACTGACAGGTTATCCAAGAGGAAATATCTACCAGAATATCGTCTCCCCAATCCCAATGAGACACACCTGCAAGATGGTTCAAGTGAACTTCTGCTCATTGTGTTTGCGACTACAAATCACATTCTTAAGAGCTTAATGACCTGCTTTCAACATACAAAGAACTTAGGTATTTATCTTTGCTCCAAAGCTCTCCATATAGATCTAAACTTTAGCTCTTCTGAGATTCTTGTCCTAAAAGATTATTCTTAAAAGTGTTCCTATGCTTTTTCATTTATATAAGAGATACAATCTTGAGGCATACTGAATAGCTTTTATAGTGTAGATGAGTATCTCTTATGAACAAGAGAGTGAACCTTCTCTAACTTGACAAATACAAATGGTAGAAAGGGAAAGTGCATGTTCCGTAGTCAACATTATGCATACAGTTTAGTTTGGCACTGTTAAATCTGTGTGCATTTGGCAACATTCAGCTGAACAGTAATACTTTTTTGGTTTTAGGTTGGCTACTTTAGTAGTAGTTTAGGATTTCAACAATCATCTCTAAAAGCATTAATCATATAACTGCTCCTGCCATGGCCTGTTCGGATATATTAGTGAAGTGACAGTATTAATGATAAATTGTTCTAGCACCCAGGATAAAGGAAACACTAAAACACAATTGGTAAGCTGTTCCTTCATTTCACAAACCTAAAGGAATATATTTATAAAAGTGTGGGCTAATCCTGACAAACTTATCAGAGTGACTCACAGTCTTTCCTTGTTGAGAAAAGCAAACAAAGAGAACAAATTTCTACCCTTCATAAATACATAAAAACAGAGTTTAGACCCCCTCCTCTGTGCCCTCCAAGGCACTAAGGTATATAACGAAGCAGCTATGAGACATCTTAAAATCACAAATTCCTTAAAGTTAGTAATATTTTTCTGTTTTCCCAGAGTATAAAAGTGAAGAGATGAGTTATGCCAAATAACACAAAATGTAATTATTTTTAGCTTTGATTCCACAGGAGATTTACAGACAGATTAGTGGTCACCAAAGAAGTACTTGCATCTGTTGTTTATGTTATGACATCTAGGATCAAAATAAGGCTTTAAACATTAACTTTCTGTTTTCCAAGTGAATAATGAAACTAGAAAAAAGCTGAAGATGTGAGAAGGGAAAAGCTAAGGAGTATGAAACACACTGAGGACAATTTTGAAATGCAGGGAGCATGTAGGATAGAGCCTAGGGGTTGGGCTAGATGACCCACAGAGGTCCCTTCCAACCCCGAACAGTCTGTGATTCTGTGATTCTGTGAAACTTCTGAATGCTTTGCTCCTCATCCCTCACACTATGTACATATGTGTGTGTGCTTGTGAATCATCTTAGCAATCATGGAAACACTCCATTTTTAAAATGAGGCCCGTGCTGGCCTCAGGCTTTGCTGAACATCCAGCCCTTTTGCGTACCATGTCCAGTGTGCTTAATTGTGTTTACCCATGGGGATACAACAATTCTGTGGCTGAAGCTAACAAATCAGTACTGAGCTGCAGTGGCAGAAACAAGTCCAGTAAAAACCCAGCAGTGGAAACTCAGCCAAAACAAGACTTCTTTGTAAAGAGATGCTAAGATTTTTCAAGCAAATATAAATCTTTCAGAATCTGGTTTTAAGTAAGTTGAAGGTCTCTGAAGAGCTGGTTGATGTGGACTGCTACAGTCAAAAAAGATCTATGAACTACCTTGCAAAATTGGAGATCACCAATAGGAAAAAAAATACCACAACAACAAACAACCTGCTTGAGCCATTGTCTTTAACAAGATCATGATTAGCATTTTATGCAGTTGACTAAGAAGGAAGAAGAAGAAAGACGCTTATGATTTAACTGCATGACTCAGAAAATTATTAATGGTCTGCAGATCCCATCACAAACAGCTCACTTGTAAAATACAGCTCAGGCCAACAACGGTCAACATCATTTTCATTTACAAGATTTCAGGGGGCTTTAATGAAACAATTTTCTGGCTTTGGTTCAGTTCATATGCCTTGATCTTGTGCTGAGATCTCCATGGGAGGAGACTGTATAATAACAGATGCTCGCAATTTCAGCCATGTACAAATGTACCAGTACACCCGTATACGCACTTGAGAATATTGGTCCACACACGCATGCAAAGGTTGCGACTGAGAAGTTCTGCCTCTTTTTCAAAGAACAGCCATCATAAATTATAACAATTAGTGTCTTTGTCTGCAAGTTGACTGGATATGGCAAGTGCTGGGCTTACATGCAGACTGACATTGTCATCTTGGCTTTATTTATGGCCTTTCTTGGGCACAGTTAAGTAGGTAGAAATTGAACAGAGAAAAAATGTCTTTAACTACAAAAAATAAATAAAATGACCAGAAAGACCTTCTTTCTCTCATCATTCATTTACATATCACTGTTGGTATTACTTGGAAAGAGTATGAGTAAGGTAAAAAAGGGCTAAATACGAGGTTTACTTCAAGTTGGCATTATCTTGTAAAAATATTTCAAGTTACTCTGTGGATTTAAATTCTTACAGAATGTTCTGTTCCCTTAACTGAACATCACATTCGATTTCTGTGGGTGAAAATATTTGGATAATTTATTTATGTTGGAAAAATATATGAATTTAAATTTAATGTAATGAGCTAACTTGTCCTTTAAAGATAACAAAGTTTCACTAAATTTGAGAAGCAAATGCAGTTTTAAACAAAATTAAAGGGACAGTTGAAATAACAAATTTAATCTGATTTTGGAAATTAACGTAAATATACTCAAGTGTAGCTGTCACGTTTTTTCAGCAATTCTGATGTTCTGTTACGTGGTCTTTTCTTTTTATTTGAGATAAACTATTTCTGTCAGAAACACTCACCTGCATTATGAATTCCAATGTATTCTTTCACACAATTTTCTGCGCAGAAACCATAGAGTTTTATATTTGAATGACACGTAGCTGTTTAAAATCAGTTCAAATCATACAAGTAAAAGACAATAAATCACTGTCTTTTTATGTTTATATCTTAATTTACCTAAAATTAATCTGAAAGATTATTTACAGCAATTAAAAGTCACGCTATTTATTATTAAGCAATCATTTTACTGGTGCACAGAAGGGTAGCTATTCACAGTATCCTAGGATGTACAGATTGAATAAAACTATTTGATCATCTACTTCCTTCCTTGACAATTCAGGTTTATTTCCTAAAGTATACCCCTCCTACCACTAAGACCACTGGAGTCAACTATATCCTGTTTTTTTAATTTTTAACATTCATCTCACTCTTCTAATTAAAAGCTTAGAGTTCATGCAAGGCTAGAATAGGCTTTAAGTATAAAAGAAATAAAATGAAATACCAATCTGATTAACATTTCAGAACTCAGAAAGCCAGTTTATATTAAAAAGCCTTCTTACCACTCTGGCTTTGCGAACCATGTGTTAAAATATGGGGATTATGAAGATCCATTGCAGTGAAGGATTCAAGTATTCTTCTTTGTGCTGGTTCAGCTGATCTACAGTGCAGTCTGTGCCAAGACCCTCCACCTTTCTTCGACATAGCAATGAAACATCCACTACTGAGCTGTTCTTCACATATGTGACTGGTCATTTCATTCTATTAAATGTCACTAATTTTTGGTCTGAAGCATCTTGGTAATAAGAGGGCAAATTGGGCTGGCATCATATTTGAATCATATGTAGCAGAGTTCCATTCATGTTTATGAGGATATTTGTTTACTAAGAAACAAATGGTAGGAAACCTTTTTACTGTCAACACTTATGTGACATGTAATTGCAGCTTTGTGATTTTGGTAGTCCACACAGAGATTACCTTCAGAAAGCCACTGTTTACCTTACATTTATGAAACAAAATTAAGGCTGCCACATGAAGGAAAATTATTGGGATAGCCCGTGTTTTAGTTTTTTGATTCCCAGGTGTATCAGAGATTTCTTGTCACACAAGCTAGGAGCCTTGTGGAAAGTTCATTGAAGCCAGGAAGCCATAAGTTCAAATGTCACTTGTTTTTCAGTTTCTTCTTGTATTTCAATGTGTTTTATAGTCGTCACTATTAAACAGGGACTCACACTCCTAATTTTAGCAGCAGATAAGTTATCCATGTCAGCTTCCTTTTTACTTGATAAATTCACTGACTATTCCGTTGAACACAATCTTTTCTGGCAGGATGGGAACAGAAGTTATTTCTCACACTTTATAGAACCTACTGTGACATACAGGAGTACACTGTCACCACCAGGAAAGTGGAGAATAGACTAAACCTTCATACTGAGCTGTCCCAAGAGTAATCTGCTCCAACCACAAGTGATCCAGAGTCTGTATCCCTTCTGCCTAACAGAAATAGAACCAGGACTACTAATGCATTGCACTCAAGTAGGGCTGGGTGAATCCCTGATCTGCACTGAGTTTCTGGGAGCAGGACAGGGGGAAAGAGCTAGACTACTCTACATTTTTGCAATGTCCAAAAAGAGATCTGTAAGGAATTTTGGTATTACTGCTAGAGCAATTTATTTCTGCTTCTTGCAAAAACCTGCTTTCACTCATGAAAGCAGACTGGTTTGTCTGTATGTCGGTGAAAAGCTATGCAACCATCCCAGACACAAGGAAATCTTGCAGTAATCCAGACTAATACAGATATTTATAAGAGCATGAACCAAAGGATGGAGAATCATGTTTTCTAAACACACAGCTGTCAGTTTGGATAAGGACCTTCAACTAGCGCACACTTTTGTAGTAGGTTTGAGACTTGTTTTCTAGTTTTGTTTAGCAAGTAGAATAAGTCCTACCTGGAAAAGTAGTTCAGATCAGCCAAGTTATTGCAGTGTTCCATCTGAGTTTCTAGTCCTACATGGCACAGGCTTGTGGATGATGAGGAAGACGATGCTTTCATGACATGACCTTTTCTTGTGCGGCAACAGTGGACTGCAGGTCTGCTTGGAATTGCCCCTCCTTTGGTGTGCCGTGAAAGCAGAGTTTTTACTGCTGCCCAGCTGTGAAATATCTGCTCCTGCAACTGCAGAGAGACAAAAAGATAAGCTTCAAACAAACTCCCAACACCCCGACCTTTCAGGAAGTTCAGTTCTCGACTGGAACTCTGATGCTTTTGCTCATTTTACATAATCCCTCCTGTATACTTCCTTTTAAAGAAAACACCTTTGTGATGACCCTGCAGTCCACTTGCAAAGAAAGGAATGAAGACCTTTTTTCATGCTTCTTTGTCATTACACTGACAAAATGAACAGTGCCACTACTTCCACTGCTATCACACATAAATCCATTAAACATCCTACATATTGTGCAGAAATTTACATCCCCCCTTCCCTTTTCCTGCTGAGAATCTGTGGTAGTATGGTAATTTACTTCATGTGGAACAGAAGCACTTGTGTTTTAGCTTTCTTTTCATGTCTAGAAACTAGCAGCTTAGTCCAAATATAATAAAGGTTAATAACCCTTATGTGCACACTTGCACTAATGTTAACAGCATACTTTTCACAAGAAAATAATCTTTGATAGCATGTTAATAAGTCTACAGTAAGATGACAAACCCCAATGTTTGGTTTCAGAGCAGATTAGAATTGCAGACAGCTAATTAATAATAAAATAATAGCATTCCTGTTGGCTTTGGGAAGATGTTTTTACCTGTTCTGGAGCCGAAAGTCAAGAAGAACAGTGAAGTCCCAGGGGTGAAATCCTGGCCAAATTGGCGTTAACTGAAAAACCTCCATGGACTTCAATACATCAGAATTCCAGACTTTATCTAATCTTCCTGTGTCATCCCTGTAGGGGATCATATGGATTTTTTTCCACAGATAAATCCATATGTATCCTAACCCTACGTCATCTGACCTCATGAAATTGAAACCACAGCATTACCTGAATGGAAAGAATTGGATCCAGATGAGACAGGGATGTCTCAGTGGGGAATCAGGGGTTTCCTGGCCTGTTACCCCACAGGTCTCCTGTGTGGCTCTGTTGGCTCTAGTACCCTGGTCTCCCCCTGACCTGATCAGACATGGCATAGAGCTGACTCTGTTACCATCAGGATCAATACCAGGGATGGAAAGCCCGTGCCCTGAAAAAGAGAACACCTATTCCAGAACATTTATTCCTGATCTTTGCATGGCTTATATGTAGATTTTCTGTGCTCTGGGCACAGAGGTTTGCAGGTGGAAGTGGGGTTCAGATGTGCTTTGCAGTAACCGATACAGTTTCCTCAGATCCTCCGGGAGCAACAGATATGAGTATGATTAGAGCCACAGTCACAGCATTCTTTTAGTGCCTGACAAGATTTTTCATCTGTTTTTAGTACTGAAGAAATTGCCATGCTGTAATGTTCTGACTACAGGGCATGAATGTTATTGCCAGCTAATGGGCAGCATGTATAACTATTAACATGATTGCGACCTACATCTCAGCGAAACAGCTGCCAAACTTTCCTAAGGATTCATGAACATTCTGTTCTCTACTACTGTCGTATAAAGTGTGGTAGATATGAGCATTATTGATGTCAATTCTTCTTTCGATCGAATAGCTCTAGTCATGAGAAATATTAATTTCTATATGTTCAGCACATGCGGTTAAATTAATGACCTGAAATGCTGCAACTACAAAGTCAGTACAACAGATATTTTTCATTACCCCTGAGGGAGAAGAACCATACCACATGGCTATCATTATGAAAATGAGATTGAACTAAAAGCCTGAATCTGAATACTTGAAAGTTTAGGAATATCTGTATTTGATTTTGAGCCCTGGTCATCTCCGATTCTGAAGAGTTGTAGCATGTTTTAAAGGCCTGGGATATTTTCCTTTTATTTAACAGTCCTGTTATTCTGGTATGTTGGTTTATTCAATGGATCTTTGATTACATTGTAAATGCTTCTGAGTTATTACAAAACTACCCTTCTGAATGCAGTTTTACTTGGCAAGAAAACATTAGTCTGATTGTTGTACATGACCTACTTGGGATTTATTGTAAAATTGAAAGTATTGTAGAAGGAAGATAAAGAAAGCAAACCCAATGACAAATGCTAAGAATTTGTACAAGATCTGAGCGAAGGACAGACTTGAAATAACTGGTGTGCCTCATCTTTGACTCATTGCTCTGTCCTTTCACCATATTAATCATGCCAAAAGGACTGTCACTTATTTGTGATATTTGTGAACTGTGAAGCTCCGTCAGGGCAAGGGCCAGTACATGTTCCTGGATTACAAATTGGAAATGACTGTGATCGTTATCCCTTCAAGCACAGGGACACTGTGGAAATTTGCAAACAAAAGTAGCAACTTAATCAGTGACAGAGCGAGTCTGACAGCCACCCAGCCGCCTCGCTGGGAATGCTGGAGCAGACACTGGTGCCACTACACCTGGGAGCTTAGTTCACTGATCACTGGGAAGATATGCATATTTAGATTGTCCAAAGGATACAAGCAAACAGTTTAGTACTATTCAAAAAATAATTAAAACCATTCCACTTCACTTTGAGTAAAATTCATTGAATCTGTATTGAGCATATATATATATATATATACACTTCTAGTAGGATTCTTTGAATCTGTATTGAGCATGCATATATATATATATATAAAACTTAAATAATTTGTGTCTAGTTGTTCTTATCTTGGTTATTAAGCATAACATTTGCGAATACATGTCTGGTGGCTTCTGTTTTCCCTTACAAAACCAGACATATTTTCAAATTGATGCATACAAACTGCACATCTCTTTGTCTAACAATCTATTTTTAATATATGCCCCTCTTCCTCTGTCTGTCATTTGCTACATCTGTTGTTCTGCATGTGTGTGTATGTACTTACGTAATCATTGTTCATCTATGAATTTATTGGTCCTATCTTTATTAACAGCAGCAATAGGAACAGTGCATCAGCCAGAGAAAGAGAAACTACTGACAGTGAACAAGCAGATATGAAATTGAAGGCTAAAAGCTTCCCCACTTTAGCTCATGATTTCAAGACTTACAAAGGAATGTCTCGCAATAACATTGACTTACAGGAAGAGCTATGATTATGATAAACTGAAGTAGGAGGGAATATTCCTAGCAGGTCTTGGGAAAAAAAACAGGGGAAAAATGCTTCTCCTATAGCAAGGCTTTAGGAGGGAGACTCTTCCATCGTTTCTTTTCATTTGCCTTGTCTTTGAAGTGATTTAAGTGCAGGACTATCTCCAAAAGGTTTAAATTTTCAGGTTTTCCCTAAACTGAGACGTTTGGACCAGTTTTTATTCTACAGGATTAGAGAAAAAGAAGAGATTTTCAACCCAAAGTTCTTGTTGCTACTACTGAGTTTGTGCTCAGTGCTAGGTACAGAACAGCCTGATTCTACTCCTCATCATTGCAACTCCAGCACGGTTATTCCTTTAGCAGCTAATAGAAACGATGATATTTACTCCCAGGATATGAGCTCTCTAGAGAAACTTGCAGTTTTACATTTCTCACTCAGAGGCTGTAGCATTCAAGAAGTAAAATGGGGCAAGGAATTGATCCCCATAATCATCTCCTGAAGCTCTCTCCAACAGCTGGGAATGAAGGAGCACACATTTACTTAAAGGAAACCTGTTATTGCTCCCTTTCAAAATCCCCAGAGGATTTTAATGAAAAGAGGGAGCAGAACAGTCTTTGTACGCTTTGGCTGCTCTCATATTTCCTATTAAAAAAAAGTCTTATCTTTCTATACAATTATTAAAGCCATAAAAAGATATATATCTTGAACTATGCCATTTCAGATAAACCAAGGCACTCTTGTCTTACTAAGTTTCATAGTCTTTTCTGCAAGCTAATTTGAGTACCTGATCTTTCATTATATGATTTAGTGAACTTCAGATCTTTCCACTGCTGCTTCTAAAACAGGGTTTTTATAATCTATTTAGTGGGATTAACTCATCTTTATTTTATACATATGCATACATGTATGTGCAGATGTAAATATATGTACATGTATACTGAACAAGTGAAAGTTTCAATCTGAGATTTTTAAGCTTGTTTCTCATTTTAATAATTATTGGAAGTGAGTATTTGGCAACAATTTTATCTATGTATTTAATTCACTGTTTGACATGTATTCAAGCAATCAGTTCCATCAGCACAAGAAGAAACCAAATTTTCTGGGGCTGCACAAATTTTGGCAGGACCACCTCCCTGGTATGCAGAGTTACACATTCATTATAATGCTGAGAATTATAGGTATGTCTGGAGGCACTTAGAGATTAATGGGTATAGATAGAATTTCAAGAATGGAAAGAAAAGGTGTTAGGCTTTGTACTAGTAGTTAACTTTTTTATAGCACTGTGGGAAACTGAAGTTCTTAGTTTACTCCTACAGATATTTCTGGAAATTTCATTTATTTGTACCTTAAAATTATAAAGTGATTCCAGCAGAGATGTAGCAATATCATTTTTTAATGTCTGTAGTAAAACTAAGGTAAACATTTTCACGTATCCAGAATATCCATCATTAAGCCACTCATGCCCAGATTATTGTAATAAAAGTTAAGAACCATAAATTTAGCCATACTTTATAGGACACAAATGAATATTGCTGTCTACCTACATTTATAACCCATCATTTAAGGGAGTTATTGTGTATACACTCTTGTAAATCTATACACTTAAATACTGTACGTGAGAATATATAAACTCTTGTCTAGATATTAATTGCTGATAGTCTGAAGTAGTTCAGCAGATTTTAGGCCTCTACCTCCCAGAGTTCTGCGGGGGAATGCATTTTACAGCACGTTGGGGCTTTGTTCTTTGTTGTATTACGTATCAATGGACAAGAACAGCAGCCTTCTATATAAACTAGAATCACGGTGTTGAAGCCAAATGCTGAACACAAGACCTGAAGCAAAATAAAATATTATTTGCCATTATTAGGCAAGTGAAAGGAAGAGAAAAGAACTCTTGATTAAAATATAAAATAAGTAATTAAAAGGGCTCTTGATTAAAATATTCTCATTCTGTGTAGTGTAGACAGCATTCTTAAACATTTTGCACAAAATAACACATGCTGAAGTGAGGGATCTCATCTGCTTACAAACAACTTGGCTGATCAGATGCTCTAACTTGTGAAAGGCTTCACTGAGAGTCAGAAGTTGGAAGCAGCACGTTCTGCCATCAAGCAGACCACAGACCATGCTGTCACTGCAGTTACGTTCTGCTTCCATTTTTCCCTGTGTTAAGAGGTAAAGTTAGGTGCATGAACACTAACCGTAGCCACAAGGATCACTGGCCCTGAATTTCACCTGTATTTGGACAAGGCAAAAACCCTACCATGGTTCCGTCCTTACCAGGAGCCTGTGAAACGTCGTAGGCATGACAGACAGGAAGTACACAATAAGATTTACACTTCTGGAAGCTTGAATTATTCCCTGTCACCCAGTAAATGATATGAGATTACTTTTAGTTTTCCTCACCAATGGGTTATTTATGATAGAAGCACACACATGGAGGATATATGAATGCATAGTGCACAGATCATGAGTTCCGCTGAGTGTTTTAAGACTGGTGGGATGCAGGGAGTGGATGTTGTGTGGAACTCTCTGGGTTAAAGGTAAAAATAAGTAGTTGCCTGGAACTTTGGGAAAGGTGTTTGATGGCCCAGGGGGTACCCTTGCATTTCTGTAGCTCCATATGTACTGAAATTGCAGTAACTTCAGTGGTTTCAGTGCATCTGAACTTCCCATTTATACTTTCACAAAAGATTCCACATTAAGACTATAGATTATTGGCAGTCCTCATCCTCATGTAACATCCTGAGTCTCCAACTGACTTTGAGACTTTGTATCAGGCACTGATGAAAGGCAGAAGGGTAATCTCCAACGAAGATACAGCCTACACAAGACAGACAGACAAATGGTAATGAAAAGGATTTGTGGTTTCATCAGGGAGGACCTAGCACAGAGAATGTAAGACCTGAAGGCAGAGCTTGTGGCAGTGAATAAAGAGATTCCCCTTCTTTGATATTTATATAAGACACTACAGAAAGCAGAAACATGTGAAAAGACTCAAACATCATGCAGTTGAGGCTTAATTTCACAGCCTTTCTTGGAAAAATGTTTTCATACACAAAATACTAACAATATGCTCATATGTCATAGCGATGAATGTAAGAAACAAAAAAAAGTTAAAAATGTAGTAAGTAATACAATGTTAAAACATTGTACTACCACTTATAAAGCAAATAAAAAGTTATATATAGATTCCAAACCATATTACAGTTTTCCAGGTTCACTGAAAGTTTAGCTGTAAGCTGGGAGTGCAATACAGCAACCAGAACTATTTATGTAGTTCAAGTTTATATTTTTCAAGAATCACATGTAATGAGCAGATATTTCAGTTTAAAATTTTAATTATAAGTCTTATGTCCACCTTCAGAAATGAGCCATAAGGTGTCTAAATACTCTTCTACACAGAAGTTGTTATAAAATTAGTCCTTCTGAAAAGTACTCCTCACCAAAAGTATCTTTGCCAAAGAAAATTAATGAGTTCCACACTTTAACACAAAAATATATTTTTTAAAAATCCCTCAAAATGCTAATTTTTTTAGAATAAGATTGCAGATGTTGCCTTTTCTATATGCTTTCCCCTTCAGTGTACATGGGGGATGGTTCATGTTTTCAGTCAACTGTATAATCATAAATTAATTTAATTCATAGAATTAAGTGTTTTGGAAAGTTAGATCAAGAAAGAAAAATACGGTTGATGATACTGTTATAAAATTTTTAAAGATTAACATTAAGCTGGATAATTCTTTGAACCAGAAATATTACTAATCAGTAGAAAATAGGAACATATTGTTCTGATTTACTTGTTATAAGTAGCTTCCTTATGGGACCATTTAATCACATCTGATATGATTCTCAGTTATGCTGCTTATTGGTTTTATTAAACCTAAAGGTTAAAAAACTGAAAGATCTAATATTCATACAAAAGCAACTGATATTGACTCAAGTGTTTTGCATGCGGTTGTAATAACTGTAATTAATTACATTTGAAATGACATATTTTATTTCTACAGATTTTTTTTAGTCTAGAAGCAGGCAAGGTTTTACAATGATATAAAACTTTGAAAACAAACTGGAAAGATTTCTTGAAGATGCCTCAGCAGACAGCTGAGATTGAATTAGCAGGCCAGTACAATCAATACTTGGCCTAAGTCAATACAGAATCACAGAATCACAGAATGGTAGGGATTGGAAGGGACCTCTGTGGGTCATCTAGTCCAACCCCCCCGCCGAAGCAGGGTCACCTACAGCAGGCTGCACAGGACCGCGTTCAGGTGGGTCTTGAATATCTCCAGAGAAGGAGACTCCACAACCTCCCTGGGCAGCCTGTTCCAGTGCTCCGTCACCCTCAGAGGGAAGAAGTTCTTCCTCATGTTCAGACGGAACTTCCTATGCTTCAGT
>Ga0065711_1004083_pt1 | contig 25040 bp, 15 predicted proteins | sample Hoacrofraction12_FD_59098 | JGI IMG/M metagenome (GOLD analysis project Ga0065711, IMG submission 59098) | Hoatzin crop microbial communities from Cojedes, Venezuela - Epithelial fraction 12 v2 (version 2) | ecosystem: Host-associated > Birds > Digestive system > Esophagus > Crop | place...
CCCCCATCATCTTTTTTTTTGTTTTTAAAGTAGCAGTCAAAAGCCCTCTTGAAGCCTTGTTTATAAGCAAACCAGTCTCAAAGGCTGGATTTACATTGGCAGGGTTTGGAGCCTGCAAAATAAACCTTTCTAGGTAGTGTTTTCCTTCTGCCTGTAAGAGAGGAATGGTTTCTAGTATAATTTCTCCCAGACTACAACCCTTTCAAACTACACTGAAGATGCCTATTTCAACACAGCTGGCTGCACCAAGCTTCCCTTGGAGCCTCTGCACTCTGGGCATGCACCTGCAATCCTTCCTTTAGGCAGGCAATGAATGGTAACACACAAGCTGACAGCCCATTGACAGGGTGAAATCACTACCGCCATTCAAAATCAGGAGAATGTACACAAGCTCTTCCTTAGTTGCGATGTCTGTGGCAGAAATCATTCCAATTTGGGTAATACTTTCTGTGCTAGTATAGTAGATGCCACAAAACATCTTTAAAAAAAGTACACTTTCATCAACACCAAGGTTCCAAATTGAGTGCCAAATTAGTTTGAAACAAATTCTACGATCCAGTGACAAAACTCCTAGAAAAATGGTTTTCAATTGCCTACAGGTTTTTCTCTACTGTCCTGTGTTCTTCATTCTCCAAGGACCTTTGTGCTACTAATGTTTTGCATATAATGGCAATTAAGTGAACCAGACCACCAGCTGTGCTCAACTTCCACCCATAACTTGCTAGTCTAATAAAGGGCCTTTGGTAAGAAACCTTCGCTTTGGCTTCTGAAAATTATTACTATAATAAGAAAGCTAGAAAAATTATAAAGCATCTTCTGAAATTTCAACTGTGAGGACAGTGACTTTCCACGCTTTTTAAAACTTCATTCTTCCAGCACCCCTAGTGAACAAAGCAGAAGTATTTACTACGATTCATCTACTTCTTTAAGGTTCTAAACTCTTTGCATTTCAGCCAAGTTTCATCTACCAGAAAGAAATGACATGATTATTTGTTAATTAAGGTTTGGGATATCAATTTGCAAGAAAGATTTCAAAGATGCAATGAAATTAACACGAACGTCTTGTAAAAGACATCCCTAAAATTTCCTCTGGTAGGTGCAGACATTTGGAAAAAAGCTTGCCTTCTTGTAATGGGTAACTTCAAAGCCATTTCTTCCAATTCTGTGCACAGTCCTTCTGCATGGGTGGAGCACACGTCTTCTCCAGAGCTCGCTGCCAAGACTTGTACTACTCTGTCATTTTATGATCATAAACGTGTCATGAAAGATCACATGATCAAAGACACCTAAATGATTCTGCTGCATTGACTTGAACACTGGAGAGTAGACTAAAAAATGTATCCCATCACATCGCAGGTGCACATCCGCTCACACGACAGGAAGCACAAGCAGTCTGCAACAGGGGACTGGATGCATAGGCAGACCCATCTCATATGAGATGCTGAGCAGTTGCATCTTTGCCACAGCAAAACTGAAAAGACAGGACTGATTTGCAGGAAGCCCACCTGCCTGCAGACCCCCTTTCCATGTCCAGCCAGCCTGGGCAATCCTCCTTTCCGCTGTTCTGCATGTGAAATAGCAGCCTTTGCCAAGGGAACTCACATCTAGCATGTGGCTTGCTTTTCAAAAAACATTTGGGCGCACAAGATGCTGTGACACACTTCATGTGCTGAGAACTGTGAGCGTAATGCTCAGAAGTTAATTGAAACTAATGCACCTGTACAGCACACATATAAAAGGAAAAAGGATTCTTTATCTTGCAGAAATCATCCCTTCAAGTGCCTGAACACAATCCCTATCCCTCCAGTTACCTCACAAAATGCAGTTTGCAATTCCACTGATACACTCTTAAGAGTCTCCTTCTGAACTTTTTAAAGAATAAAGCTTTGGAAGTTTCCCAGCTCCCTTTCAAACAGGTTTACAGATTCAGGTACCATCACATTCTATGGTGGTTCGACACCTGACATTGCACAGAAGGGAAATATGGCTATTCATGAAATGTCACAATCTGGACGTGAAGAGGTATAATCAAAACTAAGATACATGGGATACTTGGGAACTGTCTGAGCTGTCAATAGAATTAGAGTGACTCGGCAGAAAGTGATGAGAATCTTCACTTCTGTGTCAATACTGGAGATAAAATGCAGTAGGGGAATGAAACAATCACACACAGCAAAAGACCACGCACAGAGTTCTGCGCAGTGCTGTCTTCTAGAACTCACTGCTAAGAAACTGCACGTCACCTTATAACCAGTCAATATAGAAAAAAGGTTTAAGTCCATGCAGCAAGACCACTTAGATGTGTTTCAAATAACAGTCTCTATTCTTCTCTGTTCCTGATGTGTATTTTTCACTGTCAGCCTCCTACTGACATGGCATGTGACTAGAAGAATCTGACAACTTCCAGTGCTCTCATTCCTCTCTGCATGCCACTTAAGCACTTATTCCATTCACCTTTTTTCTTACACCCTTCTGCAATTGACTCAAAAGACTGTATTATCAAGCCTGAAGTTCACTGACCACTGACTGCTTAAGGCTTAATTGCTGTGCAAAATGCTGAGCAAACACCAAGTTTTTTTAAATGTCAGCCAAACAGTACCTCCTCCCCACACCAAGAATGTGAATGTTTTCAAATCTTCTAAAAAAATCATATTGATTTCTCTTCCTACCCAGTCTACTTCATGAGCAGCAAAAGCTGCAGAGATCCTATGACTTACATACTTCCAACTGGTTAAAAGTTTCTGCAAAGGCCTATTAACTTTTCACAAAGATAAAGAAACAAACCTGAAAGTTTTTACAGCCAAACCTGTCCGATCCATACTTCGTATTGTAATGCACAGCCTCACATGATAGCATCAAAGAGCTCTATTTATCAGCAATGTTACAACTTATTATTGTATGATGAACTACCGACCTATTAATCCAACCAAACCAGATCGCAGCTGTGGTAGCTGAAAAGGAAGGCTGAACTCATTCAAGCTGGAGGAGACTGTGAAGCAAGGTCTATGCCAGCATGACGAAATATTTATTAGCTCTTCAGAAGCTACAAAATTTCCACAGAGAAATCCTGAAGTACTCGGTAGAAAATTTCAAAAACTTATACAAACACTGTGAGCTGCCAACACTATTTTAAAGAAAAATAGGAACAAATTCTGGCCCTTGGCATCTTTCACCTAAGAGTTCTGAGGAGCTTTATATAGGCACTAGTGCCAGAAAAGGTTCAAGTAAATGATACCCATTCTAGGGCAGGGAAACTGGCACACCAGGCATCAACTGAGCAGCAAAGAAAAGCTAGGAATTCTAATGCCAGCCACCTAGCTGTTCTTATCTTCCAATTATAATAGTTCTAATGAACTCCAGTAATGTGAATACAGAGTTTAAGCAGTATATTGTTACTCTTAATCGTAATATTCATGGTTCTCTACAGCCACATGGGAGTGTCCAAAGAATAAAGTATTTCAATACAACAAAGAAACTTGAAAAAGTTGTTTTATAGAAGTTTTGAACAACAATACATGAGAAAATTAAGTCATAGGCAGCAATACAAATTTTATTATAATTTTATGATAAATAATAAAAATGTAATTAGTGTAAAAATATTAAGTGCATTGTTTTCTAGTATCAAAGCTTTGATGATCTACTGAACAAATTTCAGGCCCTGCGTGTGTTAAACAGCAAACCCATGCTGCTTGTCATTTCCAATTCCTGTATGAGAAGTTTTACAATGCCTACATGATTAGGGCAGGAAGAAATGTGAATTTGTCGTAACACCAAAAATGGATAAGGATTAAGCCACCACATTTTTCAACAAGAAAGAAATCCAATCCATCCTCTTTAACAGTTAACTACCATATATATATATATACATAATTATATTTTTTCTTTACCCCTAAAGCTGTTTAACTACGAAGACGTCAGCTTGTAAGTACTCTAACACCAACAGTCACCACAAACAACTTGTGTTTCTCACTGAAAAGTCAGTACCAGATACTAGTCTTACTTATCTTATATAAGGAAAATATCCCCGGTTCAGTGGCTGTGTTTCCACCAAACACAGAGAGAAAAGGAGGAAACGCTGTACTTACTTGTTAAAAAGGTTCAGTCCAATCCTATAATGGCGTTTCCTGATAACATCATTACTGAAGGCAGGGGAATCCCAGCTGTTGCGAGTTTCTTTGTGGTATGTTTGTTTGCTCAAGGTTTGCTCCCTTAGGCTGTCTCTAGAAGACGATTCTGAGCTGCAATTTATTGTATCATTAGAGTTGGAAGTGCTGTTGATGCTGTCATTGTCTCCATCAGAATAATCAGACTCTGATTTGCTTTGCCTGTTTGCTGTGCCATTGATAGCTAAATGACTGTCTATAGGCCTAGCCCTATGTCTTGCCTCCTGCTCCTCTCGGGATATAATCTTGGCAGGAATACTGTGAGGGATGTGTTTTGGGCTTCCTCGTTGACTAGTGATCCCTCGGTCATATGCATTTTGTCTCTTTAATGAGCCTCTCTCTGAGCGATCACTCAAGTCCACTGAGCTGTCACTGGGTGGCTCTATAGTTAGCAATGGTAGATGGTCCATTCTCACCCTCTGTTCCTGACATTCCAATGACGGGGTACTCCTGCAGCTCGTATCAGTGTCTATCTTATCATCTTTGTGGGTCATGGACCAGTACTCTTGAGAAGAGTTCACGGACCGGAGCCTCAGATCAGATTCTGTGCTGGACGGTCTCTCTACTGATTGGGAAAGTGGAAGGGGTGGAGATAACTCTTCCTCATCAATATATAATGTAACATCACTGTATGATGCTGTCATCTCATCAAGCTTCCTGTGATCCACATTGTGAATTGCTGGTTTAGTTTGAGCACAACTGTCCCTTTCCATTTCACGACTTCTGACTTGATCCGGAGTCTGGACTTCATCAGAATGTAGACTACGGCAATTCAGTGCATCATCGATGGACTCTGCAAGGGATTTCACTTGCCTGGAAAAAGCATCCTCCAGTTCTGTTATAGCATCAGCAAAATCAGTAGATGCTGCTGGAGGCTTCATTGTAGCTGACTCTCCAAGGTCACCACATTCAGACTGTACCAGGGATCCCAGCTTTGACCCATCATTTGTAACAGAAACTTGTTTTCCTTCAAAGTAAGAGCTGTGGACTTTCTCAGGTCCTTCAAAGGAAAACTGCATTCTCATATTGGACAGTACAATGCGTCTTGACATACGATTTTCAGACATAGAACTTCTAAGACGCTCAAAATTTTTGTTCATCTGATACTGGCGAAAAGCTGTTTGTATAGTACGAGCAGCATGTCTAGTTATGAGACGGCCTCCATATTTCCGTTCTAGCATTTCCACCTGTGAAAGGGCAAACACAATTGCTTTGTAACTTTATACAGGTTAGAAAAAGGTTAAAGTATGTAAAAAAGTTTGCTTTTAACAACTTTAATTTTCAGAAATTTTTGAAGTTTATACTGGTTTTGAAAGTAAAATCTACCAGCTCCAGACCAGCAACTGCACAAATAGTGAACTGAACAGTCATTTGCAAGTTCCACCATAAAAATACAGACAAAAATATGACTTTGTGAACACTGTCATGTAAAATTAAGGTGCTGGCAATTTGCATGTGTATGTGTGTTGAAATTTTGTTTTTCACACATTAGCGTTGGTGTGTCCACGTCAAAGCAGACCAGACAGCACTCTAATGCAGCATAATGCAGTCATTCTTTCTCTGTAGGGACAATCGTAGAGAAGTGAAACACAAGTATAATGCAAATTGTCGTATTTTGGGAGTAAATTCCAAAAGTGGCCATCGTCTTTCCAGGCATGCGTTGCTTTGTAAATGAATAAAAACCAGGCAGCATAAAAAGGTAAAAGGTAAAAACCTAGGCCTGATATTAAAGCAACACTTCCCAGACTATACACTTCCAGAGAGGTTTCTCCAATGGAATACCCACATACACTGTCTTCCTCAAACCTAGAACATATTTCAGACTTTCCAAATACAAATTCAAATCTATTTTCATTCTTGTAATTACATTCAACATTGCCAGTGTTCCCAATTAACAGAACGAATATGCAAAATAAATACATTATAAATGCCATCCGTTTAAATTAGTGAAAATGACATGTCAATACTTTTGGAATACTCATTAGATATTTTCAAACCTTTGCTTTCTAAACACAAAAAGCATCAATTATTTAAAAAATACTGAACAAGATGAATAACTACTTTTATTTCAATTTTTTTCCCCAACATTTAATTTCTGTTCTAATCAGTCTTTGCTGGATCCATACTATTCACAAACACAAAACATACATCACAAATCAATATGCTTGGTAGTACAGTTAACACCACCATTGTTGTATAAGTCCTTGCAATTCTCATAATACTCCAGTGATTCAAAAGTCATTTCCCGTCACTTGCAAATCCAGGTATCTTTTTTTTATTAGACACCTTGTTTTAATTACTTATGTTACATGCACGTGCACAGACAATCTCTCCTCCTCACACTTTGGAGATCTCTCCAAGTATTTACGAAGTTCAGATACTGATGTGCAGAGGGGCTTCATCCCCCTTCTATGGATGAAACTAAGTGCTACTGAAGAATATTTCCTAGTCCATTATGTCTACCGTTTGGGAGTAGTTGAGGTATTTCTTTCAGTGCTAATGCCAGGTTCAGCAGCTCGCATTCCCCCTCCACATGAAAGATGATCTCCTTCAGGTTTACACAGAAAATGATTCTATGAAATGTTTCTATGAAAATGACATCATCATTGATTATCATAAATTAGATGGTTTTAGTAGGAATTTTAATTGAGAGCATTTGGGAATTGCCTAGATGATTTACTAGACTTGTGAATAATATTTCTAATAAATTTTAATGCATATTTAATGCATCTTTTAAATGCATCTTTAATGCACACTGCCTGTAGGTAAAGCCTCGAACATTTTCCTAAATAGTGTTTAAGTATCTTCTGAGATGTCAACAAGAGCTTTTCAAGAGCAGTAAGCAACTCCTCAGTATCAAGCTTCCTTTATGTATCATTGTCACTTTTTATTGTGTAGGACTCCCTAAACAAATACAAAATAACATTTGCAGGCCTCATTTTCTATCAAACTGGCACAAAAGGACAGATGGAATTAGGCTCTGTGAGTATTTGCAGCGCAAGAGACCTCTTTAGTAAGCTTAACACTCTGTATCGATCCCTTATGAGACTTCTAGCAGAAATGACAGCCAAAGGTAGGAAAGGAAGTAGCATTTTAGATCGCACAGGGAGGTCCAATTTAATAGCAGAGCTGGCATAATCCAGATCAAGAATCAGGAACTTGGTATGTCCCCACTCCAGTCTAGAATTTGATAGGCATAAAGGCTAAACTGAACTCATGCTCGCTATCCCAACTATTGGCTTCAACTTTGTCAGGGCTAAAGCTCTGTTCTTCCAGGCCTCTCTGGAACAACATTTCATGATTTTCCAACCTGAAATTTTAGAACAATAAACAGATGGAAAATGAGACTTAGCCCCTATAAATTCCACTGACTATCAATGTGTGGTCCAAAATCAGGAGCAGTTGCTTCCTGTCTGCAGTATTTTGCCTGCTTCCACTTTCGCCATGTTAACATACAAGTTGGAGTGACTATGCAATATACCACAGTGATTCACAGTAAACAAAATCTTCTGTGGCAAGAAAGATCTCTAACACCACCCCTCCCACCCCCCACCCGCAAAAAACAAAACCCCAAAACATGGATGAATTGGCTACCGTTCATCTATCAGTGAAATCCAGTGCATCCTGCATATTTGCTTACCTTAAGCTATTACAGCTTCATTTTCAAATTATAAACATGATCTTATATGGCAAGAAACATCTTTTAAATAGGACTACACTCAGAATAAAGCTTAAAAGGAATGGCTGAGGCTGACTGTCTTACAGAAGCACTTTTTTAGGGACAAAGGCTTTGAAACTCCACATAGCTTCCATCCAGTTCTTTGTAAAGTATATGGGAGTTTTGCCTAGTTGAGTAAAACTAACCAAGACCTTGAATTCACCCCACAGATGTGAGAGAACATCAGATGCAGTAAGTTCTTCCTTTCTTTCAGCAACAACAAAGATATCAAGGTTTCAAAATGACTCCTTTTCTTAGAAAAATATTTTGCATTATTACATTCTAGTACTTGTATCAAGCATGAAATCACAATTCCTAGTAGAACTGTTTTTATTTTTAACACTATTAACATATCTTTTACGAATTTCTTCAAAAAGGTGGGAGGGTGCGTGGGACACAGGGATGACACAACACAGAAAAAAGCCAGTCAAAAGCCTCAAAAACGCTGACGTATGACTATTTTGAACTAAGTTGGTTGCAGGAAAAAAAGGTATTTTCAGCATCACAGCTGAAAAGATCAGCTTACAGGCGCATTGCCATTGTCATAAATCAGGTAACAAAGCTCAAATACCTGCTTATCTTGTAGGTCTGAAGAGAGTTCATAGCTCTCAGAAAGCGATCTTGACCTTTTAATAGCTTCTTCCTCTGCTTGTTTTCGCAGTATGGATGTTGAGTGCTGAAGTTTCGGCCTCCGAGACCTTTGTTGTCCAGGGGAGACAGAGTACAGCCCGTAAGCAGAATGATCGTAATGGTCTGGACTGATAGCTGAACTGTGTGTTATAGGTCCTTGATGGTAAGTAGATGGGCTGTCCAAAGATGTGCCAGTTTCACTGCTTGGAGCTTCACCCTCAACACTAGACAGAATGAAAAGACAGGAAAATCCTCAGGTGAGCATCATGTACCAAAATTCTCAGCAACAAATAGCATAGTTTTGCTCTGTATCACTTTATGTGTCCAGCACATTTTGCTCAAATTCAGATGCAGTTAGAACAGTGTAATGTGGCTTTCATGTCAAACACCACAGCTTTCACTGTAATTTAGGCCAGTCTCTGTTTCTCTTGCAGAGGTCATCTTTAGAGCATGAGCTAAGTGAGAGAATGGAGATTCCAAGCATTGTTCAACTTTATACAGTAATTAGCAATAACATCCTGTGTAAGTCACTCAGCAGCTACTGTGTAAAATAAATAGAAACTTTTAATTTCTTCTAAGACTGCTCATTTCCAAGTTGTTCTACTCCAAAACCACAGAAGCTTATTTGTGTCTTTCCTTGCTTTGACAAATAAAAGCAATACTTTCTTACTGTTACATTACAGTTTGACATAAAAGGATTACTTCCACGTTACTCAAAGGACATTTGGGATTTAATTGATCTTGTGAGCTACTGTGTTTCTAGAAACTGAAGTCAGGAAAAAGTACCTATAGGAGAAATCTCATTTATTTCTCTGTTAGTGAAAGATTGCTCCCATGGGATACTTCTGGCATGCTTTGTAGTAAAGCATCCCAAGGGATGGTGTTTCTAGCTAATGAAAGCAAAATAGTTTCAGGTAGTGAAAACACAACAGGAGTTATGTGGCAAATAAAACACTTTGCTTTCATATGAATGCTGTTTTGCCAAGGAATAAAGGAAAGAAAAAGCTATATACTAAAGGAGTTACTGTACACAATAAGGAAACATTTTAAAACTAAGTCCTAGTCAAGGTTTAGCCTGAAGTACCCATGACTAATAGTAATTTGTATTTCTTTTATATTTACAGTAGGGCAGTCTCACATTGCAACAGTGTATGCACTTTCACTCTTCCACATTATGTCTTTTTCGTAAGTCTCACATAAATATTTACTATCTGCCTCATCCTGTGCACAAGAGCCTTGACAGAAAAATGAAATTTTGCTTGTTTTTAAATCACTCAAAAGACTTAGTAAACACTCCACACATGCATGAATATAAGCATTTGCAGTACTTCCCCTACCTTTTGTTTTAGGGACAGGTACATCCAAACTCCAAAGGAGTAAAATTCCACATTCCCACCACACCCTGTTTTTCTTATTTTGCTTTCAGTCACAGGTATAGGAACATAAAAAATAAAGCCCTTATGTTCCTCTCAGAAACGAAATGCTGTGACCCTTGCTGCACACGTACCACAGCAGTCCCTTCCACAGTTCAAAGTACAGAGCGATTTCTGAAAGAATGTTCTCCACCGGACCGCAGTGCCGGAAGAGATCAAAGTTAACGCTGGCAGAACTCTCCTAGCTTGAACAGTGCGTACTTTTTAAAGTGAAAGAGAAAAAAGCCCCTTAGATTTCTCAAAATGTTTATAGAAACATGCAAAACTGAAAAAGCAAGCCCTCTTTCTTTGCCCATCAAAATACGACTCTACCCAAAAGGCATTTTCAAACATACTTTACCCAAGCTGGAAATATTTTCAGTGTGCACACATCACTTTTTCCAAAAAGGAAGTTGACAGGAAACTAATCCCTTTCCCTCCGTGATACAGCTGGCTTTCAAGTTAAAAATGATAAATTATCCAGAGTTTTGCTAGTGACATTGAAACTGTGTAACCACCCATTAGAAACAAACAAATCATTCTTTCTAAAGCATCCGCTAAAGAAATTACTAGGATACTAAACTGCTTCCCGTTCTCTCTTTAAATACTAAAATACATTTCTCTGTTCTGCTGACTGTGAGGCCACGCTATTTTGTACATCACAGATTCCTAGTTACAAGCTTATTTGTAGGTACTTTTCATACAAGTATGGTAAATTTGTTTTTAACAGGAAGTCAGGAATTATCACTATTTCCCCCTTAGGTTCTGTGACTTTTTTTGCCTTCCTCACCCTTAAATGGTGTACTATTTAATAACCCTTCCATACTGATTATAATCTCATGTTGACATTTTAATAACGATGCCTTCAATGGATCACTTAACCTTTTCATCAACAATAAGGTTACTGCCCTAATCAGAAAAAAATTGGAAAGGGGTTTGCCTGGTGCTCTGATTAAAGTTACAGGTTTCTTCTTTATTTATAATTTATCTTTTGTAGTTTATCCAGACATAACTATGATCCTTGACTGATCGTAACGCTTGATCTCATTTTGCTTATAGGCCTATTCCCTGCCATCACATCTGACCTCTGAAGCAGGGAAGTAATTATCATTTACAACAGGCAGCCTCCTGTACGACAGTATGGCAGCCCTTTCCAGCAAACAAGCGTGCACAGTCAGTACTGCATAGTTGAGGGCTTTCTCCCATTCAGCTCCTCCTTGTCCGTTTAAGAGCAGCTGAAGCTTCATATGAGTTCTTTCACAAAAATAAATCACCAACAAAGAAAAGCAGCTTGCTTTCTACTTTTTCTTACTTTACATGTGTTCGAAAAAGAAAAATAATTCAACAAATATGACTTGTGTGAAGCTTTAAGGATGACAAGATGTACTGATCCACTATGGAGGAAGCGGACACAGGGCATTGTGGAACAGGAGTGTGGAATTGAGAATAATCCTGCCATGTCTATTTTGAAAGACTGCATGCTTAGAAAGGGTACCTCTGCTTCAAAACAGACTCAGAACACGAGCCAGGCACTGCAGGGTTATAAGGGCAGTTTTTATCTATTCACTTATTAAAAATGCCAACACACAAAAATGTCAGAGACTGTGCTCTAGGCTGGCAACAAGAATTAGAATAAGCCCTGCTATGACTAGGGGAGTAGTTAGACACCTCTCACACCACTTCCAGTAGCCACTCTGCACGCGCTGTCTTTCTCAGATGGATGAGAAATGAAGTACATTAAGCACACTGCAGAAATGGACAATGTAACACTTGACCCAGTCCCAACTGGAATTAGAAAGAACTTCTTAGTAAAGGTCTCTGTTTTGAGGCATCTGCCGCCCACGTACTATACATGCCCAGTAGAATTACTAATTTCAGTGCTTAAAAAAATTCTAGCGGGTGAATTTGGTTCATCTCTCTGCAATGTGCAATGGCATATTACTAGGGAGACCGTCAATATGTTGAGTATTCTGACTGTGTAGTATTAGGAGAAGGCAACACAGTTGAAATTAATCTTTCATTTTTAGAACTCCAATTGTTTTATCACACTCCTGTTTCAGCAGAAAGTAGACATTCATTATCTGCCAAGCCACAGAAAGATAAAGGTTCCTTGCCGGTATTTTACAAAGAAGCAGAGAATGGAGCAGCTAAATAGTGAAAATGGAAATTAAATATTTAAAAATAGTTAGCACTATTAATAAGACTTTGTATGAACAAAACTTTAAGAAAGCCATCAAAAACTTTGTTTCTTTGTACATCTAAATTACTTTTTTGAAAGAGTGGCCAGCACTGACTAAATCAGTATTTTATCAGAAATTGACACTGCAAGTTTCTTCCTGCATAAACCTCAACTTGTAATACTGTTAAAAAAAACCCCAAACACCACTGTATCAAGGAACAATAGGGAGGAAGAAAGGCTTACAAAAAATGGAAACTGAGTACAGTCTTTTTAACATATCTCAATGGATATGTAAAACTATGGGTGAAAATCAGATTAATTTCACTTTTTATAATGGCTATAAACCAGTACTAAATACCAAAAATAGATGGATTCAGGCATCTTCTTTTCTTCTGTGTCTGTATGGCTCTAGACTTCCTGCAAGAGCTAGGCCACACACTCTGCAAACACTTTTAAATTAAAATCCATCAGCTGCAGTGACATATGTGCATGCAAGTAGGATCTGTGGGCTTCATCAGCAGGGCGGTGAGATAAGGGTCATTCCCGCAGTGCGGCTAAGGCGGTACGTACCCATGATGCACATTGCGCTCTAACAGCGACAGAAACAAAGCTCACTGCTCCGTCTGAATCAAAGACCAACATCAGTGTGCAGGCAGTGGCAGCCAAAAGCTGCTTTTATAACTAATTTGCCTAGATGTCACAGCTGGGTAACCGTGCCTGGCTGTATCTTTGGACTAAAGCAGCACACAATAGATCCAAGCTGACAAAATATGAGGTAGATGTTGCTGCTAGCTAGAAAAAGGTTGTGTTTTTCACAAATATTTCCCACTATTCAGGTGATAAGTTCATTTCAAGAATTACCTAATAAGAAAAAGCTCTGTCTCCTTCTTCCCCCTGCCTAATGGCTGAATGTAGTTCTGTGGTTAGCCATGACCAAACCAAAACATTTCCTCTCTGGGCATTTTAGCCGCAGAAACCTGGGAGGTCTTTTCTTCCCTGTCTCTCATTTTATACGTTCAGTTATTACTTGTGATCACAAAAGCTGTAATTAATAACCAGTACACTAAAACCGTTACCATATTTTTTAAAAAACCATATTATTCAGGATGTTTGAATATCTACTGCTATTCTTTGATTTAGTTTTCATTTTTATATTTACACCTTCCTTTTCCTTCAAATCTTGCCAAACTATTATCTTAGCAAAACCAAAAATAAGCACAGTAAAGACCAAATTTCAAAAAACAAGAACACTTCAATATTTCAGTTTAAAATGGAAACTGGAAAGAGTCCTCAAGACTTAAATTTCTGAGTACAGACTTACTCGTTCCACTGACAACAATGGCAAAATGATCAGAGAAGCTGCAGGTTTGGATTCACAGGCACGAGCATTTACCTCTCAGAGAGACTATACTACAAAAGAAAGATGAAAACCAGAAAAGCAGAAATTCCCTTTTTACTGAGGCCCAGTACCTTATCTTTAAAACTACGTGCATGTAAAGAGGAAGTACATAACAACAACATCAGATGCAAGGAACTCTTCAGTATTCCCACTCCCCCCACAAACCTCACAGTAGTGAAGCATCCCAGTGCATCTGTACGACTACAATGCAAGGATAATGAGAACATACGCTTACAGAAATCATCCAAATGTTCAAACCAGTGTGTTGCAGATTTAGTTTGGAACTAAAAGCAACAAAGAAATTCAGCATGCTTCTAAATAATGTAAATGCCAAACCAAAACTGCACGCAACATTTTAAAATAGAACCAAGACACTCCCAGCCAAACAGAGTAAATACTTGAGAAATTATTTTACCAATGAACATTCTCTGAAATCACTAGTTATTTTCATCATTCATCTAGAATGGACTTTCAACACTGTAACAGAAAGACAGGAAACTGAAAACAGGCCCTAACAACTGGATGGCACATGCATGAGAAACAATCAGCATTACATTAATCCTGTAAAAAATTTGTTTTGGACATAAAGAGAAGTATGACAATATAATAAGTTTATGCTGCTACATCTCAAAGATTTCTCCATAGCATTTTAGATCCTTAAGATTATGAACACAAGTTCAAAGGTTCATAGAATAAATTCCTTTTCTTCTAAATTGTGGAAAGTATGCACAAGTAATATGAATACAGTAAGAAAAACACGGTCAACTTCAAATTCTAGGCAGCACGAAATGATAAAACCACTCTGCTTCGCCATGACACTACAAGTGCTCTGTTCTTTAGGAAGTAGGCAGTTTTTAAAGCATGACTGTGGCAGAGTATCACTTGCCACACACAGCAGTCAAAACTCCAGGTAGTCTGCACGACCTGAATTCAAATCGAACTTAATGAATTATTTATACGTTTATTTTATTTGTTGCAACAGTGAAGCATTTGCATGAGTAGTTCTTCATGAAATTCATCAATCAAATCTGTCCCTTCTCTAACCTGCCTACTCTTCCCTGAATCCACGTCATTCATTCCCCTCTTCAGGAGACATGCATGTAAACCTGGTTCCCTTCAGGTCATATCTACTGATAGAATAATTCAGAAAGCTTATTTTTCTCCTTTGTCCCAGAAAGACTTCTGCCCATAAACACGATGCCTACAGTTAAAGTATCTAGATACCTAGGGACTCTGATATATGATTTAGGAGATGGATTTAAATGCAAACCAGAGTGAAGCTTTTTGTATTAAAACCTCATTTCATAAACATGATTCCCAGTAAAACTTCTGCCTCACTGAAAAATAAACATCCTACATAAATAGGCCCAAATGCCCAGGAAGGAAGAAGTGCTACGCATCTGTTTCACACCAACTATCTATTTTTAATAGAGGTTAAAAAAGTCACACTCTGATCATAATTCCTAAATACAGATACCCACTTGAAATGGATCCAAATTCTCTACCTAGCTCAAAGAATGCAGACCAGAAGTCGCCCATGGAACTAACTCTGAGTAACAGAGAGAAGCACGATGGCAGCTGCTAGAGCAGCTGGTATGGTCGGACACTTCCAACATGAAGCCTGAAAAATACTCATTTAAATGCCGAAAGTGTTTAGGTCAAATCTAGGCATTCCACATAGAAGCAAACCTCTACAAAAGTTAATTTCTTGCATATAACTTTGTCTTTACAAGTGCAATGAAGTCCTAACTTGAATGTGAAATTTTAAATGCCAGTTACAAACACAACACTGCTAACTAAAACTATGACTCCCCATACACAACTTAATCTGAACATAAGCATTCATTTGACACAAGGGTACACCTCACTGCTTCGGCGTTGGCTTACATTGCAGTACCTGTGGTGCTTTCTGCTATAAACTAGGAGGTGTATTTAATTAAAGTGCTGATGTATGCATTGTATTATCTCAAATGACTCTCCACAAGAAGTCCTTAATGTAGGTTCTCAAAATGCAAAACTAGCCATAGGTAGTTCATACAAGCTAGATTTTTAGCATCACCCCCCACCCCCATTACAGTATTTCCCAGCGGAGTGAGAACATTTGAGCAGAACTGTATTATTAGTACAATTTGCAATAGATTAGAATCTAGTTCTTATTGCCACGTCTGTTTTGTACTGTCTAGTAAACAGAAGTCAATTATATTAAGAACGTCTACAAATCCCCAAATTCAATAAATGCAATAACATTAACAAACCAATCTACTTTCAAATATACACTGTCAAAAGTTCAAAGCCATTATGATGGACAACAGTATTCACCAGCACTGACAAAAGCTTTGATCCAGGACAGAAATATCGACCAACTTGTTTTACTTAGAACGCACTCTCAATTCAGCTGTTTCTGTGAAAAACAAATTAAACCTTTGAATGCACATCAAAGTAATGTCCCAGGTAATTAATCTTACTGAAGTTAAATATCATTGCAAGGAAAATCCAGACAAAATTTGCATGTGTCTCACAAGCAAACACTAACAAAGCAACCGCTTCATTCTGTAACGCTCTGTGTAACAGACTGCCAATAACAGTTGCCAGCTTAAGTTCAGACACAGTCTGACGACCATTGGCAGAGCGACCAGCGTTCCACAGACAACTACCATGCTGTGCACTGCAAACCTTCATTTGCTCTCTGGTCCAAGGCCTGGATTAAAAATTACAGAAAATCCCCAACATCTACTCACTTGGACAATCCCTTCTATCACTATCAAGTTTTAGTTCTCACTAAATAACCCCATAAAAGGCATTAGCAGAAATGTTTTTTAAAAAAGGGCATTTTGACCCACAACCTTATGTGCCATTAGTAGTAGTGGAGAGCAGGGGAAGAAAGATGAGAGATTATAAAGACTATTTTCTCTACTCCCAAACAGAATGTAAGTATTAATGCACTGTCTCTTCTGAAATGGAGATGCACACCAGAAAGATGAAAAGAAAGCCAAACAAAAATCTACCCAACTTCCCCATTTCAGGGAATAACTTTTATAATAGATTTAAGAACTAAGAATATCCCTTTGAAAAGAGCTTACTTAAGATTATCTTCAGCTTCCAAGGAGGAGAAGGAAGGTGAAACATCTCACACATCACCTTTGCCCAAGTCAAACAGTGGCAGCACATTGGCTAACATATGTAAGAATTTACTACAGAAGGGTCAAACCAACCAACCAACCCTCACCCAGTACCCACTTAATGCCTTATGACACCTATCTGCTAAAGGCAAAGCTGTATTTTATTTTCATTATCTAGCAGCTGGAAAGTAACAAAGGAGACTGACAGCATCAACAGAACTTGAGTACAGCTTACAAATGCTAGCTTGTATCTTAGGTAAAGACGGACAACGTCATTCTCTGCTAATCTGCATTAATCATCACCCAGCATATGTTTATTCAGTACTCCATACCTCAAACTTTTTAGAAAATGGTTAAAACAATAGTAAAAGATGACTATGGTAATAATTTGAGGCTTGTGGCTGGAGGAAGATTTCTTCAATTTATCAGTCCAATTTTTAGAATTTTTAGAGGGTTTAGAGGTCAGCTCCTCTTGATGTGGCAGCATAAAACATACTAACACAGACAATGTCATCCATGCTTCAAAAGGATGCTTACCTTCTTATAGTGATTAAAGCTAAAAATTTTTAAGTGTAACTGAGGTAATCTGACCATTTAACAAAACCTGTGAAGGGCTACCTACCGCTGGAGACTTTGTCCTGTTCCTCCTATGTAAACTCTTACGCAATAGGACAAGCTTCAGAAATCTGTGGAGTTTCTCAATATAACTGTGGTAGAATTTGACCTTAGCTATTTATTATTTATCCAGGTATTACATTCTGGATATTTAGCATACCTATAATACATACGACATGTATTTAAGATGGTGAGATATTAATATACATTTTACTGTTTATATCACGACACAACCTTCATACAAAGCCAATTTTAAAACGGTAGATTTAGTTTCTGCAGCTGAGAAAAACTGATTTGCAAGCACAGCTGAAGCAGCATTTGATATAATGCAAAAATCCTTGGCATCCTGTACCAGCCACCCTTGTATTTCACCTGTCGTGGCTTCAGCTGTTGCGTCAAGCCCACCAGAGGTAGAGGCGATACAGAATGACACCGCTGAGAAACCTTGCTGGCAGCTAGGTTCTATAAGAGACTAAATCATAGTTTCCTCTCCCCATTCAGACCTCAATACTCTTCTTTCCCCTCTTATATACTGTATATCATATAAACATGAATTAGTTTAAAGATCCTTAACAAAACCCTGTTCACCAAAAAAAGTTTTAGGCATTGAAATTTCATACCTAGAACAAAACTATATTCTCACCTTAGATCAAATACACTTGATAAAGCCTATCACTTGACTCATTTTATGGTTTTGCGCCTTTACGATTCGAAATGATTACAAATAAGATGCAGTATACAGAACTGGGAACAATTTTTGAGGAGGCCAGCCTTTCCCTTCCAGTATGTCTGTGTGCCTGGGCACAGGGAAATTAAGAATCACATAAACCAAAGAAAGTTATACAAAAAGACCTATTTAAAACAACCAAGGGATTTCATTTCAATTAGTTAATAATATATAGTTATTATGTAAGGAGGTGTGCTTTAAAACAATGTCACTGATAAAACACGAAATACTTTGCTCTCTCACTTGAATTAAAGAAGTAGTTGGCTAAAGTTCTCCCACTTTTAAAATCAAAAAGAAAGGGAATGTTCAACTTTTAGTGGTTGACTTCTCTCTGAATTTACAGATCAATCTCATAAGGTTATAGAGCAACGTACTTAAAAAACCCAATCCAAAAGGAGGATGGCCTTTTAAAAGTCTGCTCAGAGAAAGACCTTTTATTGATCTAACTGCATCTAGATGTTTATGTAATTTAAAAGTATCACTCAATCTTAAACACTGTGCAAACCCTGCATTTTGACTGCCAACTACATCATGCCAAGTTTAAAAAAAACAAAACCCAAAGGGCCAAGAAACCCTACTAGTTTCCTCTAAGGGAGAACAATGTAATTTCAACATGCATAAACGCAAACGAGCATGGGAAACTCTCACTGGGTAGGAAGAGAAGGGATGAGAACATAGAACACTTGGTCCTGCTTTCAGTGAAGTTCAGAGTGTTGCTACCAGGTTAGTGAGAATGGGAACTGGCCCTACGCGTTCTGCACACACTGAGAGAGGTCTGTGTTGTAACTTACTGGGACAGAATCACTGCTAACCAGTCTTTAATCACAGCCTTCCTCATAAAAGTGAGATTTTTATCCTCTGCAACACACCCAAGGTTTATATCAAAGTGTACAGAACATAACATTTAAGGAAACAAAACGGTAAGAGATCTTTTGTTGGAAGCATGGAGTTTGGTGGAAAAAAAAAAGTTTTAGATGTTACTTAGAGTCACGGCAATGTGTTCAAATACAGAAGATATTTGCAGACATACCCAAAAANATGTTCTGTGTCTTCCTACGTGTAAATCTTCACTCTTAGGAAAACAAGACCTCAGAAGATTGCTTACAACCTCTAAATCAGTTGAAGAGCTGACAGATGCTTTTTCTCATCCACAAACTTCCTTCCTTTTACATTTCCTCTCCATTATGCTGAGTCTATATATTTTCTAGTTCTTTCTCTGTTAGTGAGGAACTAAACATAGGCTTTTGGTAGGACTTCTGACCCATCCCACTGATTACAATACAAAAGTAACACAGGTAGCAAGTCCTGTCTTGGAAACCTACAAACGCTATTTCAAAGCTTATAATAAGCCAACTAGTTTCTCCTTACAGAGCTTATCTATTATCAAATTTTAAGACCTGCTCTACGTTCTAAATAATTTTATTAGCTACTTCCAATCAGTACCCAAAAATAGACGATTTACTGCACATACAGAGAATGAAAGTAACTGTTAGGTGGTACTGCAGCTTGTAGCAGCTTNATTTCGATGCAGCACATAGACGCTCAGTACAGCTCTGCAACTCTTGCTCCCAGAAGCATCGACCATTTGCACTGACTTCTGCTGATACAGCTTGCCTTAGCTGGGGGCAGCACGTGAGGCTGATCAACCGCAAAAGAACATCGGGTCTAAAATATAAAACTTGGATCATTCTTAGAATTTACAGGCTCTTTACCATGACTTAATTCATAGATCTCTCCGCAATGGAAAATGGTCTTTTAGGATAAGGTACAAGTCCAGTTCCTGAATAAGAGTCACCATTTTGTGAACTGAAAATTAAATACTGTACACAGACTTTCAAAAGGTCAACCAAACACAGTCAGAAATGATCTTGTGTAACATGCTCCACTGTGGCAGTACAGGAAAACCTGAAATACTTCTTTTCTTCTAGGCAAAACTAATAAAAACCATCTTAATCACATTTTAATAACATGAGAAGAACCCAAGTTTGCAACAGGCTGTCACCATTTGGGACAATTTCCGTTAAAGCTGGGTAATGCTCTGTTCCCTTTCAATTTCACAAAGTATTAACTACTAGTATTAATAGGAAACTATTAGCTGTAAAGTCCCATTCTCCCACAACTTGGAGCATTAGAATCAGCTCCTTCTTGAAACCAGTTTCTGTTAAATGCTTCACATCACTGGTATCTTCTAAACAGGGTGCGCAGAATAAAATATAAGAAAAGAATATATTAACAACAATAATCAACTGTCTGTCTTTCAAGAATCTAAGAACAACTGAAAACATTATCCAACATTCAACACCCTGTGAAATGTCGTTAACTTCAAAGCATGAGAATCACCCCAGACACCTCTAGAATGGAAATTCAGCAGCTGTTTCACAGCACATTACCATACAGCAAAACCACGTAAGAAAGAAAAATAAAGATAAGTTTTATTCCCAATGGAAAGTGCAGAGGGAAGTTAGATTGAGAGAAAAGCTATTATCAAGCTGAACCATGACCAAAAAGTCAGGGGTTTATACAGGCCCATTCTGTTCTGTGTACTATTAGACCCCCAGGAACTGCAGCTGGATCAGGAACACTGCTGTCCATCTCCTATGAACAATGACTAACTATATCATCCATTCCTTCCCGAAGATTTATCCTTAGAGTTCTGTGCAAGTACTGACACGGCCTACGCCAGCTTGACTCATGAAAACTGAAAGGATCACAACTATAAACATTACGTCTGTAGACTACCCTAAAAAGAACACACTAAACTCAAGTTAAATACAGTCCAACGTACAGCTGTCTGAGCTCCAGTGCCCATAGCCACTGCTGTATTTAACTCTCCACATGATCTGAGACTGAGTCTGGGCTATTCTACTGTAAAGGGGGGGAGTAAAAATTAAATTAAAAGCCAAAATGTGAACTTTCCTCGAGTTTCAGGACTGGCTGTAAACATACCCTGCAACAGAAAATCCATCAGGTTTGCATCCTTGCTTCCTTTACACTGCATAAAGATGACCTGAAAGGTCACGCATATATCAACAAACAGAAGGAAGTTAGTTTTCTTTTTCTCTGTTCTTACCAAAACATTTGAACTTATGACACATCCATCCTTGGTAATCTGGTGAGTTTTAGGGGCAACTGAAATTTCTCGGACTAAACAATGCAAGTACCCCTCAAAACAAGTTTAGGATTCTTTTTCTGTTTTCCTGCCCTGTATCTAGCCTCTTCTGTAACAGGAAGCCAAATCAGAACTGTTGCATTTTGTGCTTGCGCAGCAAAAGGCAACAGGGAATTGGGTCCTTTGTTTTTAAGCACAAGTTTAACTCGGATGACACTGAAATATTGAAAGAATCTGATTAACAGATATACTACACCAATTTCCTGTATTAAAGGCTATCAAAGCCATCATTCTAATTCTCTGCTTCTCGCACAGGGACAAAAGGGTTTGATTTTTAATCATACCAAAGCTTGGCTTTTTTACTTTATTTTTATTGATGATATCTTTACAATAATTTCATGAAAATGTTTCTAGTCTTTTGTCTATTGTAAGGAAGCAAAAGAAGATTTATTTAGCTAAATTTGCAGTCCCCTTTAACGTAATACTAGGGCTTTGTGCTACAGTGGATTAAAGCAGCATCTGTTCTTCTCTGGAAACCTGGAGTCAAATCACAGCAGTGCAGTAAACTTGCCATCTCTGTCTGCGCCCTACCTAGAATCGTCCTTCCTCCAAATAAAATTCAAATGAATTCCTGAAAGGCACACGAAGGGCTACGTAACTACAATATTTTTCGTTGATAAGTCTTGCTAAAAAAGCCCATGATCAGTAACTATTTTTGCATAACAAAGATGTATGAATGAAACAAAATCTGTATTGGCATAAGTTTTGACATAAAATGACAACATACAGGATGCTTAAAACGAACTTTTGAATGCAGGGCCTGATTCGGCTCTTATAACCATATAGTCTTGTTAGACAACAGAAATAAAGAAGCAACCCTTGGAATATGAATTTGGCTTGTAGCCCACACTCTGTCTGAACATAAATGAAATCTAAGCAAAGCACAGTTAACAAAAACAATGCACCAACACACTTTCTCCCCAAACCCATCATTTATCTCTTCATAATTCCAATTGTTCTGTTGATCAGGCAGTGTATGGGGTAAGGGCACATCCTCATATATTTAATGTAACAAATAGAGAAGTCAGGGCTCCATCTTGATTACAGTTTCTGAGATCTCCTGCAGTTCTGTTATTAAATAAACATAAAAAGCAATAACTGATTGACAGCTACTGTGATTAAAATATGCCTGGCTCTGAAATTAATGATGAAATTGCCATCGATTGTGACAGAAAAAGAACTATGTAAATGCTATAAGAGCAACAAAATCGCATCCTTAATGTCCTTCATAAACTACGGTAAATTCTTGCAATGAAGAGGCACAACAGGCACAATCTACGTCCATGCATCATAATGCTCAAAGCAACAAAGTGGGTTTTTTTCTCCTCAAATTGTGGTCCTTCACAGCTTTTTTAAAAAATATAATGTTCAAAATTACAATAGCTTGAATCACTCCTTTGCACCTGTCAGAATGATGCAGAAACTGGATCCAAGCGGCTGCGTGGATTTACAGCAGAGAGGGTGCATTAGTCTGGATCCTGAGATTCTATGAAGGCCTAGTAGATAATTTCCAGGACGTCTTTATGGCATTAATATTTCCAAAGTAAAGCTGCCCTGATAGCAGGCTAAACCCAGTTTTACTCACTGCGAGTCACACAGCTGAGGCTATAAAGTTAAGGTAATGCAGTGTCTTGAATTGCAATTGGAATACCACACAGTAGGCTAAAGGACGTGTTTTACTAGGAAAGCAGCATCTCACTTCTAGCACTCTTGTAGCCTGATGTTCTGCTAGTGATGCCTGAAGTCTGAGTATCAGTGGTGTTAAACACCAAGAAGCATAACTGAAATATGTGAGATGTTCAGTACCTACAGGCAGCAACTCCACAACTGGAGACAAGTGTTGGTTTGGGTTCAGGATGATACCTTGCATACACCAACAGAGGACTGGCTACTTATAGGCCAGCTCTTATAATTCACAGCTACTTCTTATTGGTGTTCAGGGCAAATACAGTTCACAAGCGCAGAGTAACCACATAAGTGTGCTGATCAGCTACATAATTACGAATCTAACCTTTAGATCGTCAAAGGCATGAAACAATCCCAGCCTCCAAGTGATGGAAGAGTATTCTTATGACGACTGAGTATTTGGAGGAATAATTTCTATAGCCACATGAACGGAAATGCAATTCCCTTCAGAAAATTTTCATTTCGCAAATACGAAATGGTCACAGGGTGAGAAAAACCATGTAAGACCACGGGACTGTCTATCCCGAGAAATCACTTCCCAATTCTCAAGAGGAACACCCTGTCAACTGCTAGTGAAGTCACCTTCTCCAGCAAAGAAGGTCTGCTTGCCTGGCAGTAACCCGCTCTGTCAACTCCTAGCAACCTTCTCATATAGACTTGTAACAAGAACAACAAATCAGTTACTGTTCAACTTGGTATTTGTGCATTTCAGGTGAGAAACTGAGTTCTTGGGGGTTTCCTTACCTGAAACTTGCAAATTATTCCAAGAAACTGATTTGCAAATTGTTTATTAACTGCACCAGGATTCCCAGAGCTTCTAAAGGGGCAAAGAAACAACTAAATGCTGTTGATATCCTGAGCTCTATAGTTTTCACTCCTTAGCTCCAGATCTTGTACTACAGTTAGTATCTTTAATGATAATGAATTATTTCAGATTAGTAGAAATGGGAAAACAATGGATGATGGCAGCCGACTTCACACATGAAACCCAAACACTGACCACCCATTTAACTAAGAGGAAAAAAAACCCAGCTGACTACCATGTAACAGTACTCTCAATATCTGCAGTTTCAGGAACTAGAACAGGACATCACAATAACAAAACAAATCTGGTACAAAAGTAGCAGTGAAATGGGAAGTGGGTCATTTTATTCAGCACAGCTGGAGTTCTCCTAAAGCACTAGACAGATGTAATGAATTCTGTGTTTATATGAAGGATATCTGCCACACGCACAGACACAGTGAAAGAATACAACCACCCAAACTAAGCAGTCAGCAATTTCTCTTTCAACACGTCGGGCAGAATAATGAAGTTTAACGGAAAGGAAGTGCATAGCAATGTGCAAATGGAGGAAAAAACTCTGAAACAATGACTGCATAGCAGAACGTAACTGTGTGAATACAGGCAGACCTGTCGCTAAAGCAACATTTACAAATTATGCTTTACAGCAAGCCATGCAAATGTAATGTCACTTATGGAAGCTTTACCAGCTCCACACTGCAAATTTGGATGCTCAACTTTATTATTTTCCTTAAGGGTAAAAATGGGCTCGAGGATTATCAAATGGGTGACTAAACCGTATTACAAAACATTTTTCCTTATCAAAAAACATTTTCCTTTCTTTTCTGGAAAAGACACTGCTGCATTCATATGCAGTTACACGGAGTCCAGTCACTTCCTCCTCTCATATTTTTCCACACACGCACACACCCAATTCAAGGCGTTGCCTATCTTTATTTAAATGGAATATTTCTTTAACAGTTCATCAGTTTAGAAGCCCACCGAATTGTTTGGTGGAACAAACTTCCACGATGCCTTGGAGGTCAATTTATTTTGCAAGCGTGCTTGCCAGGGTAACTATTTTAGCCTCTCACAATCTGCACACAACGCTGCATAAGAAAAGCTAGTTTGTACATCCAGTTTTCAAAAACTGGCTCGTGTAACAGAGTTCTGTCTTACGGTTTTGTAGCTCCCGTTGTTTCAGCAGTTAACAACGATCTCACGACAGCAGAGGCGGTGCGTATTAACGTGACAAAGCCCGCTTTCTGTTGTTCTTCCATCGGTTATTCAGTACCTGTACTTTAAAAGCCGTTGAAGGGAACTTTTCTCCTCACAGCCTCCGGCTGAGCGCGCGGGTCGCGAACGCCGCCTCACGCCGAGCCCGCTCGCCCGGCGCCAGCCGCTCCCCGCTCCCCGGGCCCGAGCCCAGCGCGCAGCGGGGC